>Ga0308411_10000807_pt1 | contig 21090 bp, 12 predicted proteins | sample HotsprottomLayer_2_FD_203530 | JGI IMG/M metagenome (GOLD analysis project Ga0308411, IMG submission 203530) | Hot spring phototrophic mat microbial communities from Octopus Spring, Yellowstone National Park, Wyoming, United States -... | ecosystem: Environmental > Aquatic > Thermal springs >...
AGGTGTTGCGAGCCACCGAGGTGGCGCAGCCGGCTCTGGGCGTGGTGTGTCTGGGTGCCTGGCGGGTGCTGGAATCATTCGGAGTGCGCGGCGAAGCGTTCGCCGGCCACAGTTACGGCGAGTTGACTGCGTTGTGCGCAGCGGGCTGGCTGGCCGAAGCCGACTTCTTGGCCCTGTCCCGACTCCGTGGTGAACTGATGGCTCAGGCGGGACGCGGTCGCGATGCCGGCACCATGCTGGCCGTTCGCGCTAGTCAGAGTGAGGTAGCCGCCGTGTTGGCCGATCAGGGGATCGACTGCACGCTGGCCAACAAGAACGCTCCTCGGCAGATCGTGCTGTCGGGCAGCAAAGCCGACATCGACCGCGCCGCTGCCGCTCTGGCCGCTCGCAAGATCAGTACAGTGCGACTGGATGTAGCAGCCGCTTTCCACAGTCCGCTCGTGGCTCCGGCACGCGAACCCTTCCTGGAGGCACTGAACCGCATCGCCATCCAAGCGGGCTTGCCCGTCTACGCCAATACCACCGCCGCTCTGTATCCGACCGATCCGGCCCAGGCTCGCGCCTTGCTCGCCGGACAACTGGTTCGGCCCGTCGAGTGGATTCAGCAGATCGAAAATCTCTACGCTGCTGGAGTGCGCACCTTCCTTGAGGTCGGCCCTGGCGCACGTCTAGTGGGGCTAGTCGAGCAGATTCTAGCCGGACGCGATGCCGCCGCCTGTTCGGTCGATTCCAGTTCAGGACAGCGCAACGGCTTCCACGATCTGGCGATGGCCCTGGCTTGGCTCGCCGCACGCGGACATCGCGTAGATTTATCACCGTGGGCACCCGTTTCCGGCACGCTGGTCGAGGTCAAGAAATCTCCAGCGATCGTGGAACTGACGGGTGCCCAGTACCGCAAGCCGCGTCCGCCTCGTCCGCCCCGCCCTGCTGGCGAGATTACGCCACGCCGTTCGCCTATACCGTCTGATGCTAACCACGAATCGTCTCGCCCTGCCCCTGTACACGCCGAACGACCCAGCGCCGTTTCCGGGCCAGGATCACCGATGACACCGCCACCGTCTATCAACATTCCTTCCGAAGCCGTCCAAGGCGCCTTGGAGATGACCAGGGAAAACGTCGTTGCCCTGCAACGCTTGCAAGAACAAGCAGCCCAGTTGCATCGGCAGTTCCTCGAGGGCCAGGATCAGGCCCAACGCACCCTGCAACTGTTGGTCGAACAACAGCAGCGATTGCTGCAAGCCTCGCTCGGTCTGCCGCTGCAACCGTTCTCTGTCGCTGCTCCTGCCGTGCCCGCTGCTGTGCCGATCTCCGCACCGCCCGTGACGCCGGCTCCGTCGGCTCCGTCGGCTCCGGTCATTCCCCCCCCCAGTGCGCCGCCCACTGTCGTAGTGCCGTCTGTCCCGCCTCCGCCTCAGCCTGTTCAATCGGCTCCCGTTGAATCCACTCACATTGCCGAGCAAAAGGCCAGTCGAGTCCTTCTGGAGGTAATCAGCGAGAAGACGGGCTATCCGATCGAGTCGCTGGAACTGAGCATGACGCTGGATGCCGATCTGGGCATCGACTCCATCAAGCGAGTCGAGATCCTGTCGGCCTTGCAAGAACGCCTGCCCGAAGCACCGGCGGTCAAGCCGGAGCATCTCGGCAGCCTACACACTCTCGGCGACATCGCCACCTTCTTGGCCGGCTCCGCTTCCACCGCTGCCACCGATGGACTGGCCAGCGAGCCGCCCCGCGTCAGCGGGCGGAGTAGCGAGCCGCCCCGCGTGAGCGGGTGGAGCGATGCCTCTTACCAGAGCAACGGATTCCACGAATCCCACTCCTCCCTGGATCATGCCCAACAGGTTCTCCTGGAGGTAATCAGCGAGAAGACGGGCTATCCGATCGAGTCGCTGGAACTGAGCATGACGCTGGATGCCGATCTGGGTATCGACTCCATCAAGCGAGTCGAGATCCTATCGGCCTTGCAAGAACGGCTGCCCGAAGCACCGGCGGTCAAGCCGGAGCATCTCGGCAGCCTACACACCCTCGGCGACATCGCCACCTTCTTGGCCGGCTCCGCTTCCACCGCTGCCACCGATGGACTGGCCAGCGAGCCGCCCCGCGCCAGCGGGCGGAGCGAATCCCCAACTACTCACGCAGATGAACTTGCTTCCGCTGCTGCCGTCTCGACGGCTGCGCTGGATCGTCTGGTCGTGGAGCCGGTGCCTCTGACCGAACACCGCATGCCCCGTCTGCTGCCCGCAGGGAGCGAGGTCTGGATCAACGAGGAAGATCCCGAGCTGGCTCGCGTGCTGGCAAGTCGGCTGACCGCCAGCGGTTGGAAGACTCGGCTAGCCTCGACCCCGGAGTTGCTTCGTCAGAGTGGCGATCCGAGAGCCGTGATCTTGCTGGCCCCCGCCTGCGGTGCTAGCGAGGACTGGTTGCAGCAAACCTTACAGGTCGTGCAAAAGGCTGGCCCAGCGTTGCGTCGGCATCAGGGAGTTCTGCTGACCGTCTCGAAACTCGATGGCGTGTTCGGGCTGGGTGGCGGACGACCTGCGCGGGAACCGCTCGATGGTGCCCTAGCGGGGCTGGCCAAGACCGTCAGCCGGGAGTGGCCCGAGGTGCAATCGCGGGCAGTGGACGTGGCTCCAGAATTGCCGGTTGAGAAGGTCGCCGATCGACTCGTAGAGGAATTGCAAAGCACAGGGCCGCTGGAAGTCGGACTGACCTCGCGCGGCACGATCACGCTGACCTGTCAGCAGGTCGCAGTAGCGGCGGGGCAGCAGGCTCCCTGCCAACCCGGTGAGGTGGTGGTTCTCTCCGGCGGCGCACGGGGCGTGACGGCGGAGGTCGCTCTGGCTCTGGCACGAGCTTTCCGACCTACCGTTGTCCTGCTCGGCCGTACTCCAGAACCCGGCATCGAACCACCGGAACTGTCCGCGTTGACGGACGAAAACGCTCTCCGCCAGGCTATCAGTCGCCGCACTCCAGGGTTGGCTCCTCGCTTGGTGCGTGAGGAAGTGCAGCAGATACTGTCTGGCCGACAGGTGCGTACCACACTGAGCCGCCTTCGTGAAACCGGAGTGACAGCCCTGTATCGCCAAGTCGATGTTCGCGATGCGTCGGCTGTCGCCAGGGTACTCCGTGAGATCCGGCAACAGCACGGGCCGATTTGTGGATTGGTGCATGGTGCAGGAGTGCTGGCGGATGCGCGCCTGGAGGACAAAACGCCTGGGCAATTCGCTCAGGTCTTCCAGACCAAGGTGGGCGGACTGCGTGCCCTGCTCGCGGGGCTGACCGCCGACGAGTTGCGGTTCCTGGTACTCTTCTCGTCCTCGACGGCACGCTTCGGCCGTACGGGACAGGTAGACTACGCGATGGCCAACGAGGCCCTGAACAAGCTGGCTTGGCAGATCAGCGTCGATCGGCCGGTTTGTCGGGTGATCTCCCTCAACTGGGGGCCGTGGGATGGCGGCATGGTCACGCCCGCACTGCGCGAACTGTTTGCCCGCGAGGGCGTGGGAGTGATCAACTTGCAAGCCGGTGCCCAGCAGGTGGTCGAGGAATTGCGAAGCGCGATTCTTCCACCGCGTGAGGTGGTGGTGCTGGCCCGTGGAAGTGCGATTCCTGCCGGCCCCTCTTCTCCAGCCGTCTCGGGCGTTCAGCTTCCGCCGAGCCTGCCTCTGGCCTTCAGCCGACAACTCGACCTGGCGGATCATCCGATCTTGACCGATCATGTGCTGGACGGTCAGCCCGTGCTACCCGTCGTGCTACTGCTGGAGTGGCTGGCCCACGCCGCCCTGGTGAACAATCCAGGCTTGGTCTTCCACGGCTGCGACGAACTACGCGTTCTCAAGGGAGTCGTGATCGAGGGCACTCCCCCCCAACTCCGCTTCGGTGCCGGCAAGGCCAGTCGCAAACAGGGGCTGTTCGTCGCTCCTACCGAGGTGCGATCGGTACAACCCGATGGCCGAGAGATTCTACACGCTCGGGCAGAAGTGATCCTGGCCAGCACGTTGCCGACCGGCTCGAAGTCCACAATGGAACTCGATGTGCCCGATTGCTCGCTGAGTCCGTTGGAGGCGTATCGGCAAGGGCTGCTGTTCCACGGCCCGAAACTTCACGCTATCGAGGCCATCGAGGCCTGTGGCGAGGCCGGCATCATCGGCCGAGTGCGTACCGCGCCTCCTGTGGCGCAGTGGTTAAAGCAACCGTTACGCCAGCAGTGGCTGGCTGACCCGATGGCTCTGGATGGAGCCTTGCAGTTGCTGATCGTCTGGTCGCAACTGCAAAGGGGTGCCGGCAACCTGCCCTGCCATGTGGGACGCTATCGGCAATACGGCCGTGTCTTCCCGGCGGATGGCGTTCGCGTGGTGGCCCGGATCGCGCGTGTCGGTGGCCTACACCTGCTGGCCGACCTGGATCTGCGCGACGGACGGGGCCAACTGATCGCCCAAATGGAAAGCGTTGAGTGCGTCATCGATGCCAACCTGGGGCGTGCCTACCGTCGCAATGTCGTGGTGGCCAGTTGACCTCCTCCTGAGTTGCGTGCCTTGCCCAGCTTGATGACCAGCCGCGTCTGCGGGCTGATCTTGACTCTGTGGGCTCAGGGACTATGATCCGCCGCTCGCGTCAGATCTCACGTCCGTTTGCCGAACGTGGATTGTGTCTGGCCCATCTGTGAGGGGGCCGCGGACTTGCTCCGCGCGCAGTGAACATGAGGGATTTTTCACGCCAATGGCTGGCGGGGCCGCTGCTGAGCTTGGCGGTTCTGGGAAGCGGTTTGACCGTGCCGTCAGTCCGCGCTCAGTCGCCATTTGCCAACCCGCCGCCCAGTGGAGCCGCACGAGCCGACGAATCGTCGAGCGAAGCTGCTCCCAGGCCGTCCGCTCGCGGACAGCAACAAACCCCTATGCTTGCGTTGCCCAGCACGCGAGCCGGTGCCACCGGCATCACCCGCGACGGCGACCTGCTCCGGCTGGTTCGCAATGTGCCCGGAGATGCCAAGGCTCTGATCCTGGAAGCCAACCAGGTCTATACCTGGAGTGAACAGGGGCAGGCGGTGTTTCTGCTGTCCGGTCAGGTGCTGATCCAACAAAGTGTTGTGCAGAGTCGGTTCAACCAGGCGGTTGGCTGGCTCGACCTGAAGCGTTACAAGGAGACAGGAATCCTTCGCCTGCATCTGTACGGCGAGGGACAGGTACGCTTGGATGTCTCGTCGGATGTGCAGGATGGATCGCGCGCCGTGCTGGATCTGAGTACGCGTGGCGAGTTCCGCATCCGCGTGGGACAGGGACAAGTGGAGCGACAGTCTCGAGCCAGCGAACCCATCGTGGAGCGGGCGCGTAAACTGGGGCTTGGCCCAACCATCCAGCCGGTCAGCTTGACCGCTCCAGTTCGCGACAAGGAGCCGGCCCGGCCGATCCCGACCGTTGCGCCGATGACATCAGAGCCGATGCCGCCTCCGGGCATTCCTGGGTTCTCACCTGTGCCACCGAGTCCCGCACCGATGGAATCCGGTGGAGCCATCCGCCAGACTCGTTTCGAGGAGCCGGTGCCCGCGCCTGCCGGGCCGGCAGACAATCGCATGGTGCCAGCGCAGGCACGAGAACCCATCCAGCCGCCACCGACACTCGGTCAGCCGCGAGCTACCCCGTCCACTATTCCGCCCTCGCCTTCGGCAACGCTTCCCGTGCCGGCCGATCCCAACGGGGTCGTGCCGGCTCGGCCGGAACGCTCTGTGCCGATACCGTTGCCGCCCTTGCCGATGCCCGACAACCTTCGGCCGCAACGCCAGCCTCCGCCCTCGCCTGCGCCGCGCTCACCAGCAGAAGAAAAACTACCCACGCCGAGCGAGTCACGGCGACAGCCTTCGCCCACGCCGGGCTTGCCGGCCCCGACTCCGATTCCGCCTGCTTCGCCGCCCTCGCTGCCGGCTCCGACGCCGATTCCGCCCGCACCGCTGCCGCCGCCTTCGCGTCCGGCTGCCCCTAGCGTTCCCGGACAGTTGCCGTTGCAGTCGAATCCTGGACAGCCCTTGCTACACCGTATCCTGCCACGCAGCGGCAAAGCTCCGCAACTGAATATCCAAGAAATCGACAAAGATTACCGCATCATCACCGTGACGGGCGGGCTGATTCTCAACGTCCGCAACGTGCCGCGTATCGGTGTACTGGATGTCGAGGCCGACCGTGCTGTGGTGTGGATCAGGAAAGGAAACGCCCAGCAGGTCGCCGACAGCCTGCGTAGCGACCAAGGGGTCTCGTCGCAGGAACTCGAATTCTACATGGCTGGCCACGTTATCCTCCGCAGCACCCAGAACTCCGGCAAGGATCGGTTAACGCTGGAAGCCGAAGAACTGTATTACGATGCCCGCCGCAACGTCGCCATCGCCCTAAACGCCCGACTAGAGACGCTGACCAATCCGTCAGGAAGTTTACGCACCCTCACCGAGCCGATCATCCTGACCACGCCGCAGTTGCTGCGAACCGGGCCAGATACCTTTGAAGTGCGCGAAGCCGAACTCTTTTCCAGTAAGCTCCCCTCCGACCCCGGGTTGAAGCTACTGGTTGCCAATGCCACCGTCACTAATACCACCCGCCCACGCACCGGCTGGTTCGGCCAGCCTTTGTACAGCCGCGACGGCAAACCTCTGATGATCCAGGAAAGCATCGTCCGCGCAAAGAACGTCTACGCCACGCTGGAAGATGTGCCCTTCTTCTACACTCCTTATCTCGTCGCCGATGCTCGCGACCCACTCGGGCCGTTGGAGACGGTCGATCTGGGATACAATCGCATTTTTGACTTTCAGGCTGGCGTAGGACTGAACGGTTACAAGCTGCTAGGTCTGCAACCCATCGAGGGCACTCGTTGGCGGATTCTGCTCGACTACATGAGTCGTCGCGGCCCAGCTTTGGGCAGCAACTTCAGCTACAACGGGCAATTCCAGGACTGGCAATACGTAGAGGGCTGGGATCGTGTCATTCCCTCGTACAACGGCTTGGTTCGCCTGTATGGAATCTACGACAAGTCCCAGGACATTCTGGGCGGCAGTCGGCCTTATCTACCCTTCGATCCGCCGGGCTGGCGTGGTCGATCCCTGTGGCGGCAGAGCCTGTTCGATCTGCCCGAAGGTTTCAATGTGCAATCTCAGGTTTCGCTGTTGAGCGATCGCAACTTCCTCGAACAGTATTTCAAGCCGGAGTTCGACAACGAGCCTAACCAGGCCAACTTCCTTTACGTCAAGCAACAGCAGGATCAGTGGGCCTGGAGTGCCCTGGGACAGGTGCGCACTTCCAACTGGATCACCACCACGCAGTGGTTGCCAAGGCTGGACGGCTACCTGATCGGTCAGGATCTGTTCGATCGGTTCACTTCCAACACCCAGGCTAGCCTGGCCTACGGGCAACTGCGCAACTCCAGCGATCCGCCTATTCCCCTTCAAGGAGTCGCTGTCCAGCCGCCGGGTTGGCCCCAAGCCTACGACATCACGACGCAGACCACCAGTTCGGCTCGATTGGCCCTGGTGGAAGAATTGTCCTTGCCTGTGCATCTAGGGCCGGTCAACCTAGCTCCTTATGCCAAAGGGGCCGTGGTTGGCTACTCTAACGATCTGCAAGAAACCGAATCGGCGCAACTCTGGGGTGGCCTAGGAGTTCGCGCCAGCTTGCCACTCAGTCGGCTCTATCCGGAACTTCAGAGCGAGTTGTTCAACGTCAACGGCATCTATCACAAGCTGGTCTTCGGAGCCAACTATTTCTATGCCCAGTCCACCCAGTCCTATCTGCGTTATGGAGAGTTCGACCGCCTACACGACGATGCCAGTGCCTCAGCTCTGCGTGAGATCACGCCTTATCAGCCAGTTCTCAATCCCAGCGCAGGCTTCGCCCTGGCGACCTCTCCGTTGTTCGATCCACAACGCTATGCCATTCGCCGGCTCATCGACAACCGCCTGGACACGCTTGACAACATCCAGGTTGTGCAACTCGATCTGTTGCAACGCTGGCAGACCAAACGCGGCTTTCCAGGTGCCGAACACATCATCGACTGGATGGTGCTGGACACCTCCATCAGCCTGTTTCCGCAGCCGACCCGCGACAACTTCGGCAAGTCCTTCTCGTTCGCCGAGTACTACTATCTGTGGAACATCGGCGACCGCACCTCGCTGGAATCGTCGGGGCTGTACGATCCGCAGGACTTCGGGCCGCGTATCTTCAACATCGGCATGAACTTCAATCGCCCCGATCGCACCAACGTGTACATCGGCTATCGCCAGACCGATCCGCTGCAGAGCCGAATGGTCATGGCATCCATCAGCTACACGTTCAGTCCGAAGTACTCGATGACCGCCGTGGTGGCCTACGACTTCGGAACGACGGAGGCTCTGAACAACACTGTGATCTTCACGCGAACGGGCAGCGACATCCAGGTTTCGCTCGGATTTACGTATAACTCTCTACAGAACAACTTCGGCGCGATTTTGGAGATCGTGCCTAGTCTGCTGCCGATCAACCGTCGCACCAACGGTATGGTTAGCAACATGGTGACGCGTTGAGCGATTTCCTCATCGCACCAACCGAGAGAGACCGCCATGCTGAACTGGCAAGAGCCGACCGATCGATTGCCTCGCGACGTGATGACCACTGGGCCACAGGGCCGACCAACCCTGTCTTGGCGAGCCAAGTTTGCCACCGCGTTTCGCGGTATCAAACTTGGAGTGCGCGGCCATTCGAGCTTTTTCGTCCACTTCTTCTTCTCGGTACTGGTGCTGGTCGCCGCTGTGGTGTTCGGATGCAACCTCGTGGAATGGTGCTTGCTTCTGGGCTGCATCGGAGCTGTGCTGACCGCAGAACTGTTTAACAGTGCCGTGGAAACCCTGTTCCGCGGCCTGGATATCGAAACCCGCGAACGAACTTGGCCGGCACTCGACATTGCCGCTGGAGCCGTCCTGCTCGCCAGCCTCACTGCCGCGCTTATCGGTGCCCTGGTGTTTGTCAACCGCCTCGCGAACTTCTTCGGGCTACCTCTGACAGGCGCTTCCTGACTTTGCGATACCGATAACTACGCCACATCCCTGCAAACCAGACGAAAACGGCTCTGCAATTCGCCGATCATATCTTCAAGACTCAACGGTCGGAGAATCGGCACTTGGTGGCTGGCCCATGACCGGCACGGCGGATCGGGTTCCTCAAAGCAGGAACTGTTGCAACTGCCAGTTTTCTTGGGTGTCCGAGAGAGTGGCCCCTTCGGTACTGACCCATTCTTCGGGCCAGGTGCAGGCGCGTGATTGGGTCTCTCCTAGTAGAGGTAAGGCGTAGTAGAGCAAATCTTCGTAGGGAAGATCCTCGTACAGACACAGACCTGCATGAGGATTGTCCAGCATCCACAGACTGGCAGCAACAAGAGAGGCCGCCGTCTGAATGGTTGGGGCATTATGTCCGGGAGCCAGTTGTCGGGCCTGCTGAATATCGAGCCGACTTCCTGTCCACCACGCCCGCCGAGTGGCCAGAAGCAGCACTCCCAGATCATTGCCTCCCCGTTCGATTTCCTGAGCCAGCAACTGGGCTGGCGCGACAGGAGGCGACTCTGAAGGTTGCCGCCGCAAACTGGCGAGCGAAGTCGCGGAAGGGCCGAACAGGCAACAGATGGTGGGATGATAGACGGCCTTGCCCTGATGCCAGACGGTGAGTCGTTGTGCCAGTGTCAAGGTGATGGGTTGCGCGAGCAGTAGTGCCACCATGCGGCCCGCAGGCGTCCAGGAACGCAGGTGGGTACAACAGGCCGGCCGATTCAGACGGAGGGCATGGCCCGGCCCTGTGCTGCTGAACTGTTCTCGACCGGCAAGTCGGCGTTCATGACTGCCCCAGGCGAGTTCCGCCGGACGACGAACCCGTACTGGCCACCATTCATCCGCGCCGGTGTGCCAGAAGGATCCAAAGGGAACCTCGCCGACGATTTCCTGGGTGTCGTGCTGGCACAGATGGATGACGCGAACTTCCAGCAGTTGCGCCAATTGGGCGTAGTCGCCAGCTCTCAGGGCATCTTCCAATTGGCAACGCCGTTCGTGATTAGACTCGGTGCGAAGAGTGACTCGACACAGATCGCGTAGGGCAATGCGTGTCAACTGGCTGAACAGCCCAGGGTAGCCGACATGATCGATAACGGCCGTCGTCGCGGTTCGCGACTCTTTGCTGTCCTCCCAAGGTTGCCAAGTGCTACCGCCAGCATCATCGACTCCCAGATAGAGAATGCCGCGAGCCTGACACCAGTTGAGCAATCCCGGCGTGCCTTGCAAATCGATCACCAGATCACCAGTCGCAGCCGCTCGTGCTTCGGCGACCGTCGCCGTTACGCAACGTCGTGCTAACAACGGCATCTGCCGAACCAAGAGTGCCTGGACACAACGCGGTAGCGAACCGGAACCAAGCAAATAGACTGAACCAGCAAACGGTCGTTTCATGACCGGCCACTCCTTTCGAGCTTGTCACGATTTTGTCAATCGAGGCATCCCTGGCAAAGGGAAGCTCTCCATCAGCCGGTCTTCTTCTTTTTCTTCTTGGGCTCTCGCTCTTTCTTTTTCTTTCGCGACGCCTTGGGTTTGTCGAACGCTTCCACGGTAGTCGAGTCCCCATTAGCCGTTGGTTCCAGAGGTAACGGCAGGGCAACGGCGGTGGTATCCTTCTGACTTGTTGGGAACAGATCATCGAGCAACTGACCGGGCCGAACTCCCAGGGCACGCGCTAGTGCCAGCAAGGTGCTAGCGCGGGGGTCGGCTTTCTTGCCCTGTTCGAGCTTGGCCACCTGCGATAGGCTCAATTCCCCGCGAGTGGCGACCTCTTGCTGAGACAGTCCCGATGCTTCTCGAAGTTCCTTGATGCGTCGCGACAAGGCCTTGGCCAACTTCATGGTCGATACCCTCCTCGTAGGTGTTATGATAGCACGATCTGACTAGTACTCAAGTGCTATTCGCAAAAAAAACAAGGCACGCACTCTCCTGGTTGTAGCAAGGGAGCGGAAACGCCTCGTCGCGGCAGTTGTTCAGTGGCTTGAGATCCACACGGCAGATTGCTCAACGTCTTCGAGTCGGCCAAGGCCATCGCTCTCTAGTCGCTGATGTGGTTGATAGTTCCCCTGGCTTGCGGCGTTTCTCCCGATGTCGCAGCCTTGGCAGTGCCTCGTATTCCACCAGGTCGCTGGCTAGAGGAAGGGTAGCAGCAAGGATCTCTGGCAAAACGCACGGTCGGCTCACCTTGACGCGAAGCCGGACTGCTGGCATAAGCCGATCTCTACCACCACTGTCCTGACTTTTTTCAGGCCAGATACGAACGACAGCGACGGAGCGGGGGGCTTGCGTCAAAGGGGGGCGTATGTGGCGAAGACTGCTGTGGTCAGCGGGACTGGCTATGTGTCTAGGGGGCTGTGCCACCGGCCCCATGCTCGAAAACCCGCTGCTGGTTCGAGTGGATCGTGCCTGTCCACACGAAAACCCGATCTACATTCCTCAGGGTGCCCTGGCCTACGCTCGGGTCTACGACACCATTCTGGATATTCTGTCGGACTATTTCGATATCGCCTATTCCAACCGTTACGATGGTCGTATCGAAACCCATCCGCGTATTGCTCCGGGGATCGAACAGCCTTGGAAACTCGGTAGCCCAGATCTGTATCAGCGTGTGCTGGCCTACTTCCAGACGATTCGCCATCGTGCCGTGGTCACCATCTGCACAGCGGACGATGGCGGCTACTTCGTTGATGTGAAAGTATTCAAGGAGTTGGAAGACCTGCCTTCCCCCACTGCCGCAACCGCTGGTGATGCTTCTTTCCGTCTCGAATCCACGGTGCAGCGTCAGTACGAGATTCTCGAACCCGAATTTCTGTCGGCTTCGTGGATTCCCATCGGTCGCGACATCCCGCTGGAGCAAGTCATTCTCGACCGACTAGCTCGTATGGATGTCACGCATTGTGGGCATTAATGTTCTTCCTCGCTCAATGAAGCAACCCTCCGACACGTTTCTTGGGGATCGGAGGGTTGCTTGGTTCGGATCAGCGATCGATTGGCATCAACTCTTTGATTCCTCCTCACTGTTGTGCAGCGGCAGCTTGAGAGTGAAGGTTGAACCTTTGCCTACCAGACTTTCAACGCGAATTCGGCCGTTGTGCTGTTCGATGATCTGCCGACAGACGCTCAGACCGAGTCCGGTACCGCCGTGGCCGTTGCTATCGGGTTCCTTGGTGGTGTAGAACGGCTCGAAAATCAACCGCAGGCGTTCGGGAGGGATGCCGATGCCGGTATCCGACACCTTGATCTCGACCATGCCCAGTTCGGAATTCTCGCGAATTTCGATCCGCAGATAGCCCCCGCGTGGCATAGCCTGCCGGGCGTTGATAATCAGGTTGAGCAAAACCTGCTCGATCTGAGCCGGCACAACGTAGGCATGAGGCCGACCATGAAACCGCTTTTCGACATGAACGCGGTGTTTGCTCAGATCCTTTTCGGTCAGCACGAGCAACTCCTCGACTAGAGCGACTAGATCGGTCATCTGTCGCTGTGTGGAGGTGTTGCGGGCAAAGCCAAGCATACTGTTGATGATGGTGGCAGCGCGTTGACTGCCCCGCAAAATGCGTTCGAGCGACTGAGTACAGGCCACTTGATCTTGCGGGTTGCGCAGCGCGAGCCGAGCGCAATTGATGATGGTCGTCAGGATGTTGTTGAACTCATGGGCGACACTACTAGCCAGCGCACCGACACTGCTCAGTTTCTGAGCCTGGAGTAATTGTTGACGCAGTTGATCGGTCTCCGAACCGGGAATTCGCACGTCCTCGCCAACCATTGAGCTAGCCCCCCAGTCCGCAGTACTTCCTAATGGTCGGAAACCGGCCGACGAACAAACGACTCGACGCCGATTGACCACGAAAGGTATCGTCAAGCCGACCTGTGGTACTTCATCGGAAGTCCTTACATGACTGAGTGTTAAGCCGTTCAACTAGGCGGACTCGCGAGAGAGGCGAAGCGGGGCGAAGCAGCCAGTTCACTCAAGGACGTCAAGTTGCGTATGCCCGGCCAATCAGCGGGACATAGGCAACAGTGCCTGAATTGTAAGCGAACAAGGGGGGTTGTCTGGCACAAGGGCAGAGGTATATACTGTAGGCAGAGTTCTAGAAAAGAAATTCCAAGGGGGGCGATCTGGTATCGACCGGGTAAGTTGACGCGTAGGTGGCGTGTCGTGGTTGATCAGTGGGCCACGTAAAAAGCTGATCACAACAATAACTGCTGAACCGCAGTTTGCTCTGGCGGCCTAATAACGGCTGCCCCGACTTTTCAACCTTTGCCTGAGAGGTTGGGAAATCGGTCACCAAGTCAGGCTCGCTGACGTTAGAGCCGGTGGCGACGTTGGCTAAACTTTACAACCGGATAAGCTCTGGCCCCCTGTCTACCGGGCAAGCCAGAGACGAAAACCTAATGGTAGGCTACACACGTAGAAGCCGACGCGGAAGTACTACGGGACCGGGGTTCGATTCCCCGCGCCTCCAGTGAACGCCTGTGTAGCAGGACGCAAGGACTCGCAAGAAGCCGTCGCAACCGGAAGAGTATCCTCGCCTTGTGACGATACCTGCGAATCGTTGCGAGAATCTGCGGTCGCTTGGTGTGCCGGATTCTATGCCGCTGGTGTGCCGGATTCTGTGCCGCCTGGAACCCACTCTGTTGCCTTCTGAAAAGCCTCTTCTGTCACATCGACGTAGTGACGCATGGCGATACTGGGAGTGTTGCCTAGCCACTTCGTAACCACAGCAAGTGGGAAGTGCTGTGCCAGGCCAGACTCGCAGGATGCTCGCAGGGAGTGCCAAAGTCTCGGCCAAGGCTTCAGGCCGGCCCGGATGACGATTCTTTCCAGAGCTGTGCGGACGTTGCAGTTTACCCAGCCTCTCTCGCCCTGTGCTCGCCGCCGGTAGTCGTCAAGAAAGACATACTCGGCTCCTTCCGGGGCGGCTTCCCAGGCTGCTTCAAGATGCGGCCTCAGAAGCGGGAAGATCGGGATAACCCGCGTTCCCTTGCGGCTAGCTTTCCCCTTGGGAGAGATGATGACCAGGCGGTTTCGCTCCCAGTTCACGCCTTCCCACTTCAGGGAAAACGGCTCGCTGGGCGTTCGCAACCCTCCGAAGCGGGCCAATGCCAACAGGAGACGCATCCAGACGTTGGGACAGGCCTCGATCACTCGGACAGTGTCGGCCACAGACACGTACGCTCGCCGCTCGCTGGGATCTCCAGGCCGTTGGCGAACGTGTCTGAACGGGTTAGCCGAGATATGGCCCAGTCGCAAGGCATCCTCTAGCATGCTCCGAGCGGAGATGAGCCGCTTAGCTATCGTGGTTTCTCTCGCCCCTCGGCTCCGCATAGCGAGCTGATACGTCTCGCCGTCGGCATGCGTCAAGGAGATGAGCGGACGGTCTCCGAATAGCTCGGTTAGCTCGCTAGTGATTTGGCCCCAGGCCACCAGGGATGCGGCGGCGTAGCCGCTCTCTTTGCGGGCCTTGAGCCAGGCGGCCAGGAATTGACCAACGGTTAGTCGCTTCTCTGCCTCGATCAGCCCTACGCTAGCCACATGTGCTGAGCATCTTCGTGTTTCGCCGTGAGCATCTTCGGCGTGAGCATCTTCGTCGGAAGGTCTCTCTGAGCCTGGACTGGCGACGCCGTTGTCGTTCTTTTGGGTGTCCTGGGGAGGGAGTTGCCACATCCACTTTCCGCTGAAACCCTGCTTGAATGGCACGATTCCCAAGTCGTCCTTCGCTCGTCGGACGGTTGCCCAGGACAGGCCGGCTTGACTCGCCTGTTCCTTGATGGTGTCGGACTCCACCGCGCCGTTCCGGAGCAACTCCGAGAGCCAGGCCGTCGCTGCTGCTCTCTGTGGTGCCACCTGGTCTCTGCCGCCGGCTGATGCGACAGCGTCGTCGGCGTGCATCAGAACGGGGTCTGGCTCCCAGACCAGCCGTCCTGGTTCCTCGATCCGGAAGGCCAGCCCTGTTTTAGTTGCCCCTCGCAAGTTGACCTTCCCTGGCAGCAGCAGCCTCCGCTCACGGTCGTTGTCATCCTCGCACAGATGCCAGACTTGCCGTACAAGCCCCGAGAAGGCCCGACTCCCGAGAATCGCATCATCGGCGTAGGTGACGCTTGCCTTGCGAGTGTGAGCGACCAGAACGCAGGCGATCTTTCGTCTCTCGACTAACTGGCGAAGTCCTTCGAGTGCTGCACGGACTTGGTTGTCCTGGGAGGTGTCCACCTTCGAGCCGATAAACCCTCCGAGCGGGTCGATTATCAACAACTTGCAGTCGGGGAACCGATCCAGCCCTTGCTCGATCACATCGACGTGAGCAAGGCTGATTGTGGCGGCTGTTACGTTGCCGTTGGAGGTCACAGTTACCGCGTCCAACTTGTGAATGCGACGGCAGTCGGCTCCCGCTGCCAATACCCGCGGAACGATGGTGTCGGCCAGCCCATCCTCGCACGACATCATGACGACATCCCCCTTTGCGAACCGCGTGAAGACGCAGTCCGGCAGCAGAGAGCCGGATGACACCCTGGCAGCAAGGTCGCAGGTGACAAAGGACTTTCCGGTTCCGGGACGGCCCGCTATCAACGTCAACTTACCTAACGCAATCCGGCCACGCCACAACCAGCTGATGGACTCAGGCTCTACATCTGCGAGGCAGGTCAATCGTGCCTGCAAGACGGCTCCCGTCCCGGATGTGCTACCATTGCTGGTCGAGTCGGCTTTGCGATCTTTCAGGCGGACGACCTCTGCCTTGTCCATTGCGGCCGCAAGTCGCTCGGTGAACGTGCCTGGATCGAGACAACGGAAGTCGGACAGATCCTTGTTGCCGACGACTTTGCCGGCCCCATCGCGGATCGGCTCCATCGGCAAGCGGACAACTCGCAACTGGCCTTGGAACCCTAGCTCCCCCAGTCGCTTTCTCAGGCCCGCGACGAACGCTTCTCCGCCTTTGTCCAGGTCGGGGGCGGCCCAGATGACATCGAGACTGTCGAGATGCTCGGCCTGGAGGCAACCCGTCGAGTTGCTGCCCGGCAGGCCGAGAGCCGGCAATTTCTCGGCCCACAGGGCCCAAGTGTCGCTTTCTCCCTCAACAAGAAAGAGTGTTCTTGTCTTTTGTGCTTCGTGGAGACGCCACAGCCCATACGGTTGCAATCTCACGGCTTGCGGCTGCCGGAATCTGGGCACGCTGCCCGCCGGCCGTTGTTCGCGGATGAACAGCAACTCGCCCGTCGGCCCGAAGTACGGGATCTTGACGATGCCCCTAGTTCCGGTCGTTATGCCCAGGCCGGCCAGGAACCCGGCCGGCAGGCGTTTTGCCTGCTCTAGGCGAGAAACAGCATCAGGCATTGCTCCGGGCCTCCCTGCCCCAAATGCTCTTCTCGATCCATCGCCGTCCTTGTGTGCCGAGTTAACACGTCATGAATTTTTGACGCGGTCGTCTTTGCCTTCCTTGATCGCCCGTCCCGTCCGCTCCGCGATCCATCGCCGCAGTTCGTCGGGGGAGTACCGGACCAGTCTCCCTAACCGAATACAAGGAACCTCGCCTCGCTTGGTCAGATCGAACAACGAGCGCACCGACACGCGCAAAAGTTTTGCTGCCTCTACGTTTGTAATGAGGAGTCGCCCTTCAAGGTTGTCCATCGCTGGCTCCTTTGCAGTCACTAGCACGGCAAGCAAAGCGGCTTGCCGCTTGTTGCCGAAGTAGTGTACAAAAAAAACCTGGCCGTTCGGAAGGGATGATACGCCTGAGACTGTGAAGATTTGGTGAAGATTTACCGGACGAGCTTACGACGCAAGAGACAATTTTTCAAACTATCTGTCTCCAAAACAGTATTAAAACCCGCATCCTTGTAACGGAACACAGGTTTATGATTCAAAAATCTTGATTCATATTTTTGCGGTCAGTCTCATCTTGCGATTTGGCAATCTCCTCGACGCCATGGGCCTGATGCGACAACGGGAGGCGAATCATGAAGCGGTACATGGGGCTGGCTCGGGTGAGCTGTCGTGAGCAGGAGCGGGAAGGGTTCTCCCTCGACGTGCAGGAGGCAGCGTTCCACGACTATGCGAGGCAGCGTAGCGGGTCGTGGACAAGATGTTCCGAATCGCCGAAACCGCCACGAAGGTCGATGAGCGGAAGACGTTCAAGGAGCTTCTGGCCTTTGCCAAGGCGAACGCCCACCGCCTCGACGGACTGCTCTTCTACAAGGTGTATCGAGCCGCCCGCAACCTGTTCGACTACGTGGAACTCGAACGCCTCGAATCCGAGTGCGGCATCCGGTTCATTTCCGTCTCCCAGCCGACCGAGAACACCCCCGCAGGGCGGATGCAGCGGCGGATGCTGGCGAGCATGGCCAGCTTCTACACTGAGCAGCAGTCGCTCGACGTGCGGGAGGGGCTGGCCCGCCGTGCCCAGAGCGGCCTGTTCGTCGGCAAGCCGCCTATCGGCTACCGTAACGTCCGAGTCGAGGGCCGGAGCGTCGTCGAGATCGACCCCGACAACGCCGCCAAGGTGCGGCGGGCTTACCACCTCTACGCCTACCACAACCACACGCTCGACACTCTCTGCGACACCCTGATGGCCGAGGGCGTCAACTACAGCCCCAGCAAGCCGAGGTTCACCCGCAGCAAGCTGTACGGCGTCTTGACCGACCGGGCGTACCTCGGCGAGGTCCGGCACAAGGGGCAGTGGCTCCCCGGCACGCACGAGCCGCTGGTGGATCGGGCGACGTGGAACCGAGTGCAGTTCCTCCTCGGCCAGAAGCTCTACAAGTCGCACCAGATGACCTACGCCAGCGAACTGATCGAGTGCAGGCACTGCGGGTGCCCGATCACCGGCGAGACGAAGACGAAGAAGACGAAGACGGGCGACCGAGAGTACGTGTACTACCGCTGCACGCAGTACCACAAGGGCGACCACCCCCGCACCCGGCTCACCGAGGGGCAGATCGACGCCCAGATCCTCGGCCTGTTCGACCGGCTGCGGGTCGGCGACGACGAGTTCCGGCGTGCGTTCGTGGGGGAGCTACGCCGGGCGACGAACGGGGAGTTGAGCCGGTCGTTGCAGGAGGACGGCGACCTGAAGCGGCGGCACTTCCGAGGTCGTGCGGCTTCAAGGGCAACTGCTGAACCTGCGGCTGCTGGGCGAGATCGACGCCGAGACCTTCGCCGCCAAGGGGCAAGAACTGCGGGACGAGGAGGCGGCGTTGCGGCTGAGGATCGAGGCTTGCAGCCGAGGGCGGAATGAGACCATCGACCTCGCCGTAAAAGCGTTTGAACTCTCACAAGACCTTCGGGCGAAGTGGTTTGCGGCGGACTACGCTGCGAAGCGGCGAATCCTCGAAATCGTCTGGTTGAACTGGAAGCTCGTCGGCGTAAGTCTCGTCTCTGAAATGAGAAAGCCCTTCGATCTGCTGGCCGAAGGGCTCCTAAATAAAGATAATCGGGGCAAGAGGATTTGAACCTCCGACCTCACGGTCCCGAACCGTGCGCTCTAGCCAAGCTGAGCTATGCCCCGTCACGACTTTTATCCTAACGATTGTCACCACTTTGTCCAGGGCATTTCAGCAATCGGCAGGGCTGTTTCCGAGTTGGGGTTGGATAAGTCACGCGGAATGGGTATGACTTCTCCTACCAAAACTCAAGGAGGAGGGAGTCATGTCGGGTGCACTTTCGCTTCAGGAAGAGTTAGCCACGGTTCCCGATCCGCGCTCCCGGAAAGGACGCATCCACCCCTTGACTGCCGTCCTCTCCCTGGCCGTCGTCGCCATCCCCGCCGGCAACAAGAGTCTGGAAGCCATCGCCCAGTTCGGCCGTGACCACGGATCGGCGCTCGCTCACGCGCTCGGCTTCAATCGCGGCAAGACCCCCAACAAGAGCTGCCTTAGCAAGATCTTCCGACGCCTGGACGTTCACGCCCTGCAAGAGGCTCTGGGTCGCTGGATCTTGGGGCGCGTCGAACACCACGGCTGGGACGCCATCGCCCTGGATGGCAAGACGGCCCGGGGTTCGGCCGACGGTGAAGCCCCCGGAGTCCACCTCCTAGCCGCCTACGTCCCGGCCGCCGCTGCGGTCCTCGCGCAGATCCGTGTGGACGGCAAGACCAACGAGCACAAGGCCGGCCTGACCCTCCTGGGGGTGCTGCCCCTGAAGGGGAAAGTGGTCACCGGTGACGCCATGTTCACACACCGCGACTTCGCCCAGGCCATCTGCGATGGTGGCGGGGACTACCTCCTCATCGTCAAGAACAATCAGCCCGAACTGAAGACCCAGATCCAGTCCTCGTTGTACGCCGACGAGGACTTTTCCCCCCTAGCAACTCAAGCAAAAGCAGAAGCACGAGCAGAGCGTGAAGACGGTCGATAAGGGGCACGGCCGCGTGGAGACCCGCGTCCTGTTCAGCACCACGATCCTGAACGACTACCTGGACTGGCCGGAAGTGGGTCAGGTCTTTGAACTGGAACGGACTGACGATTTGGGCGACAAGGTGGAAATCGAGGTGGTGTACGGGATCACCAGTTTGGGGCGATCGGAGAGCGACGCGACGGACTTGCTGCGTCGCGTGCGTCAGCACTGGGAGATCGAGAATCGGCTGCACTACGTGCGGGACGAGACGCTGGGCGAGGACCGTTGCCCGGGTTCGGAAAGGCAACGGGGCGCAGGCCCTGGCAGCGCTGCGTAACGCCTGCGTCCACCTTCTGGAGGGGGTGGAGGCTCCCAGCAAAGCGGCAGCTACCCGGCGATTTGCCGCTCACCCAGAGGAAGCCTTGCTTCTCCTACTTACCTGAAGCCGAACTGGAAACAGCCCTGCAGCAATCGGCATTGGCGTTGCTCTTGAGGCTGTCGTGTGGATTGGGGTAGGAATTGATCGCTTCCTCGGCAACTCCATCCCCCAGCCCTTTGCGTCGCAACTCTTTATCCTAACTGCCACTTACAGCGGAGAGAGAGGGATTCGAACCCTCGGTGAGGTTGCCCCCACATCGGTTTTCGAGACCGACCCAATCGGCCGCTCTGGCATCTCTCCAGTGATGTTGTCCCTAACAGTGGATTTACTCTGCCACATCCACCTTTCTTTCAAGATTAGAGGATGCCCCGCCTGACAGCAAGAGCAAGACGCTCTCGACACGCTATTGAACTATCCCACCGAATCCACTTACGGACGGATAGATAGACCATCTTTCCTCCCGAGCGGAGGAACTCCAGAACCGACTACGAATACTTGCTCACCCTGTAAGCCGATAATGAACCGGAAGGAAGAAGGAGTTCCCTCTACTCTTCCTTCTCAGTTCATTTCAACTCGACTGACCAGTAAGCATTATCGAGGAAGGTCTTCCAAGACTGATACTTGCGATTGGTCAGCTTCAGATTGAGCATCGGGCTCCGCTTGGGCTTTTCCGGCTTGCGAATGAGTGCCATGTTAGCTTCCTTGGGAGTCCGACCGCCCTTGCGGACGTTGCAGGCCACGCAGGCGCAGACGATATTCTCCCACGTGGACTGGCCGTTCTGACTGCGGGGAATGACGTGATCCAGACTCAATTCGCTGGTCGGGAACTTCTTGCCGCAGTACTGACACTGATTGTTGTCGCGAGCAAAGATGTTCCGGCGGTTGAACTTGACGGTTTGCTTGGGCAAACGGTCATAATCGACCAGACGAATCACACGAGGAACCTGGATCGATGTATTGACCGTCCGTACCCAGTCATCGTCTTCTTGCCGGAAGTGCAGCGCGCGATATTCGCTCACTTCACGCCAGGTCGCGAAGTCGTAGGTGGCAAATTGACCATCCTCCAGACTGACGACCTCGGCCAGATCCTTGCAGAGCAGGCAAAACGCCCGCCGAACCGAGATAATATGGATCGCCATGAACAGCTTGTTCAAGACCAGGACACTGGCGTCCAGAGCAGAATTGGGACTGGAGTTCATGTAGCTCCCTTTCCTCAGGTGACGCGCCAGGCCGACCTCGCGAGCGGCTACTTCGAGCGAGTCCTCACTCGATAGGAGGCGCAACGCCAGGAACGGGTTCGATAATATACTAACAGCCCTGTGGTACATTCTGCAAGGA
>Ga0308411_10000809_pt1 | contig 21088 bp, 16 predicted proteins | sample HotsprottomLayer_2_FD_203530 | JGI IMG/M metagenome (GOLD analysis project Ga0308411, IMG submission 203530) | Hot spring phototrophic mat microbial communities from Octopus Spring, Yellowstone National Park, Wyoming, United States -... | ecosystem: Environmental > Aquatic > Thermal springs >...
CTCGCTCAGGAAGACGCACAGCAAGCGATCGCCGAACTGCGTAGCCTGGTGCAAGAGTACCCGCGTGAGGCGAACGGTTGGCTGCAACTGGGACAGTTGCTTCGCGCCGAAGAGCAATTCGCCGAGGCCGAGCAGGCTCTACGGCGTGCCGTGACCGAGCAACCGGATCTGGTCGAGGGCTGGTTCACGCTGGGCGTGGTCTTGCTCTTGCAACAACGGCCCAAGGAGGCTTTGGAGGCTTTCAGCCGAGTGGTGAAGCTCAAGCCCGATCACGCCCTAGCACACTACAATTTGGGCGTGTGTCTACATCGTGAGGGCAAAAGCGAACAAGCCCGACTCGCCTGGCAGCAGGCTCTTCTCTGCGAGCCGGGCCATCCCCTCGCGACACGGGCACTGCAGCAACTGGGGAAATAACCTCCGCCCGCTCACGCGGGGCGGCTCGCTCCAGCGAGCCAGGTTGCGTCAGCACCTGGAGGGCGTTACACCGTCACCATCTTGAGCGAACGTCCCGTTTTCCAAGTAGTGCCTGGCTCGCGGATGACCTCGCGGTACAGCGTGTCGCGCTCCACCGGCACGCGACCAGCTTCTTCGATCAGCCGACGCAGTTCGGCTACGGTGAGTTCTTGCGGCGAGTCGCTACCGGCATCGTGATAGATCTTTTCGTGAACCACTGTGCCGTCGATATCGTCAGCTCCGAAACTGAGAGCCACCTGTGCGGTTTTGATGCCCAGCATCACCCAGTAGGCCTTGATGTGTGGGAAGTTGTCCAGCATGAGTCGGCTCAACGCTATCATCCGTAGATCCATCAGGCCCGATGGCTTGGGCAGATGAGCCAGTTTGGTGTTGTCGGGATGGAAGGCCAGCGGGATAAAGGTCTGGAATCCGCCCGTCTCGTCCTGCAATTCTCGCAGTCGGATCAGATGGTCGATACGATGCACGGCCTTCTCGATGTGGCCGTAGAGCATGGTGGCGTTGGAGCGTAGGCCGAGCGAGTGGGCCTCACGGTGTATGCGTAGCCATTGTTCGGCATCCGCCTTGTAGTCGCAGATCTGGCTGCGAATCTCGGGATGGAAGATTTCCGCTCCGCCGCCTGGCAGACTACCCAGGCCGGCCTCCATAAACTCGGCCAGCAACTCCTTGGTTGGCCGCTTGGTCAGTCGCTCGAACCAGTCCCACTCGACCGGGGTATAGGCCTTGAGGTGCAAGCGAGGATAGTGCTTGTGGATGAGGCGAATGACGTTGAGATACCACTCGTAGGGTAACTGGTGATGCAGCCCGCCGACGATGTGCATCTCGGTGGCACCGCGACTGTCGGCCTCAGCAGCACGTTGCAGGATCTGCTCGTCGGACATCACATAGCCACGCGGACTCTTCAGATCGGCCCGGAAGGCACAGAAGGTGCAGCGGTAGACGCACACATTGGTCGGGTTGAGATGGGTGTTGACGTTGTAGTAGGCGAATTGGCCGTTCTTCCGTTCGCGAACCAGATTGGCTAGTTCTCCGAGCGTGAACAGGTCGGCCTGTTCGTCGAGATACACCCCGTCCTCGAAGCTCAGGCGAACTCCCGCTTCGACCTTCTCGCGAATCGCACCTAGCCTTGTGTCGTGGCTCATGGCCGAAAATCCCATCGGTTTCTTTTCTCTGCTGACCGTCGGCAATCGTTTTATCAGAATGGTCGTTCGACAGCCAGCAATTGTTGACTCACTCGTTTCGACACCCTGAGAACCGTAGTCATCCGATCGGCTTAACGGCCAGACCGTGGAACGGGACCTCCGCCTCACTCGTCCTCTTCTTCGTCACCGCTGGTCGGCCCCGTTCCTCCCTTGAACAGCCGGCGTTGCAGCGACTGGTTGAAGGCAGTCCAACTGTTGCTGCTGGTGTCGTCGCGAATTTCGCGAACGAAGGTGTGCAGCTTGGCATCGAAATTGTCCAGCAGATGCACGGCGATGGCCTCGGGAGTCATAGGCACACGCGGACTGCCGAACTCATGTGTGCCGTGATGACTCAGCAGAATGTGCTTGAGCCGCAACAGCAACTCCTGGGGAAACGGCTGCCCCGTCAAGCGGCTGGCCTCGGCAGCTTTGGCGGCCAACATCTCGACTCCGATCACCAGATGCCCGATCAGTTGCCCTTCATCGGTGTATGCGAAACTGCTTGTGTAGCTCAACTCACGCACCTTGCCGATGTCGTGCAGAAACAACCCCATCAGAAACAGGTCGCGATCCAACTCGGGATACAACGGAGCAAGGCGATCTCCGGCATCGAGCAGGGTGACGATGTGTTCGAGCAGTCCTCCGACATAGGCGTGATGATTGCGCACTCCGGCTGGGGCCTGACACAACCCTTGGGCAATCGCCTCGTCGAGGAGGAAGCAATCGCCCAGTGCCCGAAGGTGCGGATTGCCTAGCTTGCGAATGTGTTGCCGAAGGCTCTCGAAGAGCTTGCCGATGTCCTTGGTGGTGTGAGGCAAAAAGTCCACCAAAGAGACGGTTTCTCCAGGCACCCGTTCGATGTGGTGCAAGATCATCTGCAACGCCCCCTGGAACAGTTGCACCTTGCCCTTGATGAACAGAAAATCGCCCACCTCGAAGGTGCGAAACAGAGGCTCGCCTGCGTTCCACAGTCGTGCGGCCATGCTGCCCGTGCGGTCGCGCAACTCCAGTTGCAGGAACTGGTTGCCGTTGCGGTTGGCACGCAACTGCTTATCGACAACCAAGAAGGTTTCTTCGACGCTATCGCCATCCGCCAACGCATTCAGGAATCGGCGCGATGAGGGAGCAGGCACAGTCATGACAGACAGCCCTTGGTGAGGAGGCCGAACAATATCTCTTTTTGCCTGGTCGGCAGGCAATTGGGCTATTGTACAGCCCGGCTTCATTTTCTCTAGACAGGAGTGACCAAGTGGAAAGCGAGCCGACAGCTCACGCTGCCGGCTCGCCTTCCTTCGGTAAGGGGTCACTTTTTCTCCGTATAGCTTAAACTAAGCAGCGCAAACGCGGTGGCCAGATTGGGGTCAGCCTCGCCGAAGGTCTTGTCGCCGGCATTGAGGAAACTGCCATCGGGCCGCTGACGTTTCTGCAGAGCAGCGATCAGTTCCTTTCGCCAATCGTGAACGGTGCCCTTGGCATCGGTGAACTGATCTTCGCCCAGAGCCTGCATCGCCTTGGCGAAGGTGTGGTAGTAGTAGTACAGGCCGGCCTGCTTCATGCCTGGGTTTTCTTCCAGCGTGTAGTGCTGGCGAATCCAGCGCAGGGCTCCCTGAACACGCGGATCGGTTTTGCTCACGCCGGCATACAGAAAGCTCTTCAGACCGGCATAGGTCATCGCACCCAGCGAACGCAGACCGCCCTCGCCGTTGCCGTGATCTTTGTCGTCTGGATCGGGTTTGTAGCCGAAACCTCCCTTGTCCTCTTCTTTGGCTTTCAGAGCGAAGGGCAAATCGTTGCCCTTCTCCTTGTCGGGGAAGTTCTGACAGCGACTGATGAATTTCAGGGCACGCTGCACCGCTGGATCGTCCTTGGGAACCCCGGCGGCGAGCAGAGCCTCGAGGAAGAACTGGGTATTGGACAGATCCGCTCGTCCCGTGCCGTCGTAACTGGCCCCGCCGAGATTGATGTCCTTGTTGGCCGGGTCATCGTGCTGGAGTTTCTTGAGGAAGGCCACTGCGTTTCTGAGAATGGCATCGTACTTGCCATCCTTGTTGGCCTCGCTCAGAGCCATGATGGCGATGCTGGTCGTGTAGTTGGCTAGTTTCTTGTCGTAGATGCCGCCGTCTTTCTGAACCTTGCTAGTGAGGTACTCCAGTCCGCGGCGCACGGTCGGATCATCGGGGCCATAGCCGCTGCGGAGAAACCCGGCGACAGCGAGGGCAGTTACGCCCGGCCCGAAGCGCGGTGAGAAACCGCCATCCTTGCTCTGGGCTTTTCGTAGGTACGCAATGGCCTTGTCTCGGATGGCCTTGCTATCCGCATCCTCCGCAGCCAGTGCCAGAATCGGGGTCAGCAGCAGAGCCGACAGGCTGAGTAGTCGAGTGGTGCCAAACACGAAGAAACCTCCTGATCGATCCACATCCAGAGGCGAAGTGAACAGAAAGAGGCAATACGCCCTGACCGGCGTGCCGGCAGCAAGAGCGTTCCTCCTGCAGAGTTCACCATAATCGCTCGCCGGGCTTTCTGCTACGGCGACATCTGACTGTCAACCTTGGAAGCGTTGCATGACCAGAGCAGCATTCTGTCCCCCGAAGCCAAAACTCGTGGACAGAGCGGTTCGCACATCGACTTCGCGAGCGTGCCAGGGCACATAATCCAGATCACATTGGGGATCGGGTGTGGTGAGATTGATGGTGGGCGGCAGAACGCCATCGTGCAAGGTCAACGCCAAAGCCACCGCCTCGACGGCACCGCCGGCACCGATTAGATGGCCGATCATCGACTTGATGCTCGACACGGGGATTTCTCGCGCCCCCTCGCCGAAGACACGTTTGATGGCGGTGGTTTCCATCAAGTCATTAAGTCGCGTGCTGGTGCCGTGGGCATTGATGTAGTCGATGTCCGAAGCATCGACGCGAGCTTCTCGAAGTGCCCAGCGGATAGCTCGGGCTGCTCCACCGCCCTGGGGATCGGGTTTGGTGGCAGCGTAGGCATCGAAACTAGTTCCCATGCCCAGCACCTCGGCGTAGATCTTGGCACCGCGACGACGCGCGTGTTCGAGTTCCTCTAGAATCAGCATGCCGGCCCCTTCGCCCATCACAAAGCCATCGCGCTGCGCATCAAACGGCCGAGACACCTCAGCGGCCGGCCGTTGGGCCGGACTCAAGGCTCCCAACGCATGATAGGCCAGCAGCAAGAGCGGATCGATTCGGCTGTCGGTGCCTCCGGCCAGCATCAGATCGGCATCGTCTCGCGCGATCAGGCGAAAGGCCTCGCCGACGGCCTGGGTGCCGGCCGCACACGCCGTGGTCAGCGTGCTGTTGGGGCCTTGCAGGCCGTGAATCAGCGAAATGTGTGCGGCCAGCATGTTGGGCAGATACTTGAGAATCCACAGCGGAAACAGTGCCCCGCCACCAGTTCGCCCCAAACGGGCCACATCGAGATGACCCTGCTCAGTGTACACCTCGCGCAACAGTGGGGCGAGTTCGTGCAAATCCATCGGCACAATGCCCGTTCCCAGTACGATGCCTATGCGTTCGGGATCTTGTCGGGCCAAATCCAGTCCCGCATCTTCGATGGCCATCCCCGCAGCTGCCACTCCGAAGCGACTAGCTCGGCCCATGATCTTCAAACTTTTCCGGTGTCCGTTCGGAACGTGCGGAGTCAGGTCGAAATCCGGAACTTCCGCGGCAATCTTCACCGGATGACCCGAGGCATCGAAAGTTCGGATCGGCCCTGCGCCACTTTTTCCTTGTAGGCAGGCCGACCAGAACTCTTTCCAACCGATCCCGTTTGGGGCGACAACTCCAAGACCTGTCACCACAACTCTTCGCATGGTTTCTCCCCGAAAGGGGAACAGTTCTCTTCACTCCTTCCTTGACTGATGTGAGATCTCCTGTTCGTCGAATTGGCTGTATATCGTCTGCTGAGATCTGTTACCCCATCTTTTGCAAAACGTATAAATTATCCAACTCGCTCAATTTATCCGATCGGACAAGGCGGATACAATACAAATTTGGTAGTCGAATCCCGTGAAGTCCCTGTTTCCGCAGTATGGATTGCACAGTCAGTGCGATCGCGTTGGCGAGCAAGGTCGTTACGATCTGCTTGCTAGGAAGAGAGAACCCTAGCCGACCGTCCTCTCGCTCTCTCGGAACCAGCCGTCTACAATACCGAGAGGAGGCACGGACTGATTCCCGACCGACTTGTAAACGCAGGAGTGGAGTCGTGGCAACCACCAATCTTTCAGGACGACAGCAACTCAACGGCGAGACGATTCGTGTTCTGGTCATCGACGATGATCGCTTTCATGCTGAGACGGTTGCCGAGAGCTTGGAGCGAGTCGGCTACGACTGCACGGTGGCCACCAGTGGCACGGAAGGGGCACGCTTGATCGAGCAGGACGACTGGGATGTCATACTGACCGACTTGAAAATGAACGATTTGGACGGGCTAGCGATTCTTCGTCGCGCTCGCGAGACGCTGCCGGATGCCGAGGTGGTGATGATTACCGGCTTCGGCGATGTCAAAACCGCTGTCGAGGCCATCAAACAGGGAGCGGCCAACTACCTGACCAAACCCGTCGATCGCGACGAACTCCGGGCCATCGTCCAGAAAGCCTCCGAACGCCTTCGCCTGGCACGAGTCAATCGCGAACTCAAACGGCAACTCGATGAGAAGTTCGGCTTCGAGGGAGTCATCGGCAACAGCCAAGCCATGCAGGAAGTCATCAAGCGACTTCAGGCTGTCGCCCAGACGGATGCCTCGGTGCTGTTGCTGGGCGAAACCGGCACTGGCAAGGATTTGGTCGCCAAGGCCTTGCATAACAACAGCCGACGCAAGAACAAGCACTTTGCCACTCTCAACTGTGCTGCTCCCAATGAGAACCTCATCGAGGATGAACTGTTTGGCCACGAACCAGGGGCCTTCACGGGCGGAGAAAAGTTGCGCAAAGGCATCTTCGAGTACGCCAACGGCGGCACAGTCTTCCTCGATGAAATTGGCGACATGCCCTACAAGCTCCAGGCCAAGTTGCTGCGGGTGCTGGAGAATCGCGAGGTGACCCGCATCGGCAGCAACGAGCCGATCAAGGTCAACGTCCGCTTGATCGCCGCCACGCACCGCGACCTCGAGGCGGCTATCGCGGCCAAGGAATTTCGCCAGGATTTATACCAGCGCCTCAAGGTAGTGCAGATTCGTCTGCCTGCGTTGCGTGAACGACGCGAGGACATCCTGCTGCTGGCCGCCCATTTCATGAAGGAGTTCAACGCTTTGCACGGCAAGCACGCCACCACCATCAGCGAACCGGTTCGCCGGGCCATGATGACTTACGCCTGGCCGGGCAACGTGCGGGAACTGCGAAACTTCATAGAAAGCATGGTCGTGCTAGATAGTGATGGCGTTCTGGGAGTGGATGATGCCGCAGACAGTGAGGTCTTGCCCCGTCCCGGTGCCACCGTTGCTGCCGCCTCAGCTGCGGGAGGCATGAATCTGATCGGCCGTCCCCTGGCTGAGGTCGAGCGTTACTGCATCGAGGAAGCTCTGAAACTGACAGGCGGCAATCGCGAGGAAGCGGCGAAGATGCTGGGCATCGGCGAACGCACGCTCTATCGCAAGATTCAGGACTGGAAACAACAGGATCGCATCAAAACCGCTTTGCAGGAACATGCCGGTGACATTGCCGAGGCGGCACGGGCACTGGAAATGGACGAGAGCGAGCTTCAGCGCGAAGTCAAAAAAGCAGGATTGGCCGAATAGCCTCCTGCGGCACGGCTCAGGGCGCAATCGCAACGCGAAAGCCCGAATGTGTGCTGGCCCAGGCGAAAGCCTGTTTGGTCTGTTCCAGCGGAAAAGTTGGCCCGACTAGTCGTTCCAGCGGCCAGAGTTGTTGGGCGGTGGTCAACCAGCGTAGTGCTGCGACCAGATCATCAGGGGTGTAGTTGTGAATGCCCTGGATCGTCAGACAGCGACGGACGACCTGTTCAGGCAACAGCGTGACGGGGCGAACCGGCAGAACACTGCCAACCAGTATGACTCGACCGCCCGTCCGCACTTGCTCCAAAGCCAGTTCCACGCCTTCAGCACTGCCGGACAATTCCAGTATCACGTCAGCCCCGCGTCCCTCGGTTCGGTTGGCCAGCAGTGTCGAGAAATCGGCCGGTGTCGCGGTGGCCTCAACACCAAATCGAGCGGCTTGCACACCTCGCTCCAGGGCCACATCACAGGCCAGCACACACGCCACGCCCTGCGAGCGTGCCATCGCGCTAGCAATTAGGCCCAGTGTGCCGGCACCGACAATCGCTAGGACGGCTCCGGTCAGATCGCCGGCCAACCGCAACGCCGCTGCCACCGTGGCCGTCGCGCAACTCAATGGGCAGGCTACCGCGTCGGGAATCGCCGCCGGCAGACGTACAAGGGTTGTTCCCTTAGGCAAGACACAAAACTCGGCCAGCCCTCCAGTCAATTGTCGGCCCGGTTTCAGAGCTTCGTGTCCGAACTTGAACAACCGCTGGCACTTCTGCGGCAAGTGGTGCCGACACGCAAAGCACTCGCCGCAGTGTACCACTAGGCTCCAGCTGATGCGGTCGCCCTCGGTCAGAGGCTGGCCCAGGACATCGCATCGAGGAGCCTGGGGGCCAAATTGGGCAATGGTGCCGATAATCTCGTGCCCGAGAATTGTCGGTACGGCAACTTTCCGCCGCCCGTGATAGGTGTGCAGATCACTGCCGCACAGCGTACAGAGGCCAACGCGAACGAGAATTTCGCCACAGCCGAGCGGGGCAAGCGGAATCTCGACAAGTTCCAGGGGCCGTCCGGCTCCGTGAAACACCACGGCCCGACTGCTTCGAGGCACTTCGACCACTCTGGAATGATCACCGGCCATCAACTCTTACTGGCCTCGGCCAGGATCTCATCCGACATGGTCATATTGGTGTAGACGTTTTGCACATCGTCGTAGTCATCGAGGGCTTCGATCAAACGGAGAACCCTGATGGCGGTTTCGAGATCCGGGGCATCGATCGTGGTTTTGGGCAACTGAGTGATCTCGCTGCTGGCCACGATGACTTTGTTACGATTGAGGGCTTCGATCACCTTGGTGTAGTTGACGGGGTCGCAGGTTATCTCGTACACATCCCCTTGCTGCTTCAGATCATCGGCGCCGGCATCGAGGACGATGGCCATCAATGAGTCCTCGTCGATGGCATTGCTGGCCACGGTGATCAACCCCTTGCGCTCGAAGAGGTAGCTGACACAGCCGGCCGAACCCATGTTGCCACCGCCGCGCTCGTAGATCTTGCGGATCTCGCCGTTGGTGCGGTTGCGATTGTCGCTGAGAACTTCGGTCATAATGGCAATACCGCCTGGGCCAAAGCCCTCGTAGGTGATCTCATCGTAAGAGGTCGGCCCCAGTTCTCCAGTGCCCTTCTTGATAGCCCGCTCGATGGTGTCTTTGGGCATGTCGGCTTCGCGGGCCTTGTCGATGGCATAGCGAAGTTTGAGATTGGTGGCCGGATCTCCTCCTCCATTCTTGGCGGCGATGATAATAGCTCGGCTCAGTTTACTCCAGAGCTTGCCGCGCTTGGCATCCGCCGCCCCTTTCTTGTGTTGAATGTTGGCCCAGTGGGAATGCCCTGCCATAAGTTGCTCCTCATTTGCTGCGGTAAAATCACGGCTTGACCAGCCGGAGCTTGTCTTGAATGTCCTTGTAGCGGCCGTCCGACTTGCGTCGAACCCCCTGTTCATACAGAGCGATTGCCTTCTGCCAGGCCTGTCGGGCTTGTTCGGGTTGCTTCAGACGGAAGTAGACATCTCCCAGATGATCCCAGATAACCGGATCGTCCTCTCCACCGGGCATGGTACTGGCTCGTTGCAGTTCCTTACAGGCTTCCTGGAGTTTGCCGCGACGAAACAGCACCCAACCTAGGCTGTCGGTGTACGCGGCGTTGTCGAGGTCGGCATCCGGATCGATGGACAAGCCACTGCCTCGCTGCTGGCGATCGAGTTCCAGAGCTTTGCGGATCAAGCGCTCTGCTTCGGGCAGTTTTTTATTGCGATCCGCCCAGAGATAGCCCAGATCGTTGTTGGCCGTCGCATCATTGGGATCGCGTTCGAGGATCAATTCCAACTGATGCTCCGCCTCATCGAGTTTGCCCAGTGCTTGGTAAACACTGGATAGAGTGGCCCGAACTTCGCGTAGGGCACTACCTTGATTATAGGTCTTCAGCAGCGACTGGCACTCTTGCAGGGCCCGCTCAGCCTGACCGGCCTGAACCAGCGCATCGATGCGGATACGCTGGCACATGAGGATTTGCTCCTTACCGCCGGCCTCGTTGACGGCCTTGTCGGCGGCGGCCAGAGCGGCGGCGTGGTCGTTGAGGGCCTGATGAGCGCGGATCATTTCGGTGTGAAAGAGCGTTCGACTGGTTTGATGCGCTTCGCGTAGTCCCTGTCGGCAGACTTCCAACACCGCAGCATGTTTGCCCTGATAGCGGAGAACGCGAAGCAGACCGACGTAGACTTCCGCTTCCAGTTGCCCCAGGCCGCCGGGCCGATCCATGCAGGCACGATAGAGTTGTTCGGCAAAAGCGGCCTCGCGAGAACGAGCGGCCAGGGTGGCTAGTACGCTACGGGTGGCGTAGCTCAATTGCCCCGGCCCGACCTGGCGAAGCGATTCCGGCAGAATGAATCGCACCAGATCGCTTTCTTGGCGAAGTACTGTCAGCATGGCTCGAGCACGACGGGCAGCTCCGGTATCTGCTGGGCGACTCGATTCCTCATCAGGGGTCGCTGCTCGAATCGCCTCATCCAGACACTTCAAGATCTCCTGGGCTCCCCGCTGACCACGCTGTTTGTAGACAGCGAACAACCCTTTGTAGACCTCCGGGGTTAGATGCTGCTCCAGCATCTTCTGGTACAGATCTTGCGCTTCCTCGTAACGACCGGCTGCGGTCAGTTCTCGTCCCAAGAGCAGTTTGAGAGCCTCGTTGTTAGGATCTCTGGCCGAGGACTGTTCCAGGCTTGGCAAAATGTCGTGGTGCCGGCCAAGGCGTTTTTGCAATTCGATGCGTAGTTCGTAGCCCTCGACACTGGCCGGCTGGCTACGCAAATAGGTGCTGACGTGTGCTAGAGCCTCGGCATACTTGCCCCGATCGCGACACACTTGAGCAAGATGGAAGGCGAGCCGTGGCCCGCGAAGGGGATCAGCCTTTTTGGCTTTCTCAAAGGCAGCCACCGCCTGCTCGAAACGATTGTTGCGCAGACAAAGTTGCCCCAATCGCTCGCAGGTTTCGGCCATCTGAGAAGCCAGTTCGTCTCGACTGTACTTGCCGACCTCGAGAATACGATCGGGCTGTTCGAGGATCTCTACGACCTTGCGGATGCAGTTTTCTGCCTGTTGCGTGTCGCCGAGTTGCTCCAGCAAGAGTCCCTGATCGAACCAGATTTGCGCGGCCAGATCGGGTCGCTCCTTGAGTCGCGGAGAGGTGATAGCCTTGCGAAGCACTTCCAGAGCCTCGCGCTTGCGATCTTGGAGCCGCAACTTGCGAGCAAACAGATAAGCCGTGTGGTAGTCCTCGGGATCTAGACGCAGCACCTTACGACAGGCATCGAGGGCATCGTTGTTGCGTTCCAGAGCCGAATACAACGAAAATAAAGCTCGTGAGATGGAAGCCGACTCCGGATCGAGGCGTTCGGCTTGTTCGTAAGCGCGGACAGCTTCAATGAGTCGATTGGCCCGCTCGTGCAACATCCCCAGGCCGTACAGACGGGCTGCTTCACGACGGTTAATCTCTGCGGCAGAAGGCGGAGTTCGCGGCTCAGCCAGACGCGGTTGGTCTTCAACAACCTGCCCCCAGGCCGCTGCCCACATCCCGAACGCCAGGATGAGTCCGCACAGATACCAACTTGGCTTCGGGGACATGTAGAACCTCCGCGGACATCTTCATCCCAGAGTGTAGATACCAACCCGACGACGCGAATCGTCGGGATTGGCATCGTCGGCTTGCGCCGTTGGTCTGGGCAATCCTCTTGCTCTCACAGCACAGGCGTGGCGTACTGCACGCCCTGCAAGCGAAAATTGTAACGAGCCGTGGCACAATTTCCTAGCGAGAGTGCGGGTCGGCTGTCAACGCGATAACTAGGAATGCCTGGGCAAACAAGGCAACAGCGTCGGCGACAGCGGACAAGAAACGAGGGCAGATGGAGGATGCCCCTCCTTCTCTCGCTGAGACGAGTTGGCTGGCGGCCAGCCTGTCTTGTGCTGGTGAATGCGGCAAGCTAACATCGGTGCCCATGAAGGACTCCATACTCCCCACAAGTCCGGTCGTTGCCTGCACAGCGACAGGACAATGGTTGTTCTGGTTGTTGCCCCTTGTTGGCCTGCTGGGCTGGCAAGTCTGGCAAACGCTAGCTCTGTTCGACGCGAGCCGCGATGGTCGGCAATTGCTCAATGATGCGCCCCTGATATCCGGGCGACATGCGCTGCATCTGTATCATGGCTTTCTGGGTGCCCAGACTTTGCTCGATCAAGGGCGACTGACCTGTTTCGATCCCGCCTTTAATGCTGGCTACCCGAAAACACCTGTATTCGATCCGGGCAGCCGACCCGCTGAACTGGCCTTGGCCCTCGCGGGCGGAAAGTTCAGTCCACGCGCCTACAAGATCACGATCGCAGTACTGTCCATTGGTGTGCCGGTGCTGCTGTATTTAGCCGGCCGCTTGGCCGGCTTATGCCGAGGGATTGCCGTACTGGCGGTGTTCCTGGGGCAACTGGCATGGTGGGGGCAGTACGGACAGGAGTCGCTCCGCGCGGGCCATGTCGATTTGCTGTTCGCCGCTTTACTTCTACTTGTTCAGTGTGGCGGGCTATTGCAGTACCACAAACAACCGGGTCTGTTTCCCCTGGTCGTAGTCTTTCTCTCTGGGATGTTTGCCTGGTTCTGCCATCCGGTACTGGCTCTGCTGCTGATACCAGCCTTCTTCGTCTATTACTTCACCGCAGGGCCACGACATCAACTGATCTGGCACGCCCCGTTGCTCGGCGGATTGCTGTCCGCCATAGCCGCTAACTCGTTCTGGTTGTCGGACTGGGTGCGTTACTGGTGGATTCGTGTCCCGTTGGTATCGGAGCGGCAGTGGCCCAACGCTGGGGAATTGCTGTATTCTTGGTGGCGAACTGCTGACGTGAATCAGTTACTGGATCGCGGTCTGCTGGTAGGGGTCTTCGGCTGCGCTATGATCGGACTGCTGATTCTTCAGCGAACCGGCCGACGTGTGGCCGCCTGGCAACTGGGGTTGACCACTCTGGGGTTGTTAAGCCTGAGTCTGGCCGGCATGACCTGGGAACCGTTGGCGCAGATAGGAAGCGATAACTTGCTTGTCCCCGCCCTGTTCTTTGCGACCGTCCCCGCCAGCCTGACCCTGGCTTATCTGCTGTTGTGGATGCGACAGCGACCGGCCTGGGTTGTCCCGACGGTTGCCGCAGTCGTGTTGAGCGGGGGTGTAAGTGTGTACCTGGCGTTCGACAAATGGCCGACCGAGTGGCTTGCCCGATTGCAGCAACCGACCCCGCTGGAGATCGGACTAGGCGAGGAACGCGAGCAACTATTGTTGGCCCTCCAGGAGCAAACCAGCGAGATCGGCCGCATTCTCTGGGAGAATCAGCCGCAAGGAATCCAGCAACCGCGCTGGACGAGTTTGATGCCGCTCTTGACCAAACGTCTCTTCGTGGGAGGTCTCGATGCCGACATCGAGCATAGCTGTGCCAGTCTCTGCGATGGGACTTTAGCGGGGCGTAGCCTGAGTGAATGGACAGATGCGGAGTTGGATGCGTATTGTCAGCGATACAACATTGGCTGGATTGTGTGCTGGTCGGCCATTGGTCAACAACGATTCAGCCGCTGGCCGGGAGCTCTTCCTGGCACGAAACTGCCCCCTTTAGACGGCAAACAGGCACAACTGTTCCCGTTGCGACGCAAACCCTCGTTTACGCTGGTGGGATCGGCTCGGCTAATCTCGGCCGACTCCCGAGGCGTGATGCTGGCAGATGCTCGCCCTGTGCCGGTCAACGGCGAGTCGGAAGGGCAGGTGCTGTTGAGCCTGCATTATCAAGCCGGAATGCGAGTGCGGCCCGCGCGAGTTCGCCTGGAGCGAGCGATGGATTGCCAGGATCCGATTCCCTTCGTGCGGCTACGTTTGAAAGAACCCGCAGGCCGGATTTACATCACCTGGGATTAACCAGCCCCACACCTCCGCCAGGCTGGCCGGCAGGTAGCGATCTTGGCTACCTCTGCCCGGACGGTAGCCGCACCCACAATGAGTTGCTAAGACACCAAGGCGGCATACTCTCCGCTTACCCAACCCGATTGGCCGTGCTTTCTCTCCCAGACGATCTGGACATCGGCGCAATGGCTATCTGCTTTGCTTGTTAGGGAGGAAAATCTGACGTGAACTTTCTGGTACTGGCCAACGGCAAAATTGACAGCGGCGATACTGCCTGGTTGTTGATGTCCTCGGCACTGGTCATGCTCATGGTTCCAGGGCTGGCCTTGTTCTATGGCGGCATGGTTCGCCGCAAGAACATCCTGGGCACCATGATGCACAGCATGGTCGCTCTGGGACTCATCGGCGTGCAATGGGTGCTGATCGGCTACGCGCTGGCCTTTGGTGCCACCCAGGGCGGCTTCATCGGCTTCGATGCCAGGTATCTGGCTCTGCGAGGGGTCAAGCCGGACGATGTCTTCCCCGGCACGAGCATTCCGGTCTACGTTCACTGCATCTTCCAGGGCATGTTCGCCATCTTGACCCCTGCGCTCATCTCCGGTGCCTTCGCGGAACGGGTTCGCTTTGGCCCTTATTGTCTGTTCGTACTGCTCTGGGCAACGCTGGTCTACGATCCGCTGGCCCACTGGGTCTGGTCAGTCGGCCCGGACAGCAACGATCCCAGCAAATCTGCGCCGATCGGCTGGCTAGGCAGCATGGGGGCCCTGGATTTTGCCGGCGGAACGGTAGTGCATGTGGCGGCCGGCTTCTCGGGACTGGCGGCCATTCTGCTGCTGCCGACTCGCCGCGGCTATCCGCAGCACGTCATCCATCCCAACAGCATGGTGTTGACCCTGACCGGCGCGGGGCTGCTGTGGTTCGGCTGGTTTGGCTTCAACGGCGGTAGTGCCCTGGCCGCCAACGGTCAGAGTGGAATGGCCCTGACCGTCACTCAAGTAGCGGCAGCGGCTGCTGCTTTGGTGTGGATCGTTGTCGAATGGCTGCATCGCGGCAAGCCGACTGCGTTGGGATTGGCCACCGGCCTGGTCGCCGGCTTAGTCGCCATCACACCGGCTTCCGGCTTCGTCAGCCCGTTCTCGGCCCTGTGGATCGGCAGTCTGGCCAGTCTGGTCTGTTATACCGTCGTCGCTGCCAAGCCCTGGCTCAAGTACGACGACTCCCTCGATGCCTTCGGCGTTCATGGTGTGGGTGGATTCCTGGGTGCCTTGCTCACTGGACTGTTTGCTCTGACGCCTGTAGAGGATAGTGTCACGAAGCAATTCGGCGTCCAGGTACTGGCCACGGTCAGTGCGGCTGTTTACTCGTTTGTGATGACTTTGGTGCTGGTCAAAGTGATCGACTCGACCTGGGGATTCAGCCTCAGTGCCGAGGAGGAGGCTATTGGCCTGGATCGCAATGAACACGGCGAAGTCGGCTTCGATTATGGGGCAGCACCTCTGGAGGAAGTGGCGGAGTCGGCTCCGCCCGAACCTCGCCCAGCCAGTTTCCCGCCGCAAGACACTAACCGCTACACTCTCGTCGTTGAAGGAGTGCCGACTTCCGAGTTGATACGTGCCTGGTCGGCCATGTGCCAGAAAACTAGCGAACCGCCTTCGCCCTTGCTCAAGACCGTCTATCCGTTGGTTACCACGGTCAGCGGCAATCGCTTCCGCTTTCGCGGTGGCGATCGCGTGCTGATGCGCGGTAACTTGCAACGACTCTTCGAGGACAGTCTCGGCGCGAGCGTTCATGTACACGTCGAGGAAAATTCGGATCGTTGAACGACTCGGCATTCGACAGATAATTGAAGGTGCCCATCGGCCCGCCTAGTTGCACTGTTTCGTGCCAGCGGCCTTTGAACGCTATCGGCAACGCGAGCGGTTGTTCCCCTTCTGAAACCTCGGCGACTTCTTGTCGCTGTCTTCTCTTCAGAAGGCCAGTGCCTAGGTATCTCGCTTGGCTCTCGCTGCCGTTTGGCTTACAATCGCTAACTGTACCGAGGGCCAAGGCATGACACTGCTGATTCGCGATCCTCTATTCCTTGAGCATGACACCGGCAGACATCCAGAGTGTCCCCAACGATTGCTCGCCATCGACGAGGTGCTGAATTCCACTGGACTGGCGGCACGTTGTCGCTCGGGCACCTTCAAGCCACTGACCGAGGAAGAAACCACCGTCTTGCATTCGCCGATCGTGGCCAAACGAATCTACCAAGCCTGTGCTAGAGGCGGCGGCTACCTAGATGCCGACACCCCAGTCAGTTCCCGTTCGTTGCAGGTGGCACTGGCAGCCGCGGGAGCAGCCTGTAGTGCCGTCGATGCCGTCCTTGACGGTGTAGAACGCAATGCCTTGTGCCTGGTTCGACCGCCGGGACATCATGCCACCCCAACACGCAGCATGGGCTTTTGCCTGTTCAACAATGTGGCTTTGGCGGCCCAGCGTGCCTTGTCGCGTGGCTTGACGCGAATCCTGCTCGTCGATTGGGACGTCCATCACGGCAACGGAACACAAGATCTCTTTTACGCCGATCCGCGGGTGACCTTCTTCTCCATCCATCGCTTCGGCCAGGGCTTCTATCCCGGTACGGGCGATCAGGACGAGACGGGAACCGGCCCTGGTCTGGGCACCACCTTCAACGCGCCGTTGCCCTATGGCACGGCGGTGCCAGACTATCACGCGGCCTTCCGGCATTTTCTGTACCGCGCAGCGGATCTGTGCAAGCCGGAACTGGTTGTAGTCAGTGCCGGCTTCGATGCTCACTACAGCGATCCAATCGGCTCTCTGGGTCTGGACATCGGCGACTTCGTGACCTTGACGCAAGAGGTGTTGGAGGTGGCCCGAACGCACGCCAACGGTCGGCTCGTGAGTTGCCTGGAGGGCGGCTACAATCTGCAAGCACTGGCCCAAGGGGTCGCCGCCCATCTGGAAGCGCTGTTATCCGCGTGATCGCTATCGCCCGCAGCCAGGGAGGGTTGGAGAGTGCAGCAGGAAATCAGCAACGAACAACAATGGCTGCGCCGTGCCCAGAGCGGCGATTTCCAGGCCTTCTCGGCTCTGGTCGAACGCTACCAGGAACGTATCTTGCGTCTGGCGCGACGAATTGTCGGCAGTCTGCACGATGCCGAGGATGTCGTGCAACAGACCTTCCTGAGTGCTATCGAGTCGCTGGACAGCTATCGGGCAGAGGCGAGCGTATCGACTTGGCTGTTCCGCATCGCCACCAACCATGCGCTGAAGGTGTTGCGAAAACGGCGCGGCTTGCCTCTGGAAGTCGGTAGCAACGGTCTGGGCGAAGAGAGCTACTCCGACTTGCCCCATCCCGATTATGTAGCTTCCTGGCGTGACAGGCCCGACGAACTGCTGCAACAGGCGGAAGTGCGCCAGTTGCTCGATGAGGCCATTGCCGAATTGCCCGAGAACTACCGCGTTGTCTTCGTCCTCCGCGACATCGAAGGCTTGTCGATCCGCGAGGTGGCCGACGTGTTGTCGCTGAGCGAGGCCAACGTCAAGATTCGTCAATTGCGGGCGCGGTTGCAACTGCGCGAGCGGTTGACGCGAACGCTGGGCGACGAATCCACTCGCGTCTATCCGCACCAACACCATCTTTCTCAAGATGCGGCGTAACTTTTCTGCCGGTCGCGGATCTATTCTGGTGAGGAGAACGCCATGACCTGCGAAGAACTGCTGGCGGCACTGAACGACTACATCGATGATGCGTCGATTTTGGCCATCGCCAAGGAGTTTGCCGACCATCTGCAAGGATGCAATCCTTGCCAAGTGGTGGTGGACAACATTCGCAAGACGATCCAACTCTATCGAGCGGGAGAGCCTTATCCGATGCCGCCCCGTTTCACGCAGCGGTTTCAACAGGCCCTACGCGATCGCTGGAAGGCGCGGTTTCCTCATGCCCAGGTTTGAGTGGCTTAGAATCTAAAAGTCGCCTGTAACTTTTCGCCTCGTGTCGGATCTGTTCAGTATCGAGTCAGCTGGAACGGAACCTGGCCTGACTCAGAACCATCCCCAGGAACGAGAAAGAGGGTTTGCTCTCATGTCCATCGCATATCGCGCTGGTCGATTGGCTGTTGTCGTGTTGTTCGTCACGATCTTCACTCCTTTGGGCGTTCAGGCGCAACACAGCAACGTCTCTTTGCACCAGATTAGCCAGCAGATTCGAGCCAACCAAGCCATCTTGCTTGATGTCCGCGAGAAGGCAGAATGGGACGATGGCCATCTGGCTGGTGCCCGATTGCTACCTCTGAGTACCTTGCAGGCTGGCGTGAACCCCACCGAGTTGGCCAGGTATCTGCCTAAAGATCGGGTGATTTATTGCTACTGTGCCGCTGGGGCTCGAACTCCACAGGCCGCTGCGCTACTCCGACAGTACGGATATCAGGCGTATCCGCTGCGACAGGGCTACGACGACCTGGTGGGAGCCGGTTTCCCACGAGCCAAATGATTCCAGGCCGTTGCATCAGGCAAGACACCGCAACCAGCGTGCCAGGGGAAATTACCTCCTGGCACGCTGGTTTTATTTTGCTGACAGAACTCCGCCCGCTGACGCGGGGCGGCTCGCTGGGCGAGCGTTAGCGAGCCGGCTCCCGTAAGGGGCTGGAGTCAGCCATCGCCTCTGTCTGCGCGGGCCAAGTTCGCTATAACTGCCGGTGATCCGCCCCGAATCGTATCCCTGTTTCGTGGAGCAACTGGATGACTCGATTTCTGCTTGTGGTCGGCACCCTGGCCGGCCTGTCACTCTTGATGGACACCACTTGCCGGGCCGAGGAGAGCAAGGACGGCTGGGTTCAACTCTTCAATGGCAAGGATCTGACCGGCTGGAAGGTCTATCCCAGCGGCACCGGCAACTGGAAGGTCGAGGATGGAGCCATCGTCGGCTCTGGAAACGCCAGCCATCTGTTCAGCGAACGCGGTGACTACAAGAACTTCCACTACCGCGTCGAGTGCATGATCAACGACAAGGGCAACTCTGGGCAATACTTCCGCACTCGCTTCGAGGGCGGTTTCCCGACCGGCTGGGAGGCGCAGATCAATGCCACCGGCAGCGATCGCGTCAAGACCGGCAGTCTCTATCCCGATGGCCGACAGAAGGATCTTCGCTCCGTCAAGGAGATCGTCATTCTCGACAAGGCCCCACACAAGCCCAACGAGTGGTTCACGCAGGAAGTCATCTGCAAGGGAGCCACGATCACCATTCTGGTCAACGGCAAGAAGACCGTGGAGTGGACGGATCCGAAGAATCGCTTCACGCAAGGCCACTTCGCGCTGCAACAGCACGATCCCGGCAGCGTAGTGAAGTTCCGCAAAATCGAAGTGAAGGAACTGCCCTGAGCAACGCTCGCCATCGCGAGGGAGTGGCATGCTGCTCCCTCGCGTCCTGAGATTACTTCTGATTCGAGCTGTTCTGTCCACTGATAGACTTCAGCCCGGACACGTCGATCTTGCCGGTAGAGCGGTTGAAGATGATGCGTTCGGCGACCACCTCTTCCTTCTCACCAGGCCGACTGCCCAGCTTGTATAGCTTGGCCAAGCCGCTCTCCTTGCCCTCGAGAATCACCTGCTGCTTTTGCTGGTTGTAGTGCAATTCGTCGGCCCAGGCGTAGAAGTCGCGGCCTTGGGTGTAGATCCTGCCGCGAGCGTGCATCTCCTTGGAGGTGCCGCCCGTGCCGGGACGATCCAGCACCTTGAGTTGATCGCTGCGGATGTAGAGCGAGTCGGGCGGCAGATCGGTCGCCAGGATCGCCTCCAGATCGATGTGAGTATCGTGACGCGGACAGGGGATGTGCAGAACACGGACGTTGCTGTAGAAGTCGGCCGTGCCTCGCTTGCTGTTGGCATCCATGCGACGGTCAAAGGCCACATAGGTCATTTTCATGACCGAGGTTTTCTCGCCGTTGGGCGAGCGTGCCGGCTGCGAACCATTAGCCGCTGGAGCGATCCCCAGCGAGAGCGGTTGATCCGAACTGCTCGCCTCCCAGATTCGGAAATTCCCTGGGCCGGAGGCGTGAATCTCGTTGCCACCCGAACGCGACTTCTTGGCCGGATCGGGCCGTAGACTGACTCCCACCGGCGTATCGCTCTCCAGCGTGATCATGTCCAGCCCCAGGCTCTCTAGACGCATGTACTTGACGACACGGTCGCCCACCATCGTGGTGTCAATGATGCGTACTTCGCGATCGCAGACCAAGGTCTTGACGCGAGCCGGTTCATCGGTGCGGGCATTCTGACGCAGTGAGACGGCGCGATCGAAGTAGACCTGCAATCGCTGGCAGGCCATTTTTGAGTTGTCCTGGGTCGCCTGGATGTCGCCGTGGAACTCGGCCGAATCTCCGGTGAACAGCATGCTCTTCTGCCAGAGAACCGTCATAGGAACCGGACGTTCCAGCGTTTCGCCCTGGAAGTTGGTGCCGCTCTCCATGTCCATCGCCCCGGCTCCCACGACCCAGGCCTTGTTAGCGGCCTGATCGATGGTTACTTCCGGCCCCATGATGGAGATCTTGTCGGTGAACAGCATGGCCAGATCCGCTTCGGGCTGGTTGTTGCCTACGCCATCGAGCCGGTCACCAGTGACAATCAGTTCATAGAGCCGATCTTGCTGGGCAGTCATGCGAAGTGTTTCGCCCTGGATGCGAGTGCCTTTTTCGCCTGGCCGGTCGGCTTCCTGGCGGATGCGTACCTTGCCCTGACACCACAACTGGTCGATGCTCTGAACCTCGCCGGCCCGGAGGATACGTGCTTCGACAATGTGGGCAGTAAGGTCAAAAGGGCGAGCTTTGCTGCGGTCGCCTGCCTCGGTGCCGAGTTGCGGCCCGAGAGGTCGATTGGCCGGATTACTGGTCAGTTGTCCGGGTTTAGCTGGCCCCTGAGGCAGAGGTCGCCCCACGGGGGGATGTGAGTTCGTACCAGGCACAGGGACGGCCTCAGGCGGTTTGGGTTGGCTGGGTGGAGGCGGTGTGGGCAATACCTTCTGAGCGGGCACATCCTCAAACCAGACCACCAGTTTGCCGGTGTCGTGGATGTTCATGTCGCTGGAGCGAGCTATCACGTTGCCCGTCGCCTCCAGATGCCGAGGCCGACGCGATTGCGTCAGATCGCCTCGTGGCGTGGCCCGCTGACCTTCCGGCTCGTCCAGCCAGACCTTGAGGGTTTCGGCGGACAGTCGTTGGTTG
>Ga0308411_10000813_pt1 | contig 21032 bp, 31 predicted proteins | sample HotsprottomLayer_2_FD_203530 | JGI IMG/M metagenome (GOLD analysis project Ga0308411, IMG submission 203530) | Hot spring phototrophic mat microbial communities from Octopus Spring, Yellowstone National Park, Wyoming, United States -... | ecosystem: Environmental > Aquatic > Thermal springs >...
CGCGCATCGCAAGCGTCGGCGAGTACGGCAGCAAAGCGATTGCGGAAGATCGCCGCAACGAGGCTGCGGTTGCGCTGGATCGCCAGATCGCGCCGCTGACAGTCGAGTTGGATAATTCGCGCTACGAGTTGATGACGCGCGAAGGTGTTACGGTTCCGAATTGGGCGGCTGATGTCAGCGACTACGCGATTGTGCCGGGATATTTCCGTAATGCGAAAATCACATCACGCACAATCACACGCGAGCGAACGACGTATACCGTCTCGTTCAACCCGGATGATTTTGTGACTGCGCTGCGGTGAAGGAACATAACAATGCGACAACTCTTTCCGTACATTGGCGGCAAATACACAATCGCACCGGAAATCAACCGGCGGTTCGGCGCGATTGATACGCGCATCGACGCCTTTACCGGATCGTCGAGTTGGATACTCGCTTCGGAACCGGCGAAGTACGAGATCGTCAACGACCTGGACGGCTACGTTGTCAACTATTTGCGCGCAGTCAAGTACGCGCCGGATGAAGTTGCGCGACATCTCGACTTCCCACGCGCCGAACTGGAGTTGATCGCGTACCACCACTACACCAGAGACAGATTGCCGGAACTCGTATCGCGTCTCGGCGGCGATCCTGAGTATTACGATCCGGTTCTAGCAGCGCGGTGGGCGTATGTGATGGCGTATAAAGTAGTGAACTCGTCTCTGCTGAAGCCCGGCGGCTGGTCGGTGCGAGACGGGCGTCTGGTTTACGAGCACAGCGCGGGGAGGGAACGCGGCAGTGTGACATCATCGCTTCGCGTACTCGCCCGACTCGTCAAAGAACATCGCATTTCCGAATACGTCGCCGCTCTTTCTGAGCGACTGCGCGGCGTTCAGGTGTACTGGAACGACTTTGAAGTTGTTGCCTGGAAAGCGCACCGTCCCGAACTTGGCGTTGTCGGCATTTTGTTAGACCCGCCCTACCCGCGCCACCTGCACAATTACGACTACGACACCGACGGCGCGGATGTCTGGCACCGCGCGGCGCGCTGGGCGGTTTCCAACGGCGATAATCCACGGCTGCGCATCGCCGTCTGCGGCTACAACGACGCCGAGAGCGACGCGCTGTTCCCGTCCGGGTGGGCGCGGTTCGTCTGGCGGCGCAGCGGCATCGGTCAGAACAAAGACCGCGAGTGCATCTGGTTCAGTCCGCACTGCGGGGGAGGCAGTGATGATTGACGATAATCCGCCCGTATTCGCGCCGCACAGCATCAGCGCCGCGACATTCCGCCGCGTGCTGCGAACAGCGCGCAGTCCGGCGTTTGTCGAGACGGACACGCTGCTGGCGGCGCTGGACGACTGGGGCGCGGATCGCGGCATCGCGCTGGCGTTCTTTGCAAAAGAGAGCAGTTACGGCTTGCGCGGCGTTGCGGTACGAACGCGCAACTGGGGCAATCTGCGGCGCGGCAAGCGAATGATTGCGCAGACGCCGCACCCGTTCGCGGTCTACGCGCGTTGGACGGACGGGTTGAACGACTGGTGCGAGTTGCTGAAAGAACAGTACTGCACGCAGCGCGGGCTGTGCCGTTTGCGGCAAGTGCTGCCGCGCTACGCGCCGTCGTCAGACGGCAACAACCCGGAACGCTACGCGGATTTCGTTGTGGCGCTCGTTCGGCGTTGGCAGAGAGAGGAGCAACGAGATGGACATCATTGAAATCTTCCGGCTGCTGGCAGCGGGACACAACGGGCTGACCGCAGTCGATTACGTCTGGAACGCGGTCTTCGGCGCAATCGGCGCGGCGACGGCGTACCTCGCCGACACCAACGGCGAGGTGTTTCTCCCACGTTACGATCCCGAACAGCACAGCGTCGAGTTGGGCGCGCTGGGGCGGGTGCTTACCGGCGCGGGAGCGGGCGTGCTGGTCGGCTACTCCGGCTACATCCCATTTGTCGCGGGCGTCGTTGCGCCGACGCTGCTACCGGCGCTGATCGATAAGATCGCTTGGTTTGTGGAGCGGAGGCGGAAATGAAACTCGACGTTCTGTTGCTTATCAGCGCGTTCGCACTCGCGTTCGTTCATCCCGACGCGGCGCAAGTCGCTGCGTCCGCAGTGCTGTTGCTGCTGACGGTACGCATCGAGCGGGGGCGGAACGCGGGGAAAAGAAAGCGCGCCCCAGCGACTGCTGAGGCGCAGAATAGCGGAGGAGGCGCGGGCTAGGAGCGCTGGACATCAACAACGAGATTGTTGAGCGCCTCAACCGGCGTCTTCCCCTCACCGCGTCGCAGGCGATGCCCGCGCGCGGTTTCCACCGTCGCGTCGGCAAGCCATTCGCCGTGGTTGATGCGCCAGATTTCGAGGTCAACGACCGTCGGGGCTTTCAGCAGCAACACCGCCAGCGCCCCCGACTGAACCTGGAATTCGTCGGGGAGGTGCGTCCCGACGAGCATCTCGTAGTTGATCGGGCGCTGCAAATACCGGTTCGTTGCGGGCGCGGCTTCGCACAGCGAGTCGATGTGCACCAACTCTTTACCTTCCAGTCGTTTGATTTTGGTTGAAGTGATCATCAGTAGCCTCCTTCTTATGATAGATGATTGTCACACACATACTCTACCACACACCCGCCCGTCTGTCAAGAGTGAAATCTCAACCGAAATCCCACCGAAAGCCCTTGACAGATCGGAACTTGTGCGCTAGGCTAACGCTTGGGTCATCAGACCCCGGCTTAGGAGGAGGAGAAAGGAGCGTATGTCTATCACAATTACGGATTATCTTGACTTACTCTACGGCGATGACACCGCCGCCTATACGACCGTCAGCGTCAAGCGCGCCGACGGTCGCTTCGACTGCCAGACATTCTCGCTCTCACAGCGCGCCGAGATCGCTGATCATATTAAACGAAACCTCAATTACGACATCTATATTAAACGTTCCTCGCAATACGTGAAACCAGATCGCGGTTCATCCGGCGGTGCAGAGATCGCCTACCGCCAGCGTGTCATCACCGCCGACATCGATATCCAATCCGACGCTCACAAAGCGCAGACGCTGCCTCGATCCAAAGACGACGCGCTGAAACTCATCACAGAAAGCGGCTTGCCGGAACCGACGTTGATCGTCCACACCGGCAACGGCTTGATGCCGATGTGGGTGCTGCGCGAACCGCGTTGGGTCAACGACGTTGCGCCGGTGCAAGCGGGCGTCGAGGCGCAGTTGCGTCTCACCGCCGCGCGGTACGGCTGGACGCTCGACAATACGAGCGACGCCGCGCGGTCAATTCGCGTCGTCGGGTCGTGCAACTGGAAGCAGCGCCCGCAGAAGAAACCCGTCACCATCATCCGAAACAGCGACCGCTACTACGATCTGTCCGACTTCGCCCAGTTCGCCCGGCGACCGCTCCTCGCGCCGAAGCGCACCGGCGGCGCGGCGACGCGCGAGACAATCGAGACGTTGCTGCGCTATATTCCGGGCGACGGGTTGGAGTACAATATGTGGCTTGCGGCGGTGTGGGCGATCCAGTCTGCGCTGCCGGAAGAGGACGCGGCTGAAGTGTTGGACAAATGGACATACGGATGGGAGAGGCACCAAAAACCCGAAGACGTTGAGAGCGGTATCGGCGTCCTCGTCAACCTCGCCCGACAGTACGGGTTTGAAGGGACGATCCCCGGCTTGCGCGGCGGGTACGTGACCTCGCCGGAGTTGCCCGATCCGGTGAAGATCAATCAGCGGTTTCTGGATATTGAGATTGACCCCGACGATCAGTACCCCAACATTGTTGTCATCAGAGCCGCGAAGGGCACCGGCAAAACACAGTGGTTGGCGGAAGCGGCAAAATGCTACAATAGGGTGTTGTCGGTGGGTCATCGCGTTTCGCTGGTGCGCCAGAGCGCGGCGCGTCTCAACCTCACGCCGTACTACGAAGACGGGAAGTGGATTACGAACGCACCGCGCGTTGCTACCACCATCCACAGTCTCGACAAAATCGAGACAGACGCGCCGTATGATCTTGTGATCGTTGACGAGATCGAGCAGGTGCTGAAGGCGATTGTCAACGACCGCAATCTGAAAAGCCGCAAGGTATCGGCTGTCGGCGCGTTGATGGAGCATCTCCGCAAAGCGCGTTTGATTATTCTCGCCGACGCCGACGTGGGCGAAGCGACGTTGACGTTCATCAACACTGCGTTTCCCGACCAACCGATAGCCTACGTCGAGAACGAGTACGCCCACCGCGCAATTGACCACCTCGTACTGCTGCCGTCACCAGAAGACGTACTTCAGAAGTCGCTGGAGTGGTACGAAACCAATGCGTGGAAAATCGCGCTCGCGTGCAACACCCGCGCCGACGCCGACCGCGCGGAATTGTTCTACCGACAGTTTCTGCCGGACGCGCGAATACTGAAGATCACATCAGAAACAAGCGAGAATAACAACGAGACGCTTGAGCACATCAACAATATTCTACGAGATGTTGATGTGTTCATCTACTCGCCGTCGGTCGGCACCGGCGTCTCGATTGACGTTGGGGGGTTCGCGTTGTTCGGCATCGCACGCAACGGCGTCGGCGTCGGCGACGTTGACGACTTCCGCCAGCAGTTGGGGCGTATTCGCAACCCGCTTGAGCGCGAGATCAACGTGTACGTTGAGACCAAGCGAATGAACGAACCGACCTCGCCCGAAGCGTACCGCGATCTCGCCAAACTGCGCGAACTGGAAGATGACTTCCGCATTTCGCGCGCGAACGGCGCGGCGGAACCGGCGACGGAGTGGGATCGCGTCTACCTCGATCTTTACTGTGTCGTCAAAGCGAAAACGGCGGCGCAGAAGAATGCGTTTTTTGATAACTTCGTCGGCGCGTATGCGGCGGAAGGCGTTGAAGTCTGGGACGACCGCGACAAGCCGAATCTGCCGACCGACCGCCGCCGCGAACTCGCAAAGTCGCTGCGCGAGCAGCGCGAAGCGCAAGAGCGCGCCCGCGCCGAACGGATCGCCAACGCGCCCGCGCCTGATGACGCGAAGACGGCGGAAGAAAAACGCGACGCAGAGCGCAAGGTGGAACTGGAAGAGCGCTACGGGATTGACGTTGACGCCGATCTGGTGTTGGACGACGAACGCGGCGCATACGGCGCGGCGCAGCGCTTTGCGTCGGTTGAGGACGCAGAAATCGCGAAGGCGCTGGACGAGATAGAGACAACGCGGCGGTTTAGCGCAGACCGCAACCGGTTTGCGTTGTTCGCCGCCTGGTTCACCGCGTTAATCGCCGCGCTGCGGATGAAGATTGAAGAAGGCGCAGAGATTGCGATTACCGAAGAGTTTATCGATCTCGTAGACCGGAACCGACTGTTGATCCAGGCGGCGCTGGGGGTCAAGGTGCGATCCGACTTCCGGCAGAAGCCGATGTCGTTCATCAGTTCGCTTTTTCAGCGGATCGGCGTCGGTATCGAAGGGAAGCAGCAGCGGGTAGACGGCGGGAAGCGGGTGCGCGTCTACCGGCTGATCAACGTCGAGCGGGCGCGGCTACGCACCACCGGCATCCGAAAGCGGCACGCGGAACGCGCCGCGCCGGTGTACGAGTTTTTTGGAACTGCTGTCACAACACATCATAGAAATAAAAGAAAGTCCGACGTTGTGACGGCTGCTTCTGCTGTTTACTAGGGGGCGCGTATGGCGACGTATCGCGACGTGATATTTTGGAACGGCGCGACCGGCGGCGATTGTGAGGCGACGGTGATCCGGGCGCGGCTGTTGGGGATGGTTATTGAATTGGGAGATGATGACAAGCGTCCAGACAAAATGACCGCATTTTACGAATTAGATGGCGGCGGGATAATTGTGTATGAAGTAGACTGTTTTGAAGCGGACGGACGAATGACCGCCAGTTGGCAGCGCGTTGCGTCGCTTGAAGAAGTGCGGCGCAGGTATGCTGCGTATCTGGAGCGGCTTGAGTTGTAGCGTTCAATGAAATCCTTTGACGAACAAGCCGCGTTCGGTCTGCCCTACGAACGCTTGATCGCGCAGACGGCGGCGCTGCTGCTCTACCCGCAGCGTCTCGATCTGGCGCTTGTGCGACTGGACGCCTACGCGCCGCTGGATTATCTGCTGCTGGACGGCGAGCAGCCGATCGCGGCGTTGGAGGTCAAGCGCCGGTCGGTGCGCTCTGATGCGTATCCGACGACGATTATTCCGCAATCCGTTGTCGATGCGGCGCGTCGCTTGACAATCCCCGTTTTCGCTGCTATTCTCTTCACCGACGGATTAGCCGTATTCGATGTGCTGCGCACGCCCTCAACCGCACGCTGGCTGCGCACGCGGCGCGGGGTGTTGCGGAAACATCGAGAATACGACATTTCAGAAAGGTTGGTGAAAGTTGAGGAAGTACATCAACGACAGAGAAGAAGCGCTTGATGCGGTTCAATCGCTGCTGGGGTACAACGCGCTTGCGTTCGACATCGAGACGCAACCGCTGTTTCCGTATCCGAAAGAGCGAACAAAGACGGCGTACAAGGCGTACTTCGCGTATCTCAAGCGCAACCGGTGGGGTCTGACGTTTGACCCCGATCCAGACGATCTGCCCGACCCGCTGCCGCCGCCGGTTGACTTCGTTGCCGAGCATCAGCGTCTGCAACGCCTCCTCAACGACGTGCCGCGTGGCGGGAAGACCTCGGCGCGGCGCATCAACGATCTTGAGTGCGCACTGGAAGCGCTCAATAGTCCGGTTGTTCCGGCTTGGGTGATGCGGCATATCGCCCGCCTGCTTCTGAGCGGCGACTACGCCAACGATCCGGTTCGACCGGGACTTGACCCGCGCACGTCGCGCGTTTTTCTGGTGCAGTTCGCAACGCCGTCCGGCGACGCCTATTGTTTCAACGCGCTGCGTGTCGGGTTGGATATCTTTATCCCGATATTCGAGCGCGTGCCGCTGGTCGGCGCGAACCTCACCTTTGATGTGCAGTTTGTGCTGCACACCGTCGGCGTTTTTCCGAAAGTGGAATGGGATGTCGTTGTCGCCGACCGCGTGATCACGCTCGGTCTCGACGTTCAGCACTCGCTCGCCGCCGTCGCCGAGCGTTGGATCGGCGAGCGGTTGGATAAGGGTGTGCGGGAAACGTTTGCCAACCCTCACGCACTGGAGCCGAACCCGGCGCAAGTCGAGTATGCGCTGAAAGATGTCGAACTGCTCTTCGCAATCCGGCGCAAGCAGCAGCAGCGCGCGGAAACGTTGGGCGTTCTGGACGCGGTGCGGGTGTTCACCGCCTTAACCGTTCCGACCGCCGCCGTCGAGTATTGCGGGTTGTGTATTGATTCTGCGCGCTGGGGCGAGTTGGCGGAAGAGGCGGAGCGGCGGCTGCGCGTTGCTTCTGAGCAGTTCGCCGAGTATCTAGGGATCGAACCAAACGAGTTGACGAAGCGCGAACTGGTCAAGGCGGCGGCGAAAAGGCGCGGGGTTGATATCGGATCGCTTGACAGACAAGAATTAGGCGAAGCGGAGCGGGAATACGCAGACGACCCGGATCGGCGTCGGTTTTTCGATCTCTATCGCGTCTGGTCGCATTGGCAGAAGCGCGTTTCGACCTACGGACGCGGGTTTCTGTCGCACATCCACCCGTTGACCGGTCGGATACATCCGAACCTAAAGATAGCCGGGACGGACACCGGACGGTTTGCGTGTGGCGAACCCAATCTCTTGAATATCCCGCGCGGCGAAGGTGACGATCTGGACTACCGCAGTGCGTTCGTCGCGCCGGAAGGGTACGTTTTTGTGAACGCCGATTACGCAGCGATGGAGCAGCGCATCGCCGCCGATCTCTCAGAAGACCCCGCGCTGCTGGCGCTGTTCCGTTCCGGCGGCGACAATCACAGCGTCACCGCCGCGTTGATGTTTCATCTGCGACGCGGCGACGTTGCGGAACCGGAACCGACAACGCTGACGTTTCAGCAGACGCCGGTTGAGGGATACGTCATTCCGGCGGCGTGGGACGCGCAAACGACGGTGCGGTTTGTGTTGGAGAGCGGGCTGGCGGAGAAGATCGGGAAGACGTATAAGAAGACGACGCGGCAAGTCGCAAAGGTGGTTGCGTTCTTATACTTCTACGGCGGCACCCCGGTCGGGCTGGCGAAGAAGTTGCATCTATCGGTCGAAGAGGCGGGACAATTCTTCCGCGACTTCCGAGCGGTGTATCCGGCGTTGTCGAACTGGTTTGCGGACACCGCCCGCGCGCCGTTTGAGCAGACCGCGAAGCGTCTCGACGGTTCGACCGCCGGGTACGTTTCGACCTACGCCGGTCTGCGCCGCTGGTTTACGTTACCGAAGCCTGCCGCGTCGAATAAGGATCAGTGGCGGCAGCGCGGCGCGATCCAACGCCAGGCGATGAACCATCCTTGCCAGGGTGGGAACGCGGTCATTATGGCGCAAGCAATGGTGAACGCCTTTACGCTGTGTGAGCCGCGCGAGGGTGACGTTGAGGCGACGTTGGGGATCGAACGGATGATCGTCGCGCCGATTTACGACGAGGCGCTGGCGATTGTGCCCGCGTCGCTGCCGGAAGACGAAGCGCAGTGCTGGTTGGAGCAAACGATGCTCAACGCGGCGCAGCGGTATATGACGCAGTGCCCGCCTGCTGTGGAAGCAAATCCGATTTCTAGAAACTGGAGGAAGTACTGATGACATCATTTTTTGGCGTCAAAATCCAGAAACCGCAACCGCTCGTTGACGCCATCCGCAGCGTCGTTTCTGCGAAGCGTCGCCCGGTCGCCGCGCGGGATCGGGTGTACGCGAGCGAGATTTCCAACTGCGACCGGCGGATAACGTTTGCTCTGTTGGGGTGCGAACCGGACGCGCCGCGCTCAGATAGCCCGTCTGCGCTGCTGGGCGACGCGATTCACGCGCATTTAGAAGCGCTGTTGAAGGAAGCGTTTCCGGGGCGCGTCGAGACCGAGGTGCGGGTGGTGGGCGGCGCGATCTCTGGGCGGATCGACGCGCTGCTGACTGACGAAAACGACGCGCTGACGGTCGTTGACATCAAAACCGTCAGCGCGCGCGAGTGGGCGTCGCGGTCGAAATTGGAAGAATACGTTGATCAGATCAGTGTGTACGCGGCGTTGACCGACGCGCAGACCGGCGTCGTACTGCTGGTCAATCGCGATACGGGTGAGATGGAAGAAATCCGGTTCGACGTTGACCGCACCCGCGCCGAGGCGCTGCTTGACAAGGCGCGGCGACTGCAGGCGTTGGCGCGGGATGGGTACATCGCCGAAGCGACGGCGTGGGGGACGGAAGAATGCCGGTGGTGTCCGTTCCGCAAACGATGTGACCCGCTTGACAAGTCGGGCGTTCTGGTGTATAGTGACGGGTAAGGCGAGTGTGCCGAAGTTGAAAAGGAAGGAAGTGACGAGATGTTCAAAGAACTCATCAACCACAACGGAAACGGGCGAGAGCGACCGGTGCTGAACGGCGCGTACATCGGGCGGTTTCTGGGCGTCAAAGAGCGCCAACGCCCGACGTTCGAGACCCGCAACCATCCCGAACCGACGTATGAGGACGTTTTTGTGTTTGAATTCGAGGTCGAAGACGACGAGGGGAATTCGGTTCGGGTCTCAAAGTGGGTACGCAAACCCACGCGGTTGACACATCCGAGCAAGAACGGAAAAGTCACCAATCTGTATCGGGTTCTCGCTGCGCTCTACGGCGTCGCACAGATGACCGACGCGCTACTAGAGCGCGCAGAGGAATTCGTTGAGAACGAGGCGATTGGGCGTGAGTATCAACTCACGCTGGAGACCAAACCCAGCGGTTGGGTTGAGATCGTGCACATCGCCCCCGTCCGTAAGGCGCGCAACCGGAAGAAAGAAGAAGATGAAGAAGTCCCGTTCTGAACCTCGCTGGAAAAGAAAGGAGCGCGAAGCACTCAAAGCCTTGCAAGCACTGTTCGGGCGGGTGGGCGATCCGTCGCTTGCCCGCCTTTTGTCGTCTACGGGGCGCGTGGGGCACCTCACACGCTTCGGGATTGATGGGTTTGTCGGTAACAATCCAGGTTTCGCGGTAGAAGTGAAAGCGAGGCGAAAGATGTTGACCAAACCGACGCTCGACGCATTGCTTCAGACAATCGACCGCGCGGCGCGCTTTGAGCGCATCCCGCTGTTCGTTTTGGTGTTCGGTGACGACGTGCCGACCAGAACCGAAAACGGCGCGCGCGTTGACCGCGAGTGGGTAATGATGCCCCGGCGCGTGCTTGATGAACTTGTCGGAAAGGAGCGGAAGGATGAGTGACGAAGCGGAACGCTTTGTGCGTTGGTACGCGCATCTTCCGCCGGATGCGCCGCTCGACCGCCACGCGGCGCGGGCGCTGCTGCGGCGCGCGTTGGCGGATCGGGAGGCGCTGGCGGAATATCTTTTGAACAGCGAGTGTGCGCCGTCGTTGCTCGGCGAGTTCATCTATCGTCATTGGAACGACGCGCTGAGCGATGCGGCGCGCGGCGCGTCGTTGCGTCTGGCGTCGCGGACGCTGCGGGCGCTGGATTGTCTTGAGGAACGCGACCGGTGGGCAGTGCTGGAGTGGATGCAGCGTGGGGTTGTTCCGTCAACGCGCATTCTGTGTCGGTTGTGTGAGGAGATCGACGATGCGTGACGACGATCTGCGCGCCGCGATGTCATTCTTCGCAGCGCGACTGCGTGGCGCGGAATTAGACGAGACGCGACTGCTGCGTTGGACGCGCCACAAACTGCGCAACGACGCGCAGGCGGTTGCGGAACTGATGCTGACGGTCGGGTACCGCCCGACGTACATCAGATATTTTCTGCGGTATCACATTCCGGCGCTCAACGAGAGCGCGGCGGTCGGTGAAACGTACACCGATCCCGACGCAGCGGCTGAAGCGCATCTGGGGTTGTGTTGGCGTCTCGACGAGGACGTACTGACCGTCTATTCCGATCTGCACCGCGCCGCGAAGCGGCTGCGGCAACCCTACCGTGACCTTGCGGCGGTGTGTCTGCGGTGGGGGTATGTGCACGAGACGGTGGTGCAGATATTGGCGAAGGCGCTGGAGCGGAAATGAACAAGAGTATGTATCGTCTGTACCGTCGCTTCACCGCGTTCCGCCGCCTGCAGGCGGTGAGGGTTGCGGTGCTGCTGGCGCGCGCAGGCGCGAGACGGAAACGCCCGCGTTGGGTGATGCCGGCGCTGGAAGCGGAGCGTCTGAGGAAGACGCTGTTGAAGATGAAGAAAGAGGGAGAAAATGTGGTGGAAGATTGAACCTATCCCACACCAAGAGTTAGAGGACTGGGAGCGCGCGCTTGTGCGTTGCGAGAACAGAGCGAAGCGCGATCCGATGTCGCGCGCCGTCGGTGTTTTTGTGATCTTTGTGCGTGAGGGCGGAACGCGCCCGGAATACGCGCCGGGCGACAAAGCACCGGACGGCGCGTATCTGGTGGGGAAGTGGACGTTGAAAAAGAAAGGGTGGATGTGGTATGACTGATCTTATCGCCTGGATCATCGCCGGGGGCGTCATTCTCGCCCTCGTCAACAGCAACGTCGCGGACGGACTGCTGAGTGCGCTCGACCTCAGCGACAACCTCAAACGCGCCGTCGATTGGGCGCGGGGGGTGCGCGGGGTTCCGGCGGGCGTGGCGTCGGCGTGCTTTTTTGTGATGGCGTATGTGTTCGGCGCGCTGGCGTACCGCTACGACCTCGTACCGACCTGGCGGTTCATTCAGCCGATAGCCGCCGACGTGCTTGCGACGGGGGCGGAATGGCTGACGCTGTTTGCGCTGTTCCTCACGCTGTTGCCGACGCTGATTGAGTTGGCAACGGTCGGACTGGTGCAGCGCGACATTCGGGCGCTCCAGTGGATGGTGTACTTCTTCATCTTTTTTGATATTGTCACCGACTTCGGAGAAGCGGTCGCGTTGGTGGAGGTATGGCAGCGCGGCGGACTGTTTGCGCCGTTGCCGGACGCGCTGGAGGGCGCGGCGGCGGTGCTGGCGAAAGTCGGCTGGACGTTTGCCGCATCGTTCGCGTTTGAGTTCCTCGCCGTTCTGTGCGCAGTAACGGCGTTGCTGCTCGCCGCGAATGTCCGCGCGTCCGGCGGCGGGGGCGGCGGCGGGGGCGGCGGAGGAGGCGGGAGGTGAACGTCAGCGGGAAAGCAGTTTTTCTGATGCTGTTCGGCGTCGCGGTTGCGTTCAGCGTTGACCCGATTATCGGCGTCTTCGCGTTCCTCGCGCTGGCGGCGGCGACCAACCGCGAGGCGGCGGTGCGCGTCTATCACGCATTGAACGACGCCGCGTATCGGGTCGAGCGGCAACTAGAGCAGCGCGGTTTGCTGTCGAAGTCCGGCGGTGAGGGTGTCACAACACCGTATAGAAATAAAAGAGAAGCAGATGTTGTGACGGTGGCTGCGGCTGCCGTCGCAACCCCCGCGCCGGACGCCGCCGGTGCGGGCGTCACAACACCTACGCCCGTTGTCACAACACCTCATATAAATAAAAGAAACGAAGGTGTTGTGACGCTTCCCCCTACATCTCTGTTCAACCCCGCCGACCCGCGCCCGGCGCGCTTCGCCGTTCCGCTGGGACGCGACCAGACCGGCGCGTTCCGCTGGCTCAACCTCGGCAGCGACGCGCTCCACATCGGCTTGTACGGAACCAGCGGCTGCGGGAAGGATCACCTGCTGCGTTTGTGGTTTGCGGCGTTGCTTAACGAGCGCGATGTGCGTTGGGCGATCCTCGACGGTAAAGGCGACTGGTTGACGCCGAACCTCGCGCGGCTGCCGCAGATGTTGTTTCCTCCCGCGGGTGGCTACGGCGACGAGGGGCAGCAGCGGATACTGAGCGCGATCGGTGCAATCAACGAAGAGGCGAAGCGTCGGTTCGGATTGCTGTTGAGCGCCGGGGTGCGCAGCGTCGAGGAGTACAATCAGACCGCGCCCGATCCGCTGCCGTTGCTGGTCGTACTCGCAACCGACATCATCGATGTGGTTGACGAGACCGAACGTTTGCTGATCGCGCTGGTCAGCAAAGCGCGGGCGTTGGGTATTCGGGTTATCGTCTCGATGCAGACGCCCACCGGCAAGCGGCTTGAGTGGCGGATGAACCTATCCACCCTCATCTCCGGCGCGCTGGTGGACGGAAGCCAGGACGCCCCGGCACTGGGGATGCGCGATCCGAAGGCGCTGGTGTACCGACCGTCGCAGTTGCCGCCGCCGCCCGGTGAGCGCGGGCTGTTCGTGGTGCGGCACAACAACGAGCAGTTTCTCGTCCGCACGCCGGTGTTGGTCGGAGACTTCGACGCGCTGATCAACGCGCGCAACGACGCAGCGCTGCTGGAGACGCTGCTTTTCAGTGATGTCACAGCACCGTGTATAAATAAAAGAAACGAATGTGTTGTGACGGCTGATACACAGACGCCCGTCCCGCGCGTCGGGGACAGAGTTGAGCCGTCCCCGCGTATTGTGACGCCGCAAATCGCCCCTAACCCCGTCCCAGCGCGTGCTGATGCGGCGGGACGGCGGGGACGGGCGGATACGGCATCAGAAAGTCTTGGGACGGGTGTTGTTCCGTCCCCGTCCCCGACCGTCCCCGTCCCGACCGTCCCCGAACTCGCAAAAATCGCCCAAATCGGGGAGTTTCGCGGGGACGGGGACGGCGGGGACGATACGCTGCTGGCGGCGCTGGCGGCGCTCCAGCGCGCGGGCGTCAGTCGAGAGCAGGCGCGGGCGTTAGGGCTGCGGTTTCGTAACGGCGACTGGGCGCGGGCGGCGCGGTTGACTTGAAGGCAGAAAGGAGATGAAGAATGGAGGAGATCGAACTCTGGTGTGGTGTGCGGGGTGATGGGTTTCCGAGTGCGGGGAAGGTATGCTTTGTCGGCGAGTTCCTCGGTGTCGTTGATGTGGCGCGCGTGGAGGACTGGATAGAGCGCTGCGTGCTTTACCGCACTGAGGACGGGCGTGTTGCGGTGCATCAGATGCGATTGTCGCTTCTTGACAACGGTACTGATGTCGCCGAGGTGTACATCCTTCCCACGCTCGACGTGGGCGAGGGGAAACGAGGAGGGCGGGTATGAGCGTACAACGAACGGTCATTTCGTATGGTGGGGGCGTCCAGAGTACCGCGCTGGTCGTACTCGCAATGCAGCGCGGGTGGCAGATTGACGAGATCGTCCACGTCGATCTGCTGAACGCCGAAGCGCCAAACACGCGCGAGTATGTCAAATACTTCGCGAACTGGTTGTGGGAAACGCACCGGCGCGGCATAACAATCCTACAGCGCGATCTGTACGGAGATATGCTTGCGAACCCTCAGTTCACGCCCGCGCCTTGGCGCGCGGCTGACGGATCGTTTATGTTGAAGCGCCAGTGCACCAGACAGTATAAAGTCGAACCGATCCGACGCTATCTGTACGACAAGTACAAGCGTGAAAAGATACGTCTGATGCTGGGGATCAGCGTTGATGAGTTCCACCGAATGCGAGACTCCGGCTCGAAGCGCATCGAAAACGTCTACCCGCTCGTTGATGGGCGCCTGACCCGCAACGATTGCCGCGCGATCCTTGAACGCGCCGGGCTTGCAACGCCGCCGAAATCGTCGTGCTGGTTCTGTCCGTATCGATCCGTCCGCAGTCAGTCTGAGTTGCTCAAGCAGTACCCGGCGCTGCGCGAGATGGGTGAGGAACTGGAGCGGCGCATCAACGAGGAGCGGCGGAAGCGGGGGAAAGACGAGATCGCGGTGTTGCGTGCGGACGCTGCGCTTGACGACCAAAGCGACTTCTGTGAGGAAGGCTTCTGCGGCGCTTAGCGGGTTCTGGAGTGGTGTCTGTCACAACACGCTATAGAAATAAAAGAAAAATGCTTGCTGTGACGGCGAAGGAGATAGACGCTTGAAGTTCCGCATTCTCGCAACGCTGGCGGTTCTGTTGCTGAGCGCCCCAAGCGCGCTGGGCGTCCAGCGCGCCCTCGCCCCGACGCGCGGCGACCTCGCGGGCTGGCTTGCGGCGGTCGGAATAGAGTTGGCGTATCTGTCGCTGGCGTTCGCGGCGTTTGAAGACCGGCAGCGTCAGCGCCTGGCGTCGCGCGTGGCGCGGGCGGCGGTGCTCACCGCGATCACGCTCAACGTCCTCGCCGACTACGCTGCGCGCGTGCCGGAAGGGTTGAGCAGTGCTGCGCAGTTTCTCACAACGTTCGACTGGTTGCTGCTGATGCTGTCGGTGCTGGAAAGCGCGCCGCTCGCGACGCTGGCGTATACGCTTGCGACGTTGCTGCACGGCAGTGCTCAGCAGCATACTGCTGATGCTTCAGCATATGCTCAGCACCAGCACCAGCAGCACCGGCAGTACCGGCAGCATACTGTTGAGCATCAGCACCAGCACCAGCAGCACAGTGCTGATGCTGCTGAGTATATGCTGCAGCACAGTGCTGATGCTGCTGAGCACCAGCATCAGCAGCATCAGCAGCAGCGTGCTGCGTTGCCGTATCGCTGCCCGCGCTGCGGTGCTGTGCTGACGCAGCAGCAGTACGGCGCTGCGCGGCGGTACGGGTATTGCGGGAAGTGTAAGGGAAAATAAGAAGCCCCATCCGTTGCCGGACGGGGTTTCTGGTCTATGACCGGCGTTTAGTCGGCGGGCAGTTCCTTGAGTAAAAAGTCAGCGAGGTTTTCATAAACATCAATCCCACCGACCTTCTCATCGCCTCGCCGCTCGATGTAGTAGACGATAAGGCGTCCATCTGGAGCCTCAAACACGCGGTAATCGACGGGTGGATCCCCGTCATCGAACGTAATTGCGAAAACCTCTTCGCCCTCAACCTCTACCAACCCGTACTCTTCGCGGGTTGGACTGCGGGTTCCGATCCAAAGCGTGTACGTTGTCATAGCAGTGTTCCTTTCCGTAAGCGAATACCGATTACGCTCCCACTCTACCACACCCTACGCGGATTGTCAAGAGTGAAAATCGTTGGGGTTTCGCCGAAATTGGGGCTTGACAACCGGCGCGGGATGTGGTAGGATATGAGCGTAATCGGTTTCACTAAAGGAGGTCAGAAATGGAAACGTTCGTTCTTTGGTACGGCGTCCGTCAGATAGTCAACGGAAATGATGTGTCGTGTATTACTGAAGTCGAGTTTCGCGGCGAGTATCTGGGGAAGTCGGTTAATCCGCTCCACGACACTGATCACTCTGGGGTTGACACGAACTTCTTCAGAGTTGAGGATGGTCGCATTTTGGTGCACGTAGTGCACTGGACGCGGATTGCGAATGAGGCGACCTACGCCAGTATCTACGTGTACGATTCACTAGAGGATGCGGCGGTATGCTACCGGCTTGAGATGGAGCGGGCGGGGGTCATCCCTTGGCTACGAATGACGCTGGACGAGTTTCTAAACCGATAATCGTTTCTTGGGGCGCTCTGGTTCATCGGAGCGTCCCTTCGTTTTGCTGAGGAGACGAGCGTGAGGATTCAATTTGAACGAACACCAACCGCGATCTGCGCCGTCCTCACCGCGCCAGGCGGGTGCGACCGCATCATCACCGTCACTCGCCCAAGCGACGCCTTCGACGTTTTCGCACTCGACATCAACACCGCAGCGTTTACGCCGCTCGATACGCTGTTCGCGCTGCCGCGCGTCGTCTGCGTCGAGATCGAGCGGCGTGAAGGCGGTTGGCGTGTGGAAGTCGCGTATTGGAGCAAAGGGTTGGGGACGCTGGCGCAATACGAGACGGACGCGGCGACGCTCTCAGAAGCGCTGGCGCGTTGCGTGTGGGCGCTGGCGAGGTAGCGGTGCGGGGTGACGTTGTGGAGCGCCGGGCGAACGTCCGGCGCTTTTTTTTGTTTTAACAGAGGAGGTGGAAATGATAACTATCTGGGGCGGCTACGTGACGGTGGGCGACGCGCGGGTTTATCTGATTACGTTCGACGGCGAGCAGATCGGCGGGGTTGAGGACGGGCGCAACGCCCAGAGGACGTTCTACGCGACCGCAGACGGGCGCGTTGTGGTGCACGAGGTGCGGATCGGAAGGCGGCGCGGCGGGATCACATACGATCAGGCGCTGGTGTATGTGTTCAGCAGCATCACCGAAGCGTGCGCACACCTCGCCGTCAACCCGCAGCACATCGCCCAGACGCGCGGCGACGCGGCGTTGCCGCCCGTCGAAGCGCCGACGCTCACGCTGGACGAGTGGGCGCGCGGGGTGGGAACGTACTGACGATTTCTCCAAAATTGGGTATTGACAACGCGCGCGGGTTGTGGTATAGTATAACCGTAATCGATTTCACCAACACAGAAAGGAACACTGCTATGGCTACGACAATTCGCGTGTGGGACGGGTACGTTTCGACGGTTGATGAGTTGGTTCGGTGGATCACCTTCGACGGTACGCGGCTTGGTGGGATTGTCTACAAGGGAGATGGCGCTTCTCGCTTTAGCAAGGTAGAGCGCATATTCTACCAGGCGAGCGACGGTAAGGCGGTTGTTCACGAAGTTCGGTTCGGCAAGTGGGACGGCGGTTATGCGTGCGATCAGAGTTTTCTGTATATATACGCCAACATCGGCGATATGTACGAGAACATCGGCGTCAGCGCGCAAGACATTGATCGGGATTGCCGAAACGTCCGCTCGCTGTATATCGAACCGCGCGAAACGCACGCAGAGATGACGCTGGATGAGTACATCTACAAGTTCGAGATTTGCATCACCAACCCATTCGCATAATACAACCCAGGCGCGGCTGCGAACCCTCGCACGCCGCGCTTTTCTATTACTCAGAAAGGATACGAAGATGGTAGACTCAATGCTTGCTCAGTTCTTAGGTGTCGCACTCGACATCCAGACGCCCGCCTACGCGGGCGTTCGCGTGACGAACGGAACGCTGATGGCGTCCGACGGCGTGGTGCTGGTTGCGTACCGACTGAGCAGCGAGTATATTCGCGGCGAGGGGATGATCCCGCCCGCGACCGCGAGGGCGCTGGCGGCGCTCGCGAACGAGGTGTATCTGGAGCACATCGCCGTTGACGGAACCGCTGTCAGTCTCGTCACGCGGGAGCAGTACGCGGATAGTTCTGAGCGTCTCACTGTGAGTTTCCCGCCGTTCGTGTGTCGTCTCTTACGCATCGAGTCGTTTCTGCCGCGCTGCTTGCCGCCGGACGCAACGCTGCTGTGCGAAGCGCCGTCGCTGAAATTCGTGAAGACCTTACGCAGTAGCGAATTCGTTGAACTCGTTGACGCGCCAAAGCGCGGCAGCGAGTTGTTTCAGCGAAAGATGCCGAACGCAAAGGTCTGGTACAGCGTCCGACAGTTGCGCGAAGGGTTGCGACTGTTTCGAGCGCGCGATGCGGTCAGCGTGTTTCGGAACGAGCAAGGCTGGCTATCGTTCCGGGACGATTGGGGGAGACTATTTGCCGTCACGCCGTTCGTCAAGCGCGACTAGAAGGAGACGAGTATGCCGAGTCTGGACATTACAAATTTTCTGAACGTCGCCATCAACATTCAGGCGACGCCGTTCCCCGGTATTCACGTCGCCGACGGCGTGATACTGGCGACCGACGGCGTAATGCTGGTCGCCAAGAAGTTCGACGACAAAGTATTCCTCCGCGGCGAAGGCGCGATTTCGCCGAAAGCCGCGAAGGTGCTTGAGGCGCTGGCGGAGGCGACGTGGATCGGCAGCATCGCGGTTGTTGGGAACCGCGTGACCGCGACCGCGCAGACCACGCGGTACGACGAGCAGCTTGGCGCAGAGGTGGCGGGTGGGTATCGAGAGATTGAGTTGGAGTTCTATTGCCCGCGCGCCCCGGTCGCCCGGATGCTTGGAGTGCTGACAGACGAGAGCCGGGGTTGGCAGCAGATCGTTGAGAATCCGCGACTGAAGAACATCAACGAGTGGAGTGTGAAGGAGTTTGTCGCACTGATGAATAATCCGCGTGAAGGATACGAACTCTTTCGGTTAAAGGACACAGACGACGCGCATTGGTACAGCGTCGGGCAACTTCGGCGCGGGCTGCGGCTGTTCGGAGCGAAGGCGCACCTAAGCGTGCGCCGCAACCGAGACGGCTGGTTATGCTTTGAGGATCGGTGGGGGCAGACGTTCGCAATCACTCCGTTCGTCAAACACAACTAGTACCAGACACGAACACCAGAACCGCCGGACGCGCGTCCGGCGGTTTCTGTTTGTTCAGCAGTGTCACAACACCGTATAGAAAGAAAAGAAGAGCGGGTGTTGTGACGGCAGCGCGGGTTTGGCGACGGTGGGGAAAAGAAAACCCCGCGCTTGTTAGGCGCGGGGGTTCGGGTCGGGTTCGTTGACTAGATGAGGCGCATATCTTTCAGTGCTTGCCGCAATTCGTCATTCTGCGTCGCTTCCTCAAGGTTGCGGAACTGGAAGATGTGTCCGTAGTGCGGGTCTCCAAGAGTGCTCGTCCAGCGAACGCGGTGAATGACGATCCCGTTTTCTGTCCGGTACACATAGTATGTGCTCCCGGAGTCGTAACCTGCGTCTTCCCAAACAGCAAGTTCCTCACCGACAATCTCAGTAATCGTGTAGCCGGTGTCGCCTGGCAGCCAGGTGCGGGTTCCAGTCCAGATGCGATACGTCTCCATTTTGTGTGCCTCCTCTTGATACAGTGATTATCGATTACGGTTATACTATACCACACCCCGCGCCGTTTGTCAATACCCAATTTTCGAGATTTTCGCCGCGATTTTGTGACTTGACAATCCGGCGCGCGTGTGGTATACTGTGCGCGTAGTCGATTACGCGAAAGGAGACCACTAATGCCCAAGCGACGCTCTGCACCAAAGCCGCGCCCCGCGCGCGAGGTTGTTATTGAGGAAGGCGCTGACTACCGCCTCCTCTACGACCGCGAGACGCGCGACTACGCGGTCGAGTACCGCGGCGAGCCGGTCGGCTGGCGACCGACCGAGGCGGAAGCGCGCAGACTGGTTGAGACGCTGCGCTACGAGGAAGCGAAGCGCGCGTAAGACGATCCTCCTTCTCCTTCTCCCAGAAACCCCGTCGGCAACGGCGGGGTTTCTGGTTGTTCAGCAGCGTCACAACACTCGATCTTCTTTTATTTATACGCAGTGTTGTGACACCCGCCGCACCACCTGAAAGTAGTACTCCCCCGCGCCCGCCGTCGGATCATCAGCAGTGTCACAACACTCTATAGAAATAAAAGAGAAGCAGGTGTTGTGACACCCCGCGCCCGGCGGCTCACAGTCGCCCTCAAACTCACCCTTGACAACTCGCCGTCTGTGCGGTATGATAGAGACACAGTAATCAATCACCGCACAGGAGGCTTACAATGCGACGCAAACCACTACCGAGGTACGAAATCTGGATCGGGGAAGAACACAAGGAACACGAGATACTCGAAATCCGCGCCGAGAGGCTCGGAGAGTACGTGGACAGAGGCGAACGGCGAAGTCTCCTCTACCGCGTATATCGAAAAGCGGACGGTAAAATACTTGTCCACGTCTACGACCGGGCGGACGTCCCCGGCGAGGGCGACCGCGCGTCGTTGTTCGAGTACGCCGACCTCGGTGAGGCGGCGCAGCGCGGTTTCCGCCCGGCGCTTCAAAAGATGAACCTCATCTGACCAACACACCCCTCAAACCCCGCGCCTGCGAAGCGCGGGGTTTTTGTTTCCTCAGCCGCCCCGCGCCCGGCGCGCCCGCCGTTGGTCTAACAGCAGCAGTGTCACAACACATCATTCTCTTTTATTTATATGACGTGTTGTGACAACGCCCGACCGTCGATCACCCGAACGGAGTACTCCCCGCCCGCTGTTGAGTAGCAGCAGCGTCACAACACCTGCTTCTCTTTTATTTCTATGCAGTGTTGTGACACCCGCGCGCCCGCGCCGCGATCTGGAGTACGAAAAAGCGGCGCGTTCCCGGTATAATTAAAATGAGCGGGTGAACGTCGCCCCGCCGGGAGAGGAGTAGTAGGAGGAGGAGATGAACCTTCCCTTTTCGCAACCGCTGGACAAAATCACCTACGGCGCGCTGGCTGCCGCAACCGTTGTCATTCTTGCGTGGGCGCTGCGTGAGTTCGCGGGGATTGACCTTCCCGCCGAAGTGCAATC
>Ga0308411_10000814_pt1 | contig 21023 bp, 25 predicted proteins | sample HotsprottomLayer_2_FD_203530 | JGI IMG/M metagenome (GOLD analysis project Ga0308411, IMG submission 203530) | Hot spring phototrophic mat microbial communities from Octopus Spring, Yellowstone National Park, Wyoming, United States -... | ecosystem: Environmental > Aquatic > Thermal springs >...
CCAAAGCCAGGTACCATTCAAGTGGTATCATCTTACCCTCCATGCAATGACAGCAACAGCAATCATAGGAATCAATAGAATTATACCTAACAGAAAAACTGCAAGAGGATACTCATTAAAAAGCATAATACCTAAAGCCTTTGTATGACCAATCTTTTCAATGTATTCAATGGTATATTTACCTTTCCATGAGGTGTTAACAGTTGAAAAAGCACCTATAAAAACTCCTGTAAGTAATAATCCTATAAGAGCCCTTCCCTCCCACAGATCTATATATCTTTTACCTTTTGGAAGTTCCTTAGCACCCAATAAAAAAAATGTAAAAAGAAACATAACAAGAATAGCTCCTGCATAAACAATTACTTGAACTACTGCCAAAAACTCTGCATTAAGAAAAAGATAAACAACTGCAATATGTAAAAAAAGCAATAAAAGCCAGAGCACAGAGTGAACAGGATTTTTTCTTGTCAAAGCCATTAAAGTAATACCAATCATTGAAGCACAAAAATAAGCAAATATGAGATAAATCATAGCCCTAACCTCTTTATAAACGCTACAATTAACAAATTTATAATTCCTGCTGGAATAAGCACTTTCCAACCAATGTTAAGTAACTGGTCAAACCTGTATCTTGGCAGTGTTGCCCTAACCCAGATATAAAGGAAAATAAAGGAATAAACTTTTATGGCAAACCAAAGAATCCCTGGAACTTTTTCAAGAAAAGGTAAAGTATCAGTAATAAATTTTGGAATTGTCCAACCACCAAGAAAACAGAGGGTACAAAGGAATGCCATAATATACATTGCCACATATTCAGCTAAGAAAAAGAGAGCATATCTAAAGGCACTGTATTCTGTAAGATAGCCTGCAACAAGCTCAGTTTCAGCCTCTGGAAGGTCAAAGGGTGCTCTATTTGTCTCTGCGAAAGCAGAAATAACAAAGACAAAAAAACCAATTATCTGAGGAATTGCATATATTCCAAAGACTGAGTTATGCTGAGCAATTACAATTTCTCTCAAATTAAGTGAGCCAGCTGCAAGCACGACCCCAGCAAGGCTTAGTCCAAGGGCAATCTCATAACTAAGTACCTGTGAAGCAGACCTTAATCCTCCTAAAAAAGAATATCTGCTGTTTGAAGCCCATCCAGCAAGGATTATTCCATAGACCGCTACAGATGCTGATGCAAGAATGAAAAGAAGTCCTATGTTTAAATCAGCAAGAATAAAATTTCTGTCAAAGGGAATAACTGTAAGATTTATCATCGTAAAAACAAGAACAATCAAAGGTGCAATTTGAAAAAGCACTTTTTCTGCATACCTTGGAACAATATCTTCTTTGAAAAATATTTTTATAAAGTCTGCAATTGGCTGAAGTAGTCCATAAGGTCCTACTTCCATAGGTCCCATTCTTGCCTGTGCCCTTCCAATAATTTTTCGTTCAGCATAGGTTGTATAGGCTACATGTGTTAAAACAACTGCGAAAACTATTGAGGTTTTAATGATCATAATAATAAGCTCAATCATTTTTGCTCCTCAAGAATTTCTCTGAAACCTCTCCAGAGTTCTCTACCCTTTACTGGATAGTCTTTTCTTAAAGGATGACCGTCCCAGTCATCAGGCATAAGAATTCTTCTTAAGTCTGGATGTCCTTTAAACCTTATTCCAAACATGTCAAAACATTCTCTTTCATGCCAGTTAGCTCCCTGCCAAAGTTCGGTAATACTGTCTATTTCTGGTTCATCATCATCAACCTTTGCCTTCACTCTTATATGAAGCCTTCTCCATATACTGAAAAGATTATATACAACTTCAAATCTTGGATTTTCTAAATGATAGTCAACTCCACATAAATCTTGAAGATGATTAAATCCCTGCTCATCTTTTAAGTATCTCATTATCTCCTTAATTTTTCCCTTTTTTACAGTCACTGATACCTGACCTCTAAAATCAACTATTTCAAGTACTTCCTCAGGAAATCTCTCCTTCAGGAAAGAGGCGATTTTAAGAGATTCCCGAAAAGCTCTCTCTACTTCCTGTACCATGTGAGTGCTCCTGTAAAGATTTCATAGATGTAACCTACAAGAATAAGCCCGATAAAAATAATCATCACCCAGAATCCTTCTGAGGAAAGCAAATCAAAAGCTACTGCCCAGGGATAAAGGAAAATAACTTCCACATCAAAGACAACAAAGAGTATGGCAAGAAGGAAAAAGCCAATGAAAAATCTTTCTCTTGGTTCTCCGCTTGGAAGATTTCCTGACTCATAGGCAATAAATTTAACCGGATTAAACTTTCTTGGTGCAACTAATTTATTAATTAAAAGTCCTCCTAATCCAAAAATTGTTGAAAAAACCAATGCAATAAAAACTGGCAGATATTTATAGGGTATATAAGTTCCTGGCTCCATTAATCTCTCCCCGCATTAAATTTTTTTAATGGAACTGGCTTTGGTTGTCTTTTACCAACAGGTAATCGCATTCTATTAATACCTGGCAAATACCAGAATTTGTTAACATATTCATTACCCTTGTATTGGTTTATAAATTCATCCCAGTTTTTAAGTAAAGCTTCTTTATTGAAATAATTTGTTTTTCTGTCATAGGAGGCATACTCATAGAATTCAGTTAAAACTATTGCATTTACAGGACATACTTCTTCACAATAGCCGCAGAAAATACATCTTAAAGCATCTATCTCATACTTGGTTAAAACTCTTGCACCTGTTTCCACATTCAATGAAAAATCAATATAAATACATTGAGAAGGACAAACCTGAGCACACTTTGTGCAAGCTACACATCTTTCTTTGCATGTTTCAGGATCACGAACAAAAGCATGCCTTCCTCTGAAGCCTTCTTCAGGTTCTTTCTTTTCCTTTGGATATCTTATTGTTACTGGATGAGTAAATATCGTTTTAAAGGTTATTAGCAAACCTTTGATGATATCTAAAAATAGAAATTTTTTCAGTAACTTATTCATCGGTCAGCTTCTCCCATAACAATATCAAGGGTTCCAATTATAGCAATAACATCTGCAAGTAAATGTCCTTCACAAAGCTTTGGAATTGCTGAAATGTGAATAAAAGAAGGTGCCCGAACTCTCATTCTGTAAGGTCTTCCTGAACCATCACTTATAATGTAAAATCCAAGCTCACCCTTTGGTGCTTCAATTGCTGAATATATTTCTGCAGGAGGCATCAACTCAGTTTTTTTATCAACAAACTGGATAAAGCCACTCCATAAAGAATCTCCTGCAGAAATTTGTCTTTTTCCCTGATGGGGAATATCAATATCAGGGGCTTGTTCAGTTAATATATCTCCTTCAGGTATCTTTTCAATACATTGTTTTATTATTAATGTAGATTGTCTCATTTCTTTGATTCTACATAGATACCTGTCATAGGTATCACCATTTTCTCCAAGGGGAACCTCAAAATCAACTTCAGGATAGGCATCATAGGGTATAAGCTTTCTAATATCATAGTAAACACCTGAACCTCTCAAAGCAGGACCTGTAAGTCCTAAAGACAGAGCTTCCTCTGAGGATACAACTCCAACTCCCTTTGTTCTTGATATCCATATTCGATTTTCTGTAAGTAACCCTTCATATTCATCAACACGTTTAAGCATGATTTCAGTAAATTTATATATTTCATCTAAAACTTTTTCATTTATATCAACTCTAACACCACCAATTCTTGGATAACTTACTGTAAGGCGAGCGCCACAGATTTTTTCAAAAAAATCAAGAATCTGTTCTCTTTCTCTGAATGCATAAAGAAAAACTGTCATTGCTCCAATGTCAAGGGCATGAGTAGCAAGCCAGAGTAAATGACTGCTTAATCTTGTAAGTTCTGTCACCATTGTTCTTATAAATTTTGCTCTTGGAGGTGGCTCAATGCCCATAAGCCTTTCAACAGCAAGGCAATAGCCAATATTATTCGTCATACTTGATATGTAATCAAGTCTGTCTGTAAGGGTCATTGCTGAAGGATATGTCTTTGATTCTGCAAGCTTTTCAATACCTCGATGAAGATAACCTACATCAGGGACAATTTTTAAAACCCTCTCACCCTCAAACTCAGTATAAAGTTTTAAAACTCCATGAGTTGCAGGATGATGGGGACCCATCTGTAGAACAAATCTGGTTTCAGTCAATTTTTCTATCTCCAGCTGCCCCATCTTCCCTGCTCCTTCATTATTTTTTCTTTAAGTTTAAGTAAGCCATACATTAAAGCCTCTGGACGAGGTGGACATCCGGGGATATAAACATCAACAGGCAAAAACTGGTCTGCACCCTGTACTGTACTATAGGTATTAAAAATTCCACCTGTGCAGGCACAACTTCCCATTGCAACAACATATTTTGGTTCTGGCATCTGATCATAAACTCTTTTTACAACAGGTGCCATTTTATAAGTAACCGTTCCAGCTATGATTATTACATCTGCCTGTCTTGGCGATGCCCTAAAAAGTATTCCAAATCTATCAAGGTCATGATGGGATGCTCCTGCTGCCATCATCTCAATAGCACAACAAGCAAGTCCAAAAGTGAGGGGCCAGAGAGAATTTGATCTACCCCAGTTAACAAGCTTATCAAGGGTAGTAACAATGACATTACTACCTTTGATAATTTTTACTCCCTCATCAATTTCAATTAGTTCTTTTATTTCTTTAGTATCTGTCATTTTTTTTCCAAATCGATGTTATAAATCAAAATTAACTTTTTTGAGATTCTTCCAGATTTTGTCCTTAACAATGACAGATTAAGCATTTGTCATTCTGACCCTAAGCGCATAAAAAAGGCGAAGAATCTCATATTTAAAAATTTTAAATTAATAAAGGGATGCATAGGTATCCTTAACGAATCTCTCTCTTTTTAACCTCGATGCCTCATCTGCAGAAATAAATCTTAATGCTTTTGTTGTACATTTAGTTACACATGCAGGTTTTAATCCCTTATCAACCCTGTCTTTACAGTAATCACATTTTACAACTCTGCCTGTTTCAGGATTCCATTGAGGAACTCCCCATGGACATGCTGTAATACAGGATTTGCAACCCACACAGAGGTTTTGTTCAACAAGGACAATTCCATCCTTTGAACGCTTTTGCATTGCACCTGTTGGACAGGCTTTAACACACCATGGGTCTTCGCAATGAAAACAAGGCATAAATACAAATCTCTGTCTTGGTAATCCTCCGATTAACTTTATATCAGTTTCTATGATTCTACAGATTCTTGGACCAACAGGCAGATCATTCTTAGTCTTACAATGAACTTCACAGGCATAACAGCCTATACATTTTTCATGATCTTGATATATGTAATAAATACTCATCTATTGACCTCCTATGCCTTTCTTATCTTAACAAAAAATTCAAAAAGAGCACCTGTATGGCTTCCATAAGCCATTTTCTCAAAGGCACCTTTAAGGAGTCTACCCTCATTAAGACCCTTTCCATAGGAGCGAGTTTTAACAGGAACTTCATTTTCAAAACCACGATACATAAAAACTACCTCGGGATGAATAAAAGGTGTCACCTTTGCTTTTATCTTCCCTGAATAATCTTCTGAAGATACTTCAACAGTATCTCCATCTTTTATGCTAAGCTTTTTAGCTATTTCTTCATTTATCCAAAGTTCATTTTCTGGTACAATCTCATTTAAGTATTTGTTATTATGAGTTTGAACATGGGTGTGAACTGCCATTCTACCAAAAACAAGTCTAAATTCTCCCTCTTCAATTTTTGGCTTCGGAGGTGTTTGAAAATCAAGAAAATAAGGAACTTCTCTTTCGGTCATCTTACTTGAAAGTATTTCTACTTTACCAGAGGGTGTCTTAAACTTAAGCTCATCTCTACTGTACATTACAGGATTTTTACAGAGGGCAACCTGACCAGTCTTATTGAAATCTTCAATTTTTATTCCCGTTCCCTCAAGTTGATAATTCCAAATATCTTCTATTGATTCATAGGGCATGTGTTCACTTGCACCACAGGCTTTTGTAAGTCCTGTAAATATCTCCCATTTCCCTTTAGTGTCATAGATGGGATTTATTGCTTTCCTACGCATTACTAATGTAGGCTTTGCTCCTCTTTGGAGCCCTATTATATCGTCCCTTTCAAGATAAGTAGACTCTGGAAGAACCACATCAGCATACCAGGCAGTAGCTGAATAATTTGTATCTACTGCAACAAGAAGGTCAAGTCCATTTAAAATTTCTTTTATGTCTTTATGGGTAATACCTGCAAAGGGATCATAACGGACAACAAAAAGTGCTTTTATTGGATAGGGTTCACCTGTTTTTATAGCTCTGTATAGATGAAGAATATGTCCTGCACCATCATAAAGGAAGCCTTTGCCTGCCTCTGCTTCAACTCTTTTGTCAGCTGGTGCAGGAATCCTTTCGAGAATACTATTAAGCCCCTTTGCTCCAACTTCTTTAGGAGTTTTTGCTAAAATTAACCCACCCTTTTGTTCTATGCTTCCAAGAAGGGCATTAAGAATTATCACTGACCTTGCAAAATAAAAGGCATCCATATACCTTGCAGCAAACCAACCAGGATAAAGGATTACTTTGGGACTGTCTGAAGCAAGCTGTCTTGCAAGATTAATTATTTCATAAGCTGGAATTCCTGTTTCTTTTTCAGCCCAATCTGGAGTGTAGGATTTGATAAAGTTTTCAAGTTCGGAAATTCCAGTTATAAAGCGATCTACAAAGTCTCTATCAAACAGGTTTTCTCTTAATATTACATGAATTAGTGCAAGATTTAAAGCATAGTCAGTTCCTGGTCTTATTTGCAAAAATTTTGTAGCCTTTGTTGCAGTTTTAGTTGCTCTTACATCAATGTATGTAAGTTTAGCACCATTTAGGAGGGCATTAACAATGTTGTTAACCTCCCTTACACCTAATGCTTCTATGGCATTTCTACCATAAAAAACCATATGCCGGGTATTGGCAAAGTCATAACCAACCTCTGGCCTTGCATATCCAAGAAGGCTTTGGTAGGCAAGGTCAACATTTTTTCTGCAGAAGTCATCATGACTAAAATAATTTGGTGAACCAATTGCTCTAAGAAAACATCTTTGAATTTCACCAAATAATCCAGCGCCTCTATCAAGAAGAGCAACAGATTTTTTACCATATTGAGATTGAACTTTACTGACTGCCTCTACAACATAGGCAAATGCTTCATTCCATGTGGCTCTTCTGAATTGACCAGAACCTCTTTCACCAGTCCTTATCATTGGATATTGAGGTCTTTCAAAATCATAAAGAAGGGACAGTCCCGCTGAACCCTTCGCACAGAGACTGCCCTCTATTCCTGCAACATAGGGATTTCCCTCTATCCATGTAACTCTTCCGTCAGTCACTTCTACCTGTATCGGGCATCTAACTGAGCACATTCCACAGCTACTGAAAACAGTATGTTTCATTTTATTCCTCCTGCTTTAAAATACACCGAGAAGGCTCATTGCAAGAATCAATAGACCAACAACAGCAACTCTTTTTACAGCAATAGGGCTTATTCTCTTAGCAATTTTTGGACCAAGATATCCACCAAGTATTGCTGCAGGGAACATTATAAGGAAAAAGATTAAATCAAAGTTTCCAAATCCGTAGTGTCTTGCTGATCCCATCAATGTATTAAAAAATATGGCAAGAAGAGAACTACCAACTACAACATACATTGGAAGTCTCATAAAAACTGTCATAAGTGGAACCATGAAAGGACCACCACCGAATCCAAACATGGATGACAGTATTGAAATAAGAAAAGCACCAGGAATACCTATGAATAAATTAGCTTTAAATTCCTGTCCCCAGAATTCTATTTTCATGATTAATTACCTCCTTGCTGTTTTTTCTTTGCTGATTCTTCAGCTCTTTTTTTGAACTCCTTTAAAATAGCCTGCTCTTTTTTGTTCTTTTCAAGATATTTTGGTGTTGTCTGCCATAACATTAATGCAGCAAGTATAATGAGAACCCAACCAAAAAGGAACTTATACTGGTCTAAGGTTATTAACTCTGTGAGTTTTGGACCAATGAATCCACCTGCTGCCGCTGCTATTCCCATAATAATTCCAAGCTTCCAGTTAATAAATTTAATTTTTGAATAGTTATAAATACCTGAACCTTGAGAAAATAAAACTGTGGGCATAACAGTTCCAGCAACAACTGTATGAGGAAGACCAAGCATAACTAAAATTGGATTAAGAATAAAGCCTCCACCTGCACCCATCAATACACCGAAGGTTGTAATAGCAGCTGTAAGAATAAAGGGCCATAAAATATTAACAGTCCTGCCAGCATTTGGTAGATATACATTAGGGAATGATACAACATTTTCAATCACTACAGGTTCACTTTTTATATCTTTATCAACCTTTGCGACAACAAAGTATTTTCCGGGAGCAGTATTAGTAGGGAGTTCTACTTCTGCCTTAAAGGTGCCGTCTTGTTCAATTTTTAACTTTGATGAAAAGACATTTCCAACACTTCTAAACTTTGCTTTAAGTAATTGCATTGACCTTCTCTTGTTTTCCTTTTCATCCATTGGCTCAAGTTTTTCTCCTCTTGAACCAATAATACTTGCCCAGAGTGTAGTCTGGTATCTGTCAATTTTAATTTTTGCAGGATAACCATAAACAGCATCAGCACCTGTGTTTTTTATAACTTCAGAAACACTCCATTTACCCTTTTTTGCCTTTGCATCTTCAAGAACTGATTTATATTTTTCTGGAACAATAAGCCTGTAATAGGCAGGCATATCATCGGTCATGTAAAATATATAGGGTCTTTTACCTGTCTTTGGATCAGGGTCTGCATCGAGTCTTGCTGCTCTTACCTTTCTTTCTGAATAAACTTCAATATAAACATCCTTTCCTGCCGGTGCCTTTCCTGTTATTGTTATCTTACCTCCACCTGAAAGCTGGGTTTTGTCAATCTGAAATGTGACAGTTTCTTTTTGGGTATCCTCTGTTTTCTGGTCAATAGGTTTTGTCTCTGCTGGTTTTTGTTCAGTCCCTTTCTGGGCATAACCTGAAACAGTAAATAGTGTGATAACAAGAAAAATTGTAAAAATACTTAAAATTTTCTTCATTTACCCCTCCTGTTTAAAGTTATCTTACAATCAACACAGATTGGGTAGCATTGGCTGCTACTTTCTGAGTTACACTTCCAAAAAGAGTTCTTTCTGTGGCATCCTTACCCTTTGAACCCATAACTATTAAATCAATTTTGTTGTCCTTTGCGTAGTCAACAATTACATCTGATGGTGTACCCTCTAAAATCAAAGTTTCGCCTATCACCCCCCTTTCCTCCATTATTTTCTTAGCAGCATTAAGATTCCCTTCTGTTTCTGTTTTAAAGATTCCTTCAACAGTGGCACAATCAATTCCCATTTCTAAAAAACAAACCTTTGGGACAACTGATAAAACTGTGATACTGGAGCTGAATTTCTGAGCTATTGTAATTGCTTGTTCTAAAGCTTTTTTTGACCATTCTGAACCATCAAAACATACTAAAATTTTTTGCATTTTTACACCTCCAGAAATGATTTCAGTAAAGTATTGGAAGCAAAGACTTTGCCATATTGATTTAATTGAAAAATAAAGGATTTTTTATATTGAACTGTGCTGTTGGGGACAATCATTAAAGACAGTTGTCCCAAATGGGACAACTGTCTTTTACTGTTTAATATTATTACGAGTTAAATATTTGTAAGAAAAATAAATCAAAATTAAGATAATGGCAAATATCACAATTAAGCCAACAATATATTCTATGTACATAATACCTTTTTTGATATTCTCAAGAAATTTACCACCCATGTATCCTGCAGAAACCATTATTGAGAGGACAACAGCAGAACTAAAGGCGTCTATAATTAAAAATTTATAAACAGGAACTCTTGTTATTCCAGCAAGAATAAATACTTGGGTTCTAAAACCTACAAGAAGTCTTCCAAGTAACATTAAAAGTGTACTGTGTCTTATAAACTTTCTTTCAAGAATAAGAAATTTAGCAGGTGAGAGGATTTTTTCAAATCTCTTATTGGTTATAATTTTTCTTCCAAATTTTTTTCCTGCATAATAAAGCATAAAATCAGAAATTACTAATCCAGAATAGGCAATAATTATTGCTGGAATCGGTTTAATTATCTTAAAAGATATCAACATCCCACAGGCAATCAATATCAAATCCTCTGGAAAAAAGGGAACGCCTAATCCCCCAAGGATTAATAGAAAAAATAAACCTGGATACGAAAATTTAGCTATAAATGAATAGGAATCCATCAATAATTAAAACGGAGAGGCAGGGATTCGAACCCTGGGTGGAGCTTTTGGCCCCACAACCGCTTAGCAGGCGGCTGCCTTCGACCAGCTCGGCCACCTCTCCAACCTTTATGATAATAATACCATTGTTTACCTAATTCTTGCAAGATAACCACTTTTAAGCTGATCTAAAATTTTGTTTAATTTTTCATTGTTTCTTTCAAATTCTTTTTTTAATTTATTTACTTTATCATAGTCTCCTGAATTATAAGCAACTATTATGTCCCTTCCAATACTATGACAGGCTTTATGGGCTTCCTCAAACTCCATAAAACCTGGTAAATCTCTATATTTCTGTCCTTCCTCTCCATAATACCACTTTCCTACACCACTGGCACGATAATCGGCAAGGCGTTCTGAATCAAGTCTGTCAATACCCTTCAAATGGGCATATACTCTTAACATTAATCTTTCATGGTCTCCTTTGAAGATATCAAAAAGCATTTCCTGAGATTTCTTTGTTTTAACTAATGAAGCCGTATGTCTTAAATCCGATGAAATATGAAGAATTGCGTATGAATCCTTTACAATTTCCCAGGCAAGTTTTTCTATTTCTGATGCAATTTTTGCACTTTCTTCAATGTTTCTTGTTACTTCTTCACTTGCTGCAGACTGCTCTTCCACTGCTGTTGCTATTTGTGTTATCTGATCTTTTACCTTTATGACAGCCGACACAATCTCACCTAATGCCTTTCCGATACTATTTACTGCATCGGTTACCTCTTTTACTTCTGTAAGTTCCTTATTCATTGATTGGGCTGTCTGTAATGTCTCTTTTTGAATTAGACCTATCTTATTCGCAATCTCCTCTGTTGCTTTAATTGTTCTTTCTGCAAGTTTTCTTACTTCATCGGCAACTACTGCAAAACCACGACCTTGCTCACCTGCTCTTGCTGCTTCAATTGCTGCGTTTAAGGCAAGAAGGTTTGTCTGGTCTGCTATGTCTTTTATAACAGTTACGATTTCTCCAATTTCAGTAGCTTTCCTATTGAGATTATCAATCATGCTACCAAGTTCATTTGTTGTCTGATAGACAATATTTACCTTCTTTACTGCTTGTTCTGCTGAGCTCTGCCCTTTTTTAGCTATTTCCATTGCCTCTGTTGCAGTTTCTGATGCTTTGGCGGCGTTATTTGCTATATCTGTTATTGTTTGTGTCATCTCCTCTGCTGAAGTTGCAATCTGATTTGCCTGCTGAGATTGTTTTTTTGCATCTTCGATTGTATCATCAATAATTTTGTAGCATTTGTCAACGGTTGAAGCAAGTTTTTGAGAGTATTCAAGAGAACGGTCTGTAAGATTTATAAAGGACTGTAAGACTCTATCAATACTGTTTGCAAGCCTTCCTACAATATCTACTCTATCCTTAAATCCAACACTTACAGTTAAATCTCCCTCTGAGATTTTTTGCAATGTTTGAGCAAGATGATTAATAGGTTTATGAGTAATCACATAGGTTATGTAAACTATCAAAGAAGCTGAAATAATACCTAAAAATCCTAAAACAGCAAAGGCAATTTGCATATTTCTTACTTCTTTCATTATTGTCTCTGGAACTTCCTTTGCTCCAAAATGAACTACTGAATCTAAGGCAATCTTGTAAGCTCCATATCCTGTTACAATTACCGTTGCAATAACTCCAAAGGCAATTGCAAATGCAAGTGGAATAACCATTTTCCAGCGTAACCTAACTTTTTTGTCAACTTCCTGTAAAAACCCCATAATTCCCCCTCCTTTTTAAAGATTAAACTTTAAATTTGAATGTTATTATATCACCATCCCTTACTTCGTATTCTTTACCTTCTAAGCGTAAAATTCCTTTTTGTTTAGCTAAACCAAGGTCTCCCTGTAATGATAGAAAATCTTCATAGGATATTACTTCTGCTTTGATAAATCCCCTTTGAATGTCTGAATGAATTTTACCTGCTGCCTCTAAAGCCTTTGTTCCTTTGTGAATACTCCAAGCCCTTGCTTCTTGGGAAATTATTGTAAAGAATGTGATGTAATTTAAAATTTCATAGACTTTCTTTATAATTTTTTTACTTACAGGTTCATCTATTCCCATAGCATCCAGAAAATTATATACTTCATCACATGGAAGTTGAGAAATTTCGCTTTCAAGACTTCCACAAATCGTTATAAAATCTAAATCTTTATATTTACCGGAATTGAAGGATTTTTCATCTACATTTGTTACTGCAATAACAGGTTTTAAAGTTAAAAAATTCAGATGTCTTATTTCATTAAATTTTTCATCTGATATTTGAGCTGTTCTTAAAGGTTTTCCATTTTCAAGATGTTGTTGCAAAATAATTAAAACCTCCCTTTCTCTTTCATTTATTTTTTGTCCTTTCTTTTTTTGTTCTTCTATTCTTTCAATTCGTTTAGTAACCAAGTCTAAATCAATGATTAAAAATTCATACTCAAGTTCTAAAAAATCTCTTGAAGGATCTAATGAATCAAACTGATAGGGAATAGATAAATCCCCAAACCCTCTTAAAACATATATAAAAGCATCTGCCTCTATTATATTTTTTATTACTCTTGAATTATGAACTAAATTGTTTTTTAAAAGTCCAGCAGTATCAATGCATTCAACTGTTGCAAAGGTTTTCTTCTTTGGTTTAACAAGTTCGCTAATATTTTTTAATCTTGAATCTTCGACCTGTATTATACCTTTATGAATTACATCAGGAGGAGTTATTGAAGGCGATGTATCAATTTTTTGACGAGTCAATGCATTAAAAAGAGTTGTTTTGCCCGAGTTAGAAAAACCAGTGAGAGCTATTTTCATATTCTCCCTTCAAGGAAATTTTTTAATACCACCATAGCTTGATTAAGTCTCTGAAGTTTCATATTTCTCTGTCTGATTTGAAAGGCGTCATTGAAGGGAAATGGCTCTGTTCGAATTTGTCTTTCTTTTTTTATTAATGTTTCCTGAAGTTGTTTAAGTTCTATTTCATTAAATTTTTTTAAAAAAATTGGATTTACTATAATAAATCCCTCAGCAATATCAGAGGCAATTGCCTGTAAAGACTTAATTCTGCCATCCATCATCTTGCCCCTTCTTTTTATTTAATATTATTGAAACCCAGATACCTAATTCATATAAAATAATCATTGGAACAGCCATCAATGTTTGATTGAAAGCATCTGGAGTGGGAGTAATAATTGCTGCAACAACAAAGGCAAGAACTACTGCAAGCTTTCTGTATTTTTTCAGTGTCTGTGGAGTTATCAATCCCATTCTGGTAGTAATAACAATAAGAATAGGGAGTTCAAATACAAAACCAAAGGCAAGTAAAAACTTTAAAAGAAAATCTATGTAAAGTCCCACTGAAAGCATAGGCATAAGAAAATCTCCTACCTTATAATTAAGAAGAAAACTCATTGCAAAGGGAAGCACTATTAAATAACAAAAAGTTACTCCAACAAGAAAAAGACCTGAAGCACTTAAAACAAAGGGAATAATATATTTTTTTTCATGGTTATAAAGCCCTGGGGAAATAAATTTCCAAAGCTGATAAAAAACTATAGGAATAATGAGAATAAAACCACTTACAAGGGCAATCTTCATATTCATCCAAAAAGCTTCAGCAGGTCCTAAAAATACAAGCTTTGTATTTTGAAGTTTCTGATCAGGAACAAAAATTAGTCCTTCTTTTAATGAAAATTGAGGGGAATAATTAAGAGGAAACATAAGTAGCTCAAATATATAATCAGAGAAATTAAAGGCAATCAAAAAAGCAATTAATAAAGCAACAAGGCATACAACAATTCTTTTCCTTAACTCTGAAAGATGTTCTATTAAAGACATCTTTTGTTCTTCCATCCATTCTTACTCCTTCTTTTCAATCTCTTTTCTGGCAATGTTTTCAATGTGTTTATCTATTCTTAAATCAGAAAGATTTGGCAAATCTTTGAAAAGTTCATCTTTTAATTGTAGAGGGTCTTTTATATCTTTTTTTGTTTCTTCAATAGTTTCTTTAACTTCGTGAATCTCTTTTTCCATTTCTGTTTTTGCTGACTGAAAAGCCTTTTTCACTTCATTAAGTGCTTTTCCTAATGAATAGCCCAGTTCAGGAAGCCTCTTTGGACCAAAAACCAATAATGCCACAATAAATATAACAATTAATTCCTGAATTCCTAAATCAAACATGAATTTATTATAACATTAATAAACATTATCTACAATTCTTTTAAGCTGTTTCTTTTCATAGGGCAAAAGAACACTCACTCCAAAGAGCAATCTAACATCGGGAGTTCTATTTTTTATATCAAAACCAACACCTACAGTAGTATATGAAAAATCTGTTATCCTTACTCTATAACCAAGTCTCCATTCAATGAGATCTATTTTATTTTTATTAATGGCTTTTCTGCCAATTATTTCAAATAAAATATTTGAATTGTAACTTACCTTCAACTCTGAACTAAGATTAATATTCCATGTTTCTTTTAATATTTCTTTCTCTGGCTTAAAATAAATTATATTCCCATGAGCTTTAACGGGTCCTATTTTTTTGGTTACAATGAAGCCAGCACCTAATCCACCACCTGTTGAAAAATCTTCATGTCCAATATTACCTGATAAATAAAGCATATAAGCAAAGGCAGGCAAAAAAGTTGTTTCATCAATAAATCTATGTTTAAATCCAAAATTTAGGTCTTCTGCTCCATTGTCATGGAAGAAATTTTTATAAGAAATGTTATAGGGAAGATTTGTAATAATTTCAACTCTATCTGTTAATCCATAAGAAAGATTTAGATTCAATCTTTTTATAGCTGGTTCTCTTGTAAAATCAAAATTAAGATCAATGGCAACCTGATTTCTGTTTGGAGAGTCTGCAGAAAAGGTTGAAAAAACTCCAAAAGGAGCTGTTGGTGAAAAACCCTTTCTATCAAAGGCAGAAGCCGAAGAACTAAAAACAATTGTAATTAAAAGCAAAATAAATAACTTCTTCATTTAGGTAAGCATATCAAAATTTTTAAAATCTGTCAATTTATGTTTGAAAATTTTTAAATGATGAAAGATTGATTCTGTTGTTTTCCTTCAAGAACTTCTCTAATTTTTCTTGAAAGGGCTTCTATAATGAGGAGCTTTTTCATGTTGAAATATAACATTATCTGTATGTCCTGATATGTAAAAAATTTTTAGGGGGGATAAATACAACCCCCCTAAAAATTTTTTTAACAGCCTTCTACTGCTTTCTTTTTCTTTGGTGCTGCACCTTCCTTACCCTTTTCCTTTGGTGTTTCCTGTTTAATTGTTATTTTGTCACCTACTTTAAGTTCAACTGTAACTTCTTTTCCATCAGCTTTCTTAATGGTCATCTTGTTTCCGTCAATCTTTGTTATGGTTCCGCTAACATTTTCTGCATAGGAAGAGACAACAAAACCAAATACAAAGGTTAGAATTAAAAGGGTTGCTAATATTTTCTTCATTCTCTTTCACCTCCTTTCTTTTTAGGATTTGGTTAAATTATATCAATAAAATGAAAGTTTTGTTAACTGCCCGGCATAAACTATTGCTGCCCTTAAAATCAATGTTCCTGTAAGTACTAATATAGCTGCAAAATTCATTCTAAAAATTTGAGCACGGGTAAATTCACCATGAAAACCATCTTCAAACTCTTTTAATTCTCCAAGTTTAATTCTTAACGCTAAAGGAAGCAGAAGAAATATAGCAATAAGGGCGATTGTGAATATAAAATGTTCATCTGTCAATGAGAAAAAGGGTTCAATTGCCTTTTTATAGGGAGCAGTTGATGTGTATAATCCGTAGAAAAACAAAGCTATTACAACAAGCTCTGCTACAATCAACCATATATCAATTTTTGTGAAGAGAAATTTAATCTCTGCTTTTTTAGCAATAATAACAATCATTGCAGCACCAGATGAAAGGGCTGAAACAAGAAACAAAATCGGCAGCGTTGCATTGTTCCACAGGGGGATAGCTGAAAAAGAACTAAGCAGAACACCGGTGTATATGCCTAAAAATATTCCCATAGCAAAATTTAACTTTGCAATTAGTCTCATTTTAGGAGCAAGCTTTTCAGAAATTTTTATAATAAATGGAAATCTTAGACGATGTCTCTGGTCCTTTGGAATAACTGCTAAGATGTATAAAGCATTTACAAATAATACAGCAGGGACTCCCCATGTACCCCAGGACATAAGAGAAAGAGGTTGAAAAGTTAAATAACCCCAGTATAGATGAAAAGGTGAACCAAGGTCAAAGATTATAAACTGAGCACCTACAGCAAGAACTATAAAGGCAATAAATGGCGCTCTAACACATTGAGCAAGTTCTTCAACAGGCTGTTTAGGTATCCTTAAATTTGCAATTGAGCACATTACAAGCATTCCAGCAGAAAGACCGCCAAGAAACAAATAAATTACAATTCTCCAATCCCAAACATCAAGATGGGGAAAGGTTATAGCATTTGTTCCTGTTATACTAAGCTCTATCATCATAGACCTCCTGCAAATTTTTTGTTTATATAAAACACTCTTGGACGGGTTCCTGCAAACTCGAGTCTCACCGAAGCATCATGTTTTTTAAGAAGTTGAGCCACTTCACTGTTTGGGTCATCTAAATCACCAAATATTCTTGAATGTCCAAGACATGTTTCCACACAGGCAGGCTTTTTTCCCTCCTTAAGCCTGTGGTCACAAAAAGTGCATTTATCAGCAACACCCTCTGGTGTAGAATATCTTGCATCATAGGGACAGGCTAAAATACAGGCTTTACAACCAATGCATTTTTTCTTTTCAATCTGAACTGTTCCATCCTTTGCTCTGTGAGAAGCTCTTGTTGGACAGGCATCAATACAGGGGGCAATTTCACAGTGATTACAAAGCTCTGACCTTAGTTCCATTCTCAAATAGGGAAATTCACCTCTTACTTCTTCAACAACTCTTGTTCTAAAATATCCATCAGCAACATTATTTTCCTTTTTACAAGCAATAACGCATGCCATACATCCAATACATCTTTCAACATCTATAACCATAACATATCTTGGCATATCAAGCCTCCTTGGCAATCTTTACAAAATTAACTCTCATTCCAACAGTTCCTGCAATTGGGTCAATATCGTATTTTGTTATAAGTTGCTGATCATCGGCACCCCTTAAATAAGCTTTTCTTAAAAGTTTTGACGTTGATGAAAAACCATGAACAAGATATATGCAGTCTGGTCTAATTCTCTCTGTTATTTTTATTCTTACTTTATTTGATTTAACTCCATCCTGATTTACAAGAACAATATATTCACCATTTTTAAGTCCCGTTCTTTTTGCAACCTTTGCATTGACCCATGCTGTATTTTCTTCCATCAATTCCCACAGGGAAGGATTATTGGTTGTCCTCGAAAAGGTATGCACTGGAGATCTACCATAGATAAGTCTAAACCAACCTTCTGGAGGTTGTTCATGTTTTGTGTATTTCGGAACAGGATCAAATCCTTTCTCTTTAAGTTCTTTACTGTAAAGCTCAATTTTTCCTGAAGGTGTTTTGAATTTTGGCTCATTATCAGCTGATATGTAAGGTTTTTCACTTTCTGGAAAACTAATATAACCCTTTTTTGTAAGCTCGCTGTAATCTATTCCCCAAGTTTCACACTTCATTTTTAAGAAATCTTCAAAGGTATTCCATGGAAAGTAATCTTCAAGTCCAAGTCTTTTACCAAGTTCCTTTGCTATCCACCATCCTGGTTTTGTATCATACATTGGCTGGACTACAGGCTGTCGGAGCGATATTCCAAAGGCTCTCTCTTTCACTGTAAATAAGTCATCGTGACGCTCAAGGTATGTACATTCTGGAAGGACAACATCTGCAAGCATTACACCATCATAGGGCATCATATCCACTGCAACAAGTAACTCAAGTTTTTGAATAGCCTTTAAAGTATCTCTCTGATTAGGCATTGCCTTAATTATGTTTATTCCTGTAGTAAACCAACCCTTTATAGGATAGGGTTGCTCTGTTAATGTAGTTTTAACAATTGCATGAGTTACACCTTCTTCTCCTGCAAAGGGATAATTGCCTTTATTTATTGCGGTTTTTTGATGTTCAGGATAATCTTTTTCTGCAAGGAATACAGGCTCAAGCTTCTTCTTTGGGTTAAGATAAATTCCACCGGGTCTTCCATAGGCACCTAAAAGGGCAGTAAGTATGGCAACAGCGCGCTGACGTTGTACATTATCTGAATACCATGCGGTATGTCTTCCTGGATGGATTAAAACATGAGGTCTATTTTTCCCCATAATCCGAGCTGTCTCAATAATTAAATTTGCAGGAATTTCTGTTTCTTTCTCTGCCCATTCTGGAGTGTATTCCTTTACTGCACTGGCAACCTCATTAAATCCAACAGTATATTTAGCAACATATTCTTTATCATAAAGTCCTTCATTTATTATTACATTAATCCATGAAAGTAAAAGCGCAAGATCAGTGGCTGGTTTTATGGGCAACCAATATTTTGCCTTTCCTGCTGCTGTTGAAAATCTTGGATCAACAACAATTATAGTAGCTCCCTTTCCAACTGCCTCAGCAAACTCCTGACACTGAGAATTATGGGCATTCTCACCGAGATGACTACCTATAAGAACAACTACTTTACTATTCTGAATATCAACTCTTTCTGGATTACCAACTGCTTCACCAAACGTTATTTCAAAGGCAGTATCACGAGCACCTCTACATAATGCAAAGGAAGGAAATGCAAAATTTGATGAGCCAAAGGCTTGAAGAAGATGGATAAAATATGTTGAAACTGTTCCGTGCGTAAGAAGAGCTATTGATTCGGCACCATATTTTTCTTTGATTTTTTGCATTTTATCTGCTACGTAACCTAATGCTTCATCCCATGATGCCTTTTTAAACTTTCCTTCTCCTCGACTACCAGTATTAATAAGAGGTGTTTTTAATCTATCAGGATCATAAAGAAGCCCGATTCCTCCATGCCCTCTTGCACATAATTTTCCACGGGAGTTTGGATGAAGAGGATTTCCATCAAGCTTTACAACCTTTCCATCAACAACCTTTGCAATTAAACCACATCGCCAAAAACACATCTCACAGGTTGTAGGAACATATTGGGGTAATGAAACAGGTTTTTTACCAAGGGCTAAAACTGATTTTACAACTGGCGTTCCAGCAACTGCAACGCCGCCAGTTACTGCCACAATTTTTAAAAAATCTCGTCGGGTAATACTCATACCCTCACCCCCTTGCTTTTGTTATACTAATATATAAAATGGTATCTAAAAAAAATTTTTTTGTCAATATATTGTCAGAATAGGATATAGGGGTATGAAAAATATTGATTTGAAAAATAATCAATTACATAACTCAAGAAGAAGGCTTTTTTTAAAAAAAGTTATAAATTTATTTTTTATTATAGCAAGCTTTGTTTTTGTTCTCTCAGTTTTAGCCTTTTTAAAGCCTAAAAAACCAAAAAACAAGCCCTACAATTTTTTTGAAATCTCCAATGACAAAATTCCAAAAGAAGGAGTTAAAAAAATTAATATAGCAATTGATGAGGAAAGGACTATAAAAATATTTCTTGTAAAATATAATAATTCAATATTTGCTTTATCGCCTGTATGCACCCATCTCGGTTGTTTTGTAAACTTTGACAGAAATACAAATGAGTTCATATGTCCCTGTCATGCAGGCAGATACAATATCGAAGGAAAAGTAATTGAAGGTCCGCCAAAGGAAAATCTTCAAAGATTTCCAGTTAAAATAGAAAATAACAGAGTTTTTGTTGGAATAAAAATATGAATATCATTGATTGGTTTCTTTATAGATTCAGATTAAAATCAGCTCACAGAGGAATTTTTGAAAGAGAGATTCCCGAAGGAATTAACTATTTTTACTGTTTTGGTGGGATTGCCTTTACGGCTTTTTTATTATGTTTAATATCTGGACTTTTTCTATCCCTTCATTATGTACCTTCTGAAAGAGAAGCCTATTTGAGCATTCAAAGAATTCATGAAGAAGTATATCTTGGTAAATTAATAAGAGGAATTCACAAATGGTCTGCCAATGTTTTAATTGTAAGCATTATTATTCACTCCATAAGAGTGTTCATTACAAAAAGTTATAGACCTCCAAGAGAGCTAAACTGGATTGTTGGAGTTATTATATTTTTTATTGTTATGTTAGAGGGTTTTACAGGATATCTTCTTCCATGGGATCAAAAAGCCTATTGGGCAACTGTAGTAGGAACAAATATTGTCGGCTCTGTTCCTTTTGTGGGTAAAATTTTGTTATTAATTGTTAGAGGTGGCTATGAAGTTTCAGGAGTAACTCTCAACAGATTTTATAGTTTCCATGTCCTTTGGTTTCCATTGATTTTAGCAATTCTTTTATGGGCACATTTTCATATGATAAAAAAACTTGGTATATCAAAACCATTATGAAAAAAAAGTTTTATCCTGATTACTTAATTGAAATTTTATTTTTTGCAATTCTTACATTTGAGATAATCCTTTTGCTTGCTTTTTTATTTCCTCCAGTGATTGGTAAAGAGATAGATTTTACCTCAGCCTATCAGCCAAGACCAGAATGGTATTATCTATGGATTTTCTGGTTATTGCGATTTTTCTCAACTGATATGGTCTTTTTGGGTGGAGTTGTCATTCCCTTATTTATCATTGGATTTCTCATTT
>Ga0308411_10000815_pt1 | contig 21009 bp, 20 predicted proteins | sample HotsprottomLayer_2_FD_203530 | JGI IMG/M metagenome (GOLD analysis project Ga0308411, IMG submission 203530) | Hot spring phototrophic mat microbial communities from Octopus Spring, Yellowstone National Park, Wyoming, United States -... | ecosystem: Environmental > Aquatic > Thermal springs >...
TCATATTACCTGAATTTTTGATTTTCATACCCCTAAAATAATTGATAAATCAATTATTTCAAAATAAAAACACAACAATTTATTAACAATCAAATATTTATATGTTAATAACCTTGCAAAGAACTCAGTATGATACTTTTTAAAAGTGTAATTTATTGTTTGTTGTTGTGAGTAGCTTATTTTTTTGTCATTTGGTAGGGTAACAGTTTTGTTTGTTGTATGATTTTAACTTATTTTGAGTGGTGAGGAGATTGCTTCTCCTGTTTTGCAACGGAATCGCAATAACGAAAGGGGCGCATTCTATCGTAATTACAACTCATACTCGTTATTGCGAGTTTATATCTTTCCGTTATTGCGAGAGCGAAGCCCAAAGTAATTTTCTCAACACTTTAATTGGTCATTGCAATTTTGCTCTTTTATACAAATAAAAAGAAGAGACAATTTTACAAAGAAAAAACATTGTTAATTACCTTGCAAAGGTCTTAGATTTTAATTTTTAGTTTGAGCAAATTTAAGTGCTTTTATACTTAAATGCAAATTTTGCATAAACATTAAATATACTCACGAAAGCGAACAAACACAAAGGTTTTAACGATAGTATTTTGCGAAGTAGCTTCAACTATTCGCTTAGTAGTCGAAGCCACACATTTAATTCCATTGGCTTTAAGCTTAACTAGTAATGCAAAACTAAATGTTAGCTCACCCATCAAATGTACAACAAGCTTTTTAGAAGTTCTATTTTTTATTTCGAGAACTTTATTTAGATATTCGTTAGTTAAATTTTCAATATACTCCTCATCTCCATTAGGGTCAACATTAGGAAAAGGCATATCAATAATTTCCTGATACAACTCAATGGCTTTGAGCTTTTGCTCTTGGGACCAATCTGCTGAAGGATGATTGGAAAGATTGATTAGCATAGATGTTTAGTTTTAAAATTTGTTGATAGTTCTTAATGTTTTTTGATAATATTCACTCAGCTTTACGGTAATATCTCTAACCGATCTTGGATTTTGTCTATAGCCAGAATGATTTATATCATTGCGATAATCAGTTAAAGAACAATAAAGTTCAGATATTTCAAACAACTTATCTTGTTGGTTAAAATAAAAGCTTATCATTTCTTTATTTCCTTTCCATTCTTGTTCTGGTATTTTCTTAAAAATAATATTTAATGCACTTGTTAGACTTTCCCTTTCTTCTTTATTGTTAAAATCTTTATTAAAGAGTTTAATTATGTAACTGCATAAGTTTTCTTGCAATAGCGTATAACCCTGTTGTATCCAATTAAAATCTATGCACCATTGCACAGTTTTAATTGTTGCAATAATTGGATTTTTGTCATAAATACTTTCGAGTTTTTCTTTAATTCTAATGAACGGTTCGTTTAATTGTGGAAGTAAGTAATTATTGTTTAAGATAAAATTTAAATATTCTAACAATGTATCTAATTTGCTTTTGTTATTGTTTTTTGAAAAAATTTCAAGTAGAGTATTAGATCTGCAAGTATAAATAGATGTTAATAAATCGTTCAATGTATTAACAATATATCTTATTTTACTGGCTAATTGGTCTTGCCCTTTTGATTGTATTAAAACAGGTTTAATTGTTGTTTCGCTTAATTGTTTTAGTTTTGAAATATTACCAAATTTTAAAAAGTGATCGATAGCCGTTGTCCAATCTTGAATAGCGCTTAGGTAAGTTATATCAAGCATTGGTGCTATCCTATTGTCAAGCGGAGTGTTTTGAACATCTCTGGGATTACCAAGTACTTCAAAAGCACCATAGTAAATATTAACGATTTGAACATTTTTAACTTTTTTCAAGTAATTTAATACTGAACTAAGCGTAATAGGCAAAGAACGAAACGAATGTGTAACATCAATGATTAAATTGGCATTATCGGGTATATTATTTACTAATTTTGTAAATATTTCAAGTAATTCATTATTATTAAATCCATTGGGGATATCGATAGTTTTAATTATACTTTCATCAATATTCAATTTTTTTAACTCAGATTTTAACTTACCATCGCCTTCCCAATTCTCTTTTTTGGCTTCATCGGTTAAAAAGAATATAAAATGGTTTATTACTTCTTTATGTTTTTTAATAACAGCAATTTGAGTGTATTTAGTTTGAACTGATTCACTTTCGGGAAATTGATAAAAGCACTCCAGGTAATTATTAGTGCCTAAAAAAGATAAGAAAATAGTTTCTTCCATATATTAGTAATTTTAATGGTTAATAATTAACTCAAATGCCATTTGAGACCATAATTCAAATTCTGAAAGATTAATGTTGTGAATATTTACCCATTCAATATTACCAATTTCTTTAGAATCAATATACTCATTTTTTTTAGCCAATGTTTTGAATACAAATCCTAAATGATTTTTACCAACATCAGTAATTTCTTCATTGATAATTCCTTTAAATATTAATTCATAATTCACTTTATCAGAGAATTCTTCTTTAAGTTCTCGAAGAGCAGCTTTCTTAATTGTTTCAGTGCAGAATTTATTTTCGACATCAGCATATTCTATATGTCCAACAAATCCAATTGACCATAATTTATGCAATCGCGATTCGTTACCTTTTCTTTTATAAGCAGCAATTTGTTTAAACTCATTTTCAATAACTATATAGGGAATAATTTGCTTATAATCTGTATTTTGTTCGGCTTTATTACGCGGAAGAAATTTTACATTAGTTAGAAAAGATTCTATCATTTGGATATCCAAAGATAATATGCTCTTTTCCATTAAAACATTTTTTGGCAAATCATCCCTATGTATAGTAGCAATGAATTTATTCATTTGTCAAAATTTTGTAAATTTTTTCTTCAAATTGAAGCATAAGTTTCTTTTTTTCATTTTTGGGTAAAAATGTGCCTTGAACACTATTACGAATCAACTGAATTATTTCTATTTTAGTCAAGCCGGCAATGTTTGAAGCAAAATCGTATTCGTTTGTAATATCGGTTCGTGATATACCTGGATTATCAGTATTAATGGTAATTTTTAAGCCTTCGTCAAAATATTTTTTAAGTGGATAGTTATTGTTTTCATAATCACATATTTGATAATTGCTTGATGGACATAACTCAATAAAAATATTTTTATCGCGAAATCTAAAAAGCAAATCTTCATTCTCAATCAAAGTTAATCCATGACCAATGCGATCGGCATTTAACTCATAAACAGCCTCCCAAATATTATCGACGGGTTGGTTCTCACCTGCATGTATTGTAAATCGAACACATTCTTTCATTAAAGGAAGTAATTGTTCACGCAATTCCTTGGGCGATTTTTTAGCTTCATTTCCCGCAACGTCAAACCCCACAATGAAATTTTTATACTTTTCATCTTTTTTAATTAAGTTATGTACTAATTCCACATGCTTTTTGAAAATATTTTCATCACCATGTCGCGAGCCAATTATTATTAAACGAATGTCAACAATATTTTTACATTTTTCAAATTCGTCATACATTATTGAAACAATTTCATCCTCTTTTAATCCTCCCATCGTATAATTTACTGGAGAACAACGTAATTCAAGATATTTAAGGTTATGCTGTTTACAATATTCAACCAGATAATGGCATGCTTCGACGATTGATTCTTTTGATTGCAATAAACCACTTCCTTGTAAGTCGCCTAAACGTTCGTATGATTCTATGCCAATATTTCTATATTTATATGTATCTTGATATTCTCCAAAAACTATTTTATCTAATAAATCTGTTTTGTCTTCAAAACAAATGATAAAGGATGCCAAAGGTAAAGGACAAGGTATATTAAACTTTTCTGGAATTTCTTTTCTAAGATAATTTTTGTTGTGTATAATTTTTTTTAACTCATCAATATTTTCTTTTTCTACAAAATTATGAATCATGTTATACCATTGTAGAAATTGAGAATTTTGCTCCAGTGCTCTGGAAATTCTATTTTTATTGGCTTTAGCTACTTTTATTATTCCTTTAATATCCAATATTCCTCCAAAATGACAATGTAAATCTGTTTTGGGTAGTTTATTTATCCATTCTTTGTTGGGTTTTTCTGTATTAAGTTGGTTTAAAATTATTGGATTTAGCTGATGTAAACCATGAAATATACTAATTTTAAAATCGCTTGTTCTTTGCCTATATGCATTAAAACTTATACTTTGAGCATTGATGAGTCTACTATTTATTTCATCTAATAAATATGTTGATGCTGTATTTTCTCGATTAAATTTAATTTGAAAGTCTGATGATAATAATTTTTTAGGTATTTCGGTTAATGGACTTGTTTGAATTTTTTTCTGTATAATAACAGGGAATACAGCATTTGCCAAATCTTTATTTAGTTTTTCTAATAATTGATCAGGTTCGATTTTTAATGGGGTTCCACTATCGGCAATATGAAACAAAATATCGCATCCAAAAAAGAATGCAGCACGTTGCATATCGGAACTCATGGTCTTGCGGCCTCCTGCTAATGATAATAATAATTTACCACTACCTTTTGCTTCATAAGCCTTTAAAACAACTCGAAAAATAAAATCGGCCATCTGTTTACATTCATCATCAGTGGTCAAGTCCGATATATCTTTTAGTCCGATAAATTTGCATTCTGGTATTTTTTCCCCTTTTTCACTTACTTTTTTAAACCATAAATTAAATTTTTCGATTGCCTGATTAGATTGCTCTCCATGGGTACATATTATCCATAACTCATCGATTGAATTAATATTATTATTTTTTAAAGTTTGAATAAATGAATTGTAAATATTGTTCTCGCTAAAAATTTTTACATTATCACAGCAAAATCCAATTATTTCTGGTAAAATAAGCCATGTACCCCCAAATGTGGTTACAATAATATTTTTATCTATTTTGGATTTATATTCAGCCATTCGCCTTCTAATTTTAAGTATAACAAGGAGTAATAAAATTATTATCTGAATTGCTATGTAAAATTCCCTGATAAACCGGAACAGGCTGCCCGCCTACGAGAGTGATATGGAGGTGGTTATTCATTATCATTTAAAAAATTTAAAATATTTATGTGTTTTATACCTTCATAATTCGATATGGCAAAATCATCAGCTGAAATCACTAGTTTTGGATAATTGTCTTTTATTTTTAGTAAATTACCAAATTCTCTTTCGATTGTTTTTTCATCATGCAATAAATATGTACTTTGTATGTATATTTTTTCACTGCCACGGATAGCAACAAAATCTATTTCAAGTTCATTTAGTTTACCTGTATAAACAGTATATCCGTTAAAAATAAGTTGATTATAAATTAAATTTTCTAATATCTTATCTATGTCATTGGGTTTATATGGCACTACTGAATGCTTTAATCCTAAATCACGAAAATAATATTTTTCGTTTATTTCAAAAAATCTTTTGCCCGTTATGTCGTATCGTCTTACTTTATCAATAAAAAAGGCATTTTGTAAATATTGCAAGTAATTCATTACGGTATTAACCGATAAACTTACTTTCTGCGATTTGAGGTAATCGGTAATTTTTTTGCTCGATATGTAACTTCCAAGATTATTGGATATATATTCTATTAATCTTTGTAAAAAATCTATGTCGCGAATATTGTATCGAGCCACTACATCTTTTAATATAATTGTGTTATAAATGTTTGCAAGATAATCATATACAATATCGTCTTTCAATTCAAGGTTTATAATATAAGGTAATCCGCCAAATTTGATGTATTTTGTTAGAGAGTTTTTTGTATTTTTTAAATTGTGAAATTTTAGGAACTCTTTGTATGATAAACTATAAACCGGAATTTCAATATATCTACCACTCAAATAAGTAGCTATATCAGATGATAACATTTTAGCATTGCTACCGGTACAATATATATCAAATTCGGCAACAAGTAATTCTCTTAATGCCTTTTCAAAGTACTTTATTTCCTGAACTTCGTCAATAAAAACATAGTTTTTTTTATTAGCTTTAGACTTACTTACAACGTAATTATATAAATTTTCATCGTTGTCAATGGAACGATATTCATGTTGTTCTTTATTGATGTAAATTATATTGGCGTGTGAATCTATTTTTTTAATTTCTTCGATAATTTGAAACAATAGATAAGTCTTACCCGTTCGTCGTGCACCTACTAAAACTTTAATAATATTTTTACCGATGTGTGGTTTTATTTTTTCAAGATAGCGAGGACGTTTGATTATTTTCATTATAATGATAATATTTATGCAAATATAATAAAGTTTTCAATAAGATGAAAACTTTAATCAATATTAAGTACAATTTTTATTGTGATAAAAATTTATCAAACCCTACCTGTAAAATTTCTCCTTTCTTATTCATTTGATTAATTTTTACATAAATTATCTTTCCTTCTTCTATTTCAGAGCTATAACCGAGTAAAGTAAATTCTTTATCTTCAATTCCTTCAATAAATAACTTAACTTTATTTGGTTTTCCAGACTTAATAACTTTGGCAAATATTCCATCTGTACCTTGTTTAAGCTTACCCTTGAAATATTGAGGTTCTATTGGTTTTTGTTCAACTTTTTCTACACTTTCAGAAGTTTGTGCGATATTATCATTTATTGTATCTGTTATTATTGCCCATCCTAATGGCAATATTTCATTTTTCCTTGTAACTAATCTTTTTGATTTAGGAAAATTATCTGGATTAGAACTATAAGATTCTCCATTTTTCCTATTTTTTTGAGTACCCGGCTTATCACCTATAAGAAATTTATCCATTACTCTTTTAAAGAGCATTTTTAATTCATTATTTTCTAAGAAATATAAAAATTCTGTTATACCTGTATAGCCAGAACCAAATCCGAAATGGATAAGAGCATTTCCCTTAACTTTGTTAAAACCTTGTTCAATATGGCTGTTATTAAATTTGCTTTTTGAATTTTTCTGAGTAATATTATTCAACCACTTCTGATCCCATTCTATTTGTTTTTTGCTGAAATTGTTGATTTTTTTAATAATCGATTCAATGGCATTTTTCTTAAATTCATCTTTATTATTTTCGTTTAAGTTATCAATATCTAAATCAAATATGTTTTTTACTTTTTCTTTAATACCAATCCACTGTTTTTCAATATTTTGTCCAATTTTTACTTCTAAATAACCTTTGTCGTTTAAATTCTTTTTAATAGACAATAAGTAATCAATATTAAAATCAAGTTCAAATTCTATAATAGAATTTTCTTTTACTGCTTCAACTGTAGGAGTCTGTTTTTGAACATCAGCAAATGTGCCATTTCTATCTTTCTTGACTAAGTATAAATCAATATTTTCAAGTGTTAAAGGGTTGTCAGAAATAACTTTACCATCAGAAACAATTAAAAATTTTAATATATCGTATTTTTCATCATTAGTAATTTCGTTATTAACTTTAGAGTACTTACAATAGAAAGCTTCATTTTCTAGTTCATTTGCAAATTCTTTTTTAGATTCATTTAATTTTTTTCGATCTATTTTTTTAATGCTTTTTTCTAAAATATTTTTTATCTCATCTACTTTTGCATGCTTGGATAAATAATCATAAAGCAGTGCAGATCGAATAGCTCCTTTTATACTTGTTCCAGGAATATAAGGTTCATTATTTCCATTTTTTATAAATCCTCTAACTTTTTGTTTAATTATACCCTCAAATGAAATACCATTTAATGTTTTTAAGTAATTAATAAATTCTGATTCTTTTTTAACTGACTTACTAAAATTTAATAAATTAAAATTCTTTTTTAATTCAGAAAGTTGTTGGTTTTTATCTTTACCAAAATTATTTCTATTTCTTCTTCTTTCGTTTTCTAAATCATTAATATCATTAATTTTTTCAGTTGTTTCGACTATCCATTTTGAATAATCATCTAAATTAATTTTGTTTTTGTTTAGAAATTCTAAAAATTTTTGTTGAGAGATTCTATAAAATTTATTTTGATGTAAAACATAATCTAAAGAACTTAATTCTTCTTCTCCATTTCCTATATGCAAATTTCCTATGTGTAAAGGAGTTAATGTCTTTATATAATATTTCATATTTTAAATTTTTATTTTTATCATAAAACCAAAACCATACTGGTAAATATTATGGGGTAATCTTTCTGATTTTTCCATTACAATTTTATTTTGTCCCCAATATTCTACATCAATCTTAGGAAAAACAGAACCTTCTGCAAACATAAGCGTTACTGGTTTGTATGTTTCTTTATATGTGTTAAAACCCACAAAACCTTGTCTTTCAACTAACTGATAACTAAATAAGTTACTGTTTTTAAATTCTTCAAGTTCTTCTTTTGTTGGATAATATAGCGAAAGATTCGTATAGGCATTAAAATCATTGGGTTCTGAAATTGAAAAATCATCTAATTCATATATAAAATGTCCTTTCCCGGTATTCCTATCACCACCATAACCAATATGATTTAAAAAACGCAATGCTCCTTCTAATTTATCTGTATTGCCCTTTACCAAGAAAAACAACCCTGCTTTGACATTTTCATCAAATGTATTTAAGTAATATTCATCCACATAAAATAATTGACCGCTTTTATTTTCTAATTTTAAAGTACCTCCGGTTAATCTATTTATCGTATTATGGGGTATGGATTCTGATTGAAGCGAAAACAAATTCTTTTCTTCCGCTATTTTTTCAATTATTTCTTTCGATTTGCTTGGGTCTTTAATAAATGTAGTATAATCATTTAGTTCTAATAATTGAACTTTTTTTAGTTTTTTTCTCTTTAATGCGTTTTGAATTCTTTCTTTTCTACTTAATTGGCTTTGGTCTTCATATATTTCTTTTGTAATTGGTTTGGGTAAATAGTGAAATTTTTCATCATTTTTTTTAACAAATGGAAAAGTAGAAGAAATGATAAATTCTGGTTTTTTTTCAATATAACTATTAAGAATTCTTTCTAATTCATCATTACCATAAACCATTCTAATAGCCCAACAAAGAATCCCCCAAAGTGTGTCTGAATGAAATTCTGTACGGAATGTACTTTTGGGGTATAAATAAACTATTTTCATACTATAATTATTGATTAAATAATATTGTCTAGCAAATTTTCTATTTTTTGTTCATCTAAGGTTTCATCCATGGTTTTAAAATTATTATTTTGATCAATATCTTTTAGTGACTCCTTGTAATTTTCACCTGGAATTTTATATTCCTGATTTGGCACAATAGTAATAGGTAATAAACGAAATTTTATTTTACCATAACCTCTACTACCTGATCCCCCTAAAAATGAATGTTCTAATAAACGCATCGCTTGTAATAAATTACTTAAATCTTGCTTTATTATTTCCTTATTATCATTTTCATTCATTTGGTAAATGCCAAAAACCATTTCGAAATTGAATTTTGAACCTGCAACAACTCTTTCAATAAATCTTGGATTTGCGGCAGATGTAATTCTGTTTATTGTATTCTCGGCCTTGTATTCGGTGTATAGAAGTTCACTATCCATTTTTTCCCACATCTCGATTGTTTTCTTATCGGGAATAGCATCACGAACAATTAATCGAGTTGGACCATTATTTTTATTATCTTCTGCACTTGTTCCAAAAATACGAACTATGGCCTCATCTTTTGAAACTTCGCCATTTTGAGGAACTACACCTAAACTATATTCTAACAAACTGCGAAGTTTACCTTTTAATGAGCTACCTGGAATATAGGGTAATCTATTTTGCGGATTACGAATAACAGGTGAATCAACACCACCAATTTCCAATTTATCTTTACTGCCGCCGATGTGCATTCCTGTTAATAATTCGATTTTCCCACGAATTATTACATTTGCTAAAAATTTTGGATATGTATTCATATTTTTTTATTTTTAATTTTACAAATTAATTTTAATTATCTTTCCCACCATGAAATTTATGATAAGCAACAACACTTTCAATGATGTTAAAAAAGTTTTGTGTTGCTTTTTCCTTGTTTGTTGATTTAGTTAATGCATCAACCAGTTTATCAATGAATTCTTTAAATGGTTTTACCTCGTTTTTTCTACCTGCTGCGTAAGCAATTTTAGGTTTTAATAATAGAATGTCTGTTTTAATTTCTTCAAAATCAAATTTGTCCATGGATTGAACTTTGTTTTTAATAGAAAGCACAGCAGCAAAAAAGTTCCGAATTTGATTTGTTTTAATTTTTGTAAAATTCTTTCCTTCTTTGTCAGCAATTTCGATAATTTTTTCTGGCTTTATAACATCAAGATTTTCCATAATTTTTAATTCTTCCATATTTATTTAATTTTACGAGTTTTTAATATTACATAATTCATTGGAATTAAATAATTTTTTATTATTTTTTCTTTTGAAAATTCTTTTAGAATCACTGTTATAATATCCTTAGTGATACCTTCTTGTGCTTTTGCAATTCTATCGGCATCAAAACCGTGTCGGGCAAACAAATAATGGAGCTGAGCAATATTTCTATATAACTTATCTGTATTAACAGAACCATTTTTATTTAAGCAAGATTTAATTATTCTTAATAAGCGATGGACGAGCGAACGATTTAATTTTTCTTTATCCTTCACCCCATCCTGATTAGTATAGGATAATAATTTTTCAGCAAAATCCAGCATAGTACAATAACTATCCCAGCTTAAAGTATGGTCAAAAACAGTAATAGCATTTTTGGGGTTACCGTTTTCATCTTTAAAATTTTTTGATTGTTCTTCTAAGTCTGCAGCTTTTTTAGCAAACTTTGCTACTGGATAATTTTCGTGACAGAAAAATATACCCGCACTAAATGTTAAATCGGGATTATTACAAGTAAATTCTTTGAATTCTTTATATAACTTTTTTGCAAAATGTAAAATGTTATACCATGATCCAACGATAAATGCGTCATCTCCTCCTGAATATACAATGTAAACATTAAATTCTTTAGCTAATTCGTTAATATATCCACTAAAAAACAAATCTAATTCGCGACTCAAATTTGCTATTCGAGAAATAGTAGATTTATCACCTAAACCAAATTCAAAAATACTGCCTAAGTTGTCAACATCAAGTCGCATTACTCCTAAAAGTGGATAACTTAAACCATTTTTATCTTCATAATTGTTTTTTGCTAATTCTTCAAACTCGATTACAATATCATTTTCATTTTTTGGAGTATATTGACCAAAATATTTAAATGAGAATGAAATAGGGAAATTAAAATCTTTGCTAAGCTTTTCTGAATATTCTAAAAAATTGTTATCGTTTATCTTAATTAGTTTGGCTTTTGCTATTTTATCATTATTTTCTTTAAAAAAACTATAAATTTCATTGTATTGCTTTTCATCTCCTAAAAAGAAATAAAACTTATTGAATTCTTCAAAAGCGATTAAACAATCATTATCTTTTGTAAAACTGCAGTTTTCTTTTGCAGTTAATTCAACAATATATTTTGTATATGGTAATTTTTGTCCTATTTCTTGTTCTTTTTTCTCATTATTTTTTTCGTATTCAGTTCGAAAGATTATTTCTTCAAGATAATCTTTATAAATAACATTTTTTTTCTGCAACAAATCAAAATTAACTCTTTCAATAAACTTACCTGTATCTGAGTAAAGGGTTTCATCACATTTTGTGGTTCCAATAATTAAACTTATACGACCACCAAATTTGTTATAAATAGCAAGATTTATTGTTTGTGTTAATTCTTTAATTTTATTTTCAACTTCACTGCTATGTGGAACAATGATATTAAAATGACCCCCTCCTGAATAAAGTATATTGGCTTCTGATAAATGTAATTTTTCAATAAAAATATTAGCTATTATTTCAGTAAGGATACTAACAAGAAAAGATCTGCCTCTTAATCTTTTAGAAACTCCTACAGCCGCACCAGCTTGTTCCATGTTTACATCATAGTAAATAAAATTTTGAATTCCTTTAAGGTCACCTTTTATAAATATAAATTCTTTATAAAGATTAATATTATTGTAATTTTTTATTTCATCAGTACTTATTGAAAACGTTAAACAATTTGCAAGCCCAGCAACTGCTCGGTTATGGTCGAACAAACTAATATCGGGAACAGAATAATATCCTGCCGATAAAACTCTTGTTGTATATTTGTATAATAGATAATAAACTGATGTGTAAAGAGTTTCTATGCTTTTTATGTTTCGCAATTTTTTAATTTCTTCAATAAATTCATTTAAAAGAATTTTATGTTCTTCTATGGACTTTTTTTCGTCAAAACTTAATTTTTCAATATTTGTAATTCCATTTGCTTTTTTTGAAAATATTGTTTTTGTGTCAATTTTTTGCGGATTGAAATACCAAACTTCATTATTTTGCTTATATTCCTCGGCAAGTGAAATAGAATTCAAAACAGATAAAAGCGGTCTTCTTGCATTTTCAACTTTTTCCTCTTCACGTTCAGCTGATGCTATTCTATCTGCAATAGCTGTATAAGTTTGTATTTGGTGATGTTTACTTTGATAAATTATATTTTCAATATTGTCTTTTAATATATCTATTTTACCGAAATGTTCGCGTATAAATTGTTCTCCAAGAACTTCATGTCCTTCTCCTGCTGTCAATTCTTTGGCTCTGAAAACAAACTTCCCTATATCGTGCAGTAAGGCACCTAAGTATATTTCTTGGCGTATCTTTTCTTGTTTGTTACTCATTTTTCTTCTCTTTTATTTGTTTTACAATTCCAAATCCTAACGAGACGTGTTTACCTAAGCCTATGTAATTGGGCAAGAAAACGTTTGTTTTGAATTGAACATCGAAGCAGGCAAGTTTCGTCTTCTTATAACGTAACCATTTAACTTCGGAAAGTTGACTTATTTCAACTTTGATTTGCTTATCTACTGTCCATTCTATACCTTTGGCAAACGATATGATGTTGCCTATTAATATTTTTTCTAACATCTGTTTCCGAGAGTCTAAGTTATCGGTGTTTTTAAACTTCCGATAATTATTCTGATTGAAAGGATTCCACCGATACAAGTTGTAACAGAAGGTGTGTTCCCATACTTGCATCGTAAAAAGGTTGACTTGAAGTTTTTGCACTTTTACTTCGTAAGTCTTGTCGTATAGTTGCAAATTCCAGTTTGGTTTATTAAAAAAAAATTGTACCTCGTCTATACCTTTTTCGATGCACATTAACGAAGGCTTTTTGTTTATTATTTTATATTGTATTTGAGGGTATCGGTAAATGTATTTCTTTTCGTCTAAATGATTGTGAAAAAGAATGTGATTCCGACCGGCTTTCTCGACTATGGCTGAGCGAAATGTATATAATTCGTTGTTTGATATTTCATTTTCGAAGGAGACAAAAAGTGTTTTTATTTTTTTCATAAATTTGTTGTATTGTATGCAAATGTAAAAAATCTTTTTTTAATAAATAAAAAAAATTATGGAAATTTTTTTAAACAATTATGGAACATCGTTGCATGTTGATAATCAGCAATTTGTTATTATTCATAGTGATGGTAAGCAATATGTAGATCCGTCGAAGGTAAAGGTAATAAACATAAGCAAAGGTGCAAGAATAACAAGTGATGCAGTAATGCTTGCCATTGAAAAAGAGATAGATATTTTGTTTTTAGACAATACAGGTAATCCCAAGGGAAGAATATGGAGTGTAAACTACGGTTCTATATCGACCATACGACAAAAGCAAATTGATTTTATTTATTCAGCTAAAGCAATAAGTTGGATAAAAGAAATTTTGATTGAAAAGATTAAAAATCAGATAGCTTTACTTTATTCGTTAATAAGTAAAGAAAGTGTTGACGAATCGTTTTTGCAAACCAATCCTAATTTTGTTAAAACAATAAAAAGTTTAAAAGATTATATCGGTAAAATTGAGCATACAAATGGCGAGACAATAAGCGATATAGCTCCGAGGTTAAGAGGTTGGGAAGGCATAGCAAGCAAAAAGTATTTTGAAGCCTTATCAATATTATTGCCTTCTGAATATCGTTTCGAATCGCGAAGTCAGCATCCGGCTTACGATATGTTCAATTGTATGCTAAATTACGGTTACGGTATTCTTTACGGAAAAATAGAAAGTGCACTTATAAAAGCAGGTATTGACCCTTATTTAGGTGTTTTTCATCGCGAAAATTATAACAGGCCTGTTCTTGTTTTCGACATAATCGAACGTTTTAGGCATTGGGTTGATTATGTGGTATGCGACTTGTGTTTTCAACATGCACCAAACGAAGATTGGTTTAGCATACAAGAAAATGGTATATATTGGCTCGAATCGCTCGGTAAACGTATCTTAATTCAATCAATTAACGATTACTTTAACGAAGTTATATCTATTGATAACATCGAAAGAACTCGTTCGACACATATTAATATTTATGCTCAACAATTAGCACAATTTTTTTTAAATCAGTAAATTTGTAATGCTATGTTAATGTTAGGTAAAAATATTCATCAAAGTGGCGATTTGTTATCTAAAATAAGTTTAGAAGATTTAATAAATTTAATAAAAGGTAAAAATCAATCGTTAGTACAACAAGTAGAAGAACTTCGTCGAGTAAAGTCAATTGATAATCAAGCATATAGAAAATTAAAAACAATGTTACCTTATTTTACTATATCTATATTTAATCCCCCGCATCGAAAAACCGAAAATTTTGCATATAGCGAGTTTCTTATACTTGATATTGACCACTTATCGACTAAAAATCTTACACCACAAAACGTAAAAGAACAAATATCCGACAATAAAAATGTTGTTTTAGCATTTGCCTCACCTGGAAACGAAGGTATCAAAATTTTATTCAAACTTCAACCAAGAATAAGCGATATAGCTTTATACAAAAACTTCTATAAACTATTTGCCATAAAATTTGCACAACAATATCGTTACGAAGAACTTATTGACTTTAAAACATGCGATGCTACAAGAGCTACTTTTTTAAGTTTCGACCCAGATATTTACATTAGCCCAAATAGCGAAATAATTAACTACAACGATTACATTAATTTAAATAATACTCTTGAATTTGACCAAATAAATAAAGAAATAGCAAATTTTGAAAAGAAAAATACCTACAACAAAGTAGAAAATTCAGTATTAACCGACGATATACTTTTAACAATTAAGCAAAAACTAAACCCTACTTACAAACCACCTAAAAAATTGCCTTATGTTCCAGAAAAATTAAATGAAGTAGTACCATCAATAATATCGGAACTTGAAAATTTAGGCATACGCGTCGATTCGGTCGAAAATATTCACTATGGCAAAAAAATAAAAGTAAGTTTACAAAATCGTTGGGCCGAAGTAAATGTTTTTTACGGTAAAAAAGGATTTTCGGCTGTTAGAACCCCAAAAAACGGCAGCGACGGCGAACTTGGATTACTCGTTCTTCAATACATTCAACAACTATTATCAATATGAAACCCATTAATATAGAAAAACTCAAAAAAGCTATTTTAAAAGCATCTAAACAAAAAATTTTTTCCGATAAAACCTACGACGAAGAACTCACTCAACTTGTAGAAAGAATAAATCAGCTACAATCATTAATTAAAGAAAAAAAGCAAAGAAATATGCTTTATTTTGTTATGTACGACATAGAAAACGACAAAGTACGACGGCTAATTGCTAAATACTTAGAAAGAAAAGGATTAATACGGATACAAAAAAGTATTTTTGTAGCAAACACACCGCACAACGTTTATCAAGAAATTAAACAAACCTTGCAAGAAGTTCAAGAAGCTTACGAAAACAACGATAGCATTATAATTGTCCCTGTTTCGACCGACGAAATAAAAGCTATGAAAGTAATTGGCAAAAACGTTGATATTGAAATTATTACAGGCGATAAAGATATTTTGTTTTTTTAGTAAAATTTTTTTCAATTATTTTGGAACTTAAAAAAAAGTTGTTGTATATTTGTATAGGTTCTTTGACATATTGGATTTTTGTAAAAATATGTTAAAGGCTGTTAAAAAAGTGTTAAAAATTTGTTAAAATGATCGGAAAAATCATTTTCGAAATGTTAAAAAAATGTTAAAAAGGGTATTAAAAATTGATGGTTTAGAATGTTAAAATCTGTTAAATTTAACTTAAAAAATGTTAACAGTCCTTGATAATCAATTAGTTACAAAATACCTGTCGTAGCCCATTGTCCAATAAAACAAGGATTGAGACCTTTCCTAAACTAGTCCTTCCAAAGAGCTTGATATATGGTCGTAGCCCATTGTCCAATAAAACAAGGATTGAGACACAAGCTCGTTTGGCTCGTTTACAAGCTCGCTTGGCTGTCGTAGCCCATTGTCCAATAAAACAAGGATTGAGACACTATAAAATCTTTGTCCAACAATCTCTTTTTTGTTAAGTCGTAGCCCATTGTCCAATAAAACAAGGATTGAGACTTTAATATAATAATCTTTATAACTCCCAAAATTATTAAGTCGTAGCCCATTGTCCAATAAAACAAGGATTGAGACAGCTCTCTAAATATTCGCAATCGAAAAATTCTAATAAAGTCGTAGCCCATTGTCCAATAAAACAAGGATTGAGACAGTATTTTCTTAAACTCTACAACGGGAGCAACCTCGCGTCGTAGCCCATTGTCCAATAAAACAAGGATTGAGACTTTTCTTTTTGTTGGTACACAGTTACAGTGTACCAGTCGTAGCCCATTGTCCAATAAAACAAGGATTGAGACGGCTGGTGTTGAAGCATTTTTTTGAACTCAACGGGAGCAGTCGTAGCCCATTGTCCAATAAAACAAGGATTGAGACTCTGCCAGGGTTTCCCCTGGCTGGTCAATTTTTTGGGAGGTCGTAGCCCATTGTCCAATAAAACAAGGATTGAGACATATAATTTACCGCTGTCAAATACTAATATTATCATGTCGTAGCCCATTGTCCAATAAAACAAGGATTGAGACTCGGTGAGATTTTTTTCTTCGACTATCTCCTTGAGATAGTGTCGTAGCCCATTGTCCAATAAAACAAGGATTGAGACATTCTTTGCGTTGTGGAAGCTACGCATTTAATCCCAGTCGTAGCCCATTGTCCAATAAAACAAGGATTGAGACGTCAATTTTAACGACGTGATAATATTCTGTTCCTCTGTCGTAGCCCATTGTCCAATAAAACAAGGATTGAGACCAATATAACACTCGGAAATGACTGCAAGTATATGTTACTGTCGTAGCCCATTGTCCAATAAAACAAGGATTGAGACTCGGCATCAAACCATTCATCAAAACGCTCTGCATATTTTGTCGTAGCCCATTGTCCAATAAAACAAGGATTGAGACTATCTAATCCAATACGCATAATCTTATATTATATCTTGTCGTAGCCCATTGTCCAATAAAACAAGGATTGAGACTATCTAATCCAATACGCATAATCTTATATTATATCTTGTCGTAGCCCATTGTCCAATAAAACAAGGATTGAGACTTTTTTGCTAAAAAATAAACATATTGCCTTGCAACAGAGTCGTAGCCCATTGTCCAATAAAACAAGGATTGAGACGACCCTGCTGAGCCGTCCCAGAATTTGTTCTGGAAGTCGTAGCCCATTGTCCAATAAAACAAGGATTGAGACGAGTATCCTCCTGCGTAAAGAGATGAAATATTAGAGCGTCGTAGCCCATTGTCCAATAAAACAAGGATTGAGACCTGAACCGATATATTGCTTCTGCCAGGGTTTCGCCTGGGTCGTAGTCCATTGTCCATTAAAACAAGGATTGAGACATACCATGTCTAAACGGAGCCGGAATCCATCAATTAGTCGTAGTCCATTGTCCATTAAAACAAGGATTGAGACCAATTTTGTTACACCCTTCCTTCGATATCCTCCTCGGTCGTAGTCCATTGTCCATTAAAACAAGGATTGAGACTATTCGTAACCGTTTTTTTTTGCTATTTTCGCACCCTTGTCGTAGTCCATTGTCCATTAAAACAAGGATTGAGACATTTCTTGCTCATCTATTACTTCAATTTTTAAGCTTTGTCGTAGTCCATTGTCCATTAAAACAAGGATTGAGACGCTAAAACTCGCTTCAAAGTGGTAATTGTTAAGTCGTAGTCCATTGTCCATTAAAACAAGGATTGAGACTTTTAAGATATGGTAATACTCTGTACCTTTATAATTCTGTCGTAGCCCATTGTCCAATAAAACAAGGATTGAGACAATTCATTGTCACGTTTAAATTCTAAAACTTTTTTGTCGTAGCCCATTGTCCAATAAAACAAGGATTGAGACTGCGTTTTTGTCGTTCATTTGTTAATGATTATTGGTTGTCGTAGCCCATTGTCCAATAAAACAAGGATTGAGACATTTAATTTCCCCCATTTTTTCATATAGCAATATAAACAAGTCGTAGCCCATTGTCCAATAAAACAAGGATTGAGACAAAACCATAATTTTTTCTCAAAAAACTTTCATAATAGTGTCGTAGCCCATTGTCCAATAAAACAAGGATTGAGACCCAGTATTTTTTATTATAATACAAAAATCTTCGTCGTAGCCCATTGTCCAATAAAACAAGGATTGAGACTCCTCTAATCTATAATTTTTTTTAATAAATTCAATATAATGGTCGTAGCCCATTGTCCAATAAAACAAGGATTGAGACTGGAGTTTTCGAATTGATGTGGCTCGCCACACCAGAGTCGTAGCCCATTGTCCAATAAAACAAGGATTGAGACATTGATATTTTCATTTTCTACTAGTTTTAGGCTACCGGTCGTAGCCCATTGTCCAATAAAACAAGGATTGAGACATAGCTGTCTTTTTTCTTTACAATGATTTTTCTTAAGTCGTAGCCCATTGTCCAATAAAACAAGGATTGAGACAAGCTGTATTTTTGTTTTCAAATAAATAACCTTTAATTTGTCGTAGCCCATTGTCCAATAAAACAAGGATTGAGACAGGTTCCTAATAACTTTTCGATTTTTGCAAGCTCAGTCGTAGCCCATTGTCCAATAAAACAAGGATTGAGACCGCTTTTTATTTGGCTTGATAAACCTAATAGTTTAGTCGTAGCCCATTGTCCAATAAAACAAGGATTGAGACAATTCACGCCTTTGGGCTTTTGTTGGTTTCCATTTGTCGTAGCCCATTGTCCAATAAAACAAGGATTGAGACCATAGTTACTCCCAGAATATTCTCCTATTTTTAGGAGGTCGTAGCCCATTGTCCAATAAAACAAGGATTGAGACAGCTACCACTCCAATTGTAGTAGCCCGTATTTTTCACAATGTCGTAGCCCATTGTCCAATAAAACAAGGATTGAGACTGTAAAGAAAGTTCTTTATTATTAGCATTATTCTGATAGTCGTAGCCCATTGTCCAATAAAACAAGGATTGAGACCCGTTTAGGAAGAAGACTTCATATATGTCTTCATTACGTCGTAGCCCATTGTCCAATAAAACAAGGATTGAGACTTTGTCAAAAACTAGTACATAAGCTGAACTATTGTGTCCAGTCGTAGCCCATTGTCCAATAAAACAAGGATTGAGACCTTGCTGTTTCTTTTTGTTTTGTAGCTTTTTTTGTCTTTGTCGTAGCCCATTGTCCAATAAAACAAGGATTGAGACCCGAAGTATATTTCTACTTCGGACAAATCTCTCTCTTGTCGTAGCCCATTGTCCAATAAAACAAGGATTGAGACCTTCATGTAGCAATATGAACAATCATGATAACACTCAGTCGTAGCCCATTGTCCAATAAAACAATGATTGAGACTTTCAATCTTTGCCTCTATTTCTTTTATAATGTCCTGAGTCGTAGCCCATTGTCCAATAAAACAAGGATTGAGACTCTTGTGCTTCTTCACTATTACCAACGAGCATGCAAGGTCGTAGCCCATTGTCCAATAAAACAAGGATTGAGACTTCGTGCAATTCAAAATTTTCCTCAATAAATCTAATGTGTCGTAGCCCATTGTCCAATAAAACAAGGATTGAGACTCTATATGACCTACAAAGAGGTTATTTTCTAATCGAAGTCGTAGCCCATTGTCCAATAAAACAAGGATTGAGACACTAAAATGTATGGAAGTTCTGTTTTCATAAAAAGTCGTAGTCCATCGTCCATTAAAACAAGGATTGAGACCTACCATAACATATCCCGATGCGGAAGTACAGGCTTCTGTCGTAGTCTATTGTCCATTAAAACAAGGATTGAGACTCTCCTCGAAGTTGCTTATATCCATTTTTACTCTTTGTCGTAGCCCATTGTCCATTAAAACAAGGATTGAGACTTTTCTTCAACAATTCTTTGTGTAGTCGAAGCCACACAGTCGTAGCCCATTGTCCAATAAAACAAGGATTGAGACATTGGCATAAATAATGGCACTGGTAATATGTCTGTTAGTCGTAGTCTATTGTCCATTAAAACAAGGATTGAGACGCAAATTTAAATTTGTGAACATTTGATTTCATAGTTAGTCGTAGTCTATTGTCCAATAAAACAAGGATTGAGACGCTTTTGTAATGAATTATTGTCAGACTTTTGCAAAATTTTACTTTTTTTATTTTTCAATTTTTTTAAACTTAATTGAGGTAAATATTTAAAAGAAAGTGTGGTTTTAATTATAAAAATGAGACATTTGAAAAACTTAAAGATTTTTCGAAGTAACAAATTATTTTGGTTACAAAAAGCCTTTCCCTCTTTCTCGTCATCGCGAGGAGCGAAGCGACGAAGCAATCTCCCCATTGCTCCACCCCGTCATTGCGAACCGAAGGGTTGGCAAGTGTGCTGGCGTGAAGCAATCTCCTCATTGCTCATTCCTGTTGGTGTTAGGAGTTCTGGGGAGATTGCTTCGCCTGATTGTTATCAGGCTCGCAATGACGCAATAGGGTTGTTCGCTCGCAATGACGTTGTGGGGCTACAGACTTGCAATGACGTAACAAAAACATTGTTAATTGCCTTGCAAAGGTCTCAATATTAGTGTTTGTTATTATTCGTCTTATTGCAAATTGTTTACATGCTTATAACCTTGCAAGTTTTGCTGTGATTATTTTGAGAATAATAAATCA
>Ga0308411_10000816_pt1 | contig 21004 bp, 17 predicted proteins | sample HotsprottomLayer_2_FD_203530 | JGI IMG/M metagenome (GOLD analysis project Ga0308411, IMG submission 203530) | Hot spring phototrophic mat microbial communities from Octopus Spring, Yellowstone National Park, Wyoming, United States -... | ecosystem: Environmental > Aquatic > Thermal springs >...
GAGGACGGCATCGCTCGGGGCGCTATGGGCGTGGATGCGGCCGACTACGACCGTTCGGGCCGGCCCCACCTGGTGATCGGCAACTTCTCCAACGAAATGCTCGGCCTGTACCGCAACGAGGGCAACTCGCTGTTTGTGGATGAAGCGCCTCGCTCCAACGTCGGCCGCGACAGTCTGCTCACGCTCGCCTTCGGCACCTTCTTCTTTGATTTCGATCTGGACGGCTGGTTGGACATCTTTGTCGCCAACGGGCACATCGAGGAGGAGATCGAAAGCGTGCAACCGAGGGTTACCTATCGCCAGCCGCCGCACCTGTTTCGCAATCTCGGGCGGGGCCGCTTTCGGGACGTCGCACGGGAGGCGGGCCCGGACCTGGCGCAACCGATGGTGGCCCGCGGCGCCGCTTACGGCGACTACGACCGCGACGGAGATCTCGATCTCTTGGTGAGCACCAACGACGGCCCGGCGCGCCTGTTGCGCAATGACGGCGGCAACGCCAATCACTGGGTGACGGTGCAACTGGTCGGCGTCAAGTCCAACCGCAGCGGGATCGGCGCCGTCGTGCGCGTGAAGAGCGCCTCGGGCGAGCAGTGGCGCATGGTCCACACGGGCTCCAGCTACTGCTCGCAAAGCCAGCTCGAGCTCACCTTCGGATTGGGCAAAGATCCGCAAATCGACGAGCTCATCGTCGAGTGGCCGAGCGGCCTCCGACAGAGCTTTCGAAATCCGCCGCGGAATCGGTTCCTCCGGATCGTCGAGGGCGAGCCGGCTCCCACACTATACTGAACTGGGTGGGAAGAAGCATGACGCCCAAGCTGCCGCTAGCCGCCATCACCGACGAGTTTTCGCCCGACGTTGAACGCGCCCTCGCCGCTATGGCCGAGATCGGGATGACAGGCGTCGAGTTGCGGATGATCGGGGACAAGAACATCATGGACATCTCCGATGAAGAGCTCGACCGGGTGATCGGACTGGTGCGAGCGCGGGGCATGCAGGTCGTCTCGATCGCCTCACCCTTGCTCAAGTGTGTGCTTCCCGGCGCACCCCCGATCGACCCCCGTTTCGAGCAGGACAGCTTCGCTTCCCGGCATACCTTCGAGGACCAGTCGTGGCTGGCCGAGCGGGCCTTCGCCATCGCCGAGCGGTGCGGCGCCCGCATCGTGCGCGTCTTCTCCTACTGGCGAACCGTCGCGCCGGAGCAATGTTTTGACGCCATCGTGAGCGCTCTGGCGGCCTTGAGCGAGAAAGCGGCGGCCCGCGGCCTGATCATCGGGCTGGAAAACGAGCACGCCTGCAACATCTCGACCGGCGCCGAGACCGCCCGGCTGCTTGCCGCGCTCGATCACCCCAGCCTGATGGTGGTTTGGGATCCCGGCAACGCCCTGGTCGCCGGCGAGGTCCCGTTTCCCGACGGCTACCGCAAGCTGCCTCCGGAACGCATCGTCCACGTCCACGCCAAAGATTGCCACATGGAAGACCGCCGGCCCGTGTGGGGCCCGCTCGGCACGCGCTCGGTCGACTGGAAGGGGCAGATTGCAGCGCTGCTCGAGGACGGCTATCGCGGCTACCTCAGCCTGGAGACGCATTGGCCCGGGCCGGGCGGGGATAAATTCCTGGCCAGCGCCATCTGCGGCTGGAACCTCCGGGGTCTTGCTGCGGCCTGAAAAAAAAATTTCTTGCCGACCTGTAACCTCGGCGGCGGGGGCGTCGTTATTACAGTAGATCCCCGTTACGATAAGACGGGCGCACCCACCCATCCACCCAAACCGCGCCCGTCTCTTTTTTTTCTTCGTTTGCCTTTCCCCAGGGCGGCTCCTCAACTGTTGCCGATCCCCTCAAAAAGCACGGTGCTGAGGTATCGCTCACCCGAATCGGGCAGGACCACCACGAACGTCTTGCCCTTCATCTCCGGCTCCTGCGCCAGCCGGAGCGCTACGGCGGCCGCTGCGCCGCAGGAGATGCCGGAGAGGATCCCCTCTTCGCGCGCCAGCCGCCGGGCGGTTTCGATCGCCTCCTCGTTGGTGACCGTCTCGATCCGGTCGACCAGGCTTAAATCCAGGATTTTTGGAATGAAACCGGCCCCAATGCCCTGAATCTTGTGCGGCGCCGGCCGAACGGGCTCGCCCCGGAGCGTCTGCGTGATCACCGGGCTTGCGGCAGGCTCGACGCCCACCGACAGGATCTTCTTTCCCTTGACCTGCTTGATGTAACGCGAGACGCCCGTTATCGTTCCGCCGGTGCCGATGCCGGCTACCAGCACGTCGATCTTGCCTTTGGTGTCCTCCCAGATTTCAGGTCCGGTGGTCCGAAAATGAATGTCCGGATTGGCCGGGTTGTTGAACTGCTGGAGGAGCACGTAGCGGTCGGGATCGGAGGCCACGATGCGCTCGGCCTCGGCGATCGCGCCGTGCATGCCCTTGGCGCCGTCGGTCAGCACCAGCCTGGCGCCGAAGGCGGCCAGCACCTTCCGCCGCTCGACCGACATTGTCTCCGGCATCGTCAGCGTAATCGGATACCCCCTGGCGGCGGCCACGAACGCCAGCGCGATGCCGGTGTTGCCGCTGGTCGGCTCGATGATTTCCTTGCCCGGCCCGAGCAGGCCTCGCTTTTCTGCGTCCCAAACCATGGCCGCGCCAATGCGGCACTTCACCGAGTAGGCCGGATTTCGCCCCTCGATTTTGGCCAGAATCGTCACCGGCGCGCCCCCGGTGATTCGATTGAGACGCACCAGCGGAGTGCGCCCCATGCTCAGAGAATTGTCTTCGAAAACCAAACGCGTCTCTCCCCTGTGTTTTCGCGATCGGACGGCGCCGTCAGATCTCCCAGTTGGGCACCCAGGCGCTCTGCTTCTCCTTCCAGCGTGCAGCCAGATCGGCAAAGGTCGTCCGGTCCAGCACTTCGGCGATGCAGCGCTCCACCAGTCGCCACATCTCGTCGAAAGGCGTCTCCGAGTCCCGCCTGGATGCCCGGCCGGTCTTGGCGCCCTCAATGAAGCGGAGCACTTCGCCCACGGAGATCCGGTCCGCGGGGCGAGCCAGTAGATAGCCCCCTTCGACGCCCCGCCGGCTCTCCACGAATCCCCCTTTTTTCAGGGTGGCGAGAATCAACTCCAGGAATTTCTGCGGGATCTGCTGACGGCGGGCGATCGCCGCAATCTTGACCGGCTGGACCGAGCCCTGCATGACGATGTCAAACAGGGCTTGCAGCGCGTATTCCGCCTTCACCGAAATATTCAGTGGTCCCGCCATCGGAATCATCACAATTCTACTCAAGATTGCCCAGATCTCGGCAAGCCCGGCCTCTTTTCCGGAAAGGTCGCGCCGGCACCCGTACGCTACAATGACGCTAGCGGTGGAACGAGTCGGACGCTATCGCATCCTGAGCGAGCTCGGTCGCGGAGCGATGGGGATTGTCTACCGCGCCGAAGACCCGGCGATCGGCCGGACCGTTGCGGTGAAAACCATCCGGCTCGGCGACTTCAGCGATCCGGCGGAACGCGAACGCCTTCGCGAGCGCTTGTTTCGCGAGGCTCGGTCGGCGGGCGTGCTCTCTCATCCTAACATCGTCACCATCTACGACATCGCCGAAGAGAACGAGACGGCCTTCGTTTTCATGGAGTTCGTCGACGGTCAGGCGCTCGAGCAGATGCTCGCCTCGGGTGCGCCGCTCCACAAACGCGTGATCCTCGACGTGCTGCGGCAGACGGCGGCCGCTCTGGACTACGCCCACCAAAAGGGCGTCGTTCACCGCGACATCAAGCCGGCCAACATCATGGTCAGCCGAGACGGTGAAGTGAAGATCACCGATTTCGGCGTCGCCAGAATCGTCTCCCAGCAGATGACCCAGGCCGGCACAATCCTTGGAACGCCGAACTACATGTCACCGGAGCAGATCCAGGGGATTCCGGTGGACGGCCGCTCCGACCAGTACTCCCTGGCGGTGGTGGCGTACGAGATGCTCACCGGCGAAAAGCCGCACGCCGCCGACTCCCTGCCGGCGCTGCTCTACAAGATCGCCAAGGAGGAGCCGGCGGCCCCGCGGCGGCTGAACCCGACTCTCCCGCCGGAGGCCGACACCGTCTTCGAGCGCGCGCTCGCCAAGGATCCTGCGCGCCGCTACGCCAACTGCACGGAATTTGTCGAAGCTTTGACTGCCGCGCTTCAGGCGGGCCCTGACTGGCAGCCGATGCATCGGGGCGGTGCGTCGTCGCTTGAGACCGTGGCCAGCGCTCCGGAGACTCCCGCGCCGACGCTCGTCGAGCCGCCCGCCCAAACGGGGCGGCGCGCCGCGGCCCCGTTGCCGCGAGCGCGCCGGCGGCCTTTGGAAGAGAAGAAAGAGCCTTCTCCAGTCCGGGCCGCGGTCGTCATTTTGCTGATTTTGGTCGCCGCCGGCCTGGGTGTGTTCGTCTGGCGAGAGTATGGCGTCCCCGAGCCGCTCCTCACCCAAGCCGACGTGGCGCCGCCGCAAGCCCCTTCGGCGACGCCGCCTGTCGCAGCGGAGCCGTCCGTGCCAAAAGTCCAGCCACCACAGCCCCCAAGCAAAGCGCCGGTCGCGGCGGAGCGAGGGCCGGCGCCCCCGCAATCGGCCGACGCCGCGCCTCCCAAGCGGGAAACGCCCCGGAGGGAGCCGGCTGCCAAGCCTCGTGCGCCGCGTACGGCGGCTCCTCGAGAGCCTTCGCCTGCGGTCGTCTCTCCCGCCGAATACAGCGTCGCCGTGCGCTCCAAGCCCGCGGGCGCCACCGTCGTAAGCGACCTGGGCTCTTCCTGCCGAACCCCGTGCAGTCTGCTGCTGCGCGAGGGACGGCGAACGTTGACGGCCAGCGCACCCGCCCATCGCACCGCCTCGCGCTCCGTTCAGGTGCCCGATGAGCTGGAGGTGAATTTCGAGCTCGAGCCTCTGGCCGGTACCCTCACTGTCGTTTCGAATCCGCCGGGCGCCTCGATCCTCATCAATGGGCGCCTGCGACCGGAGAAGACGCCCGCCAAAATCAGCTTGCCTGCGGGCACTTACAAGATCACCGTCCAGCTCGAAGGCCGCCCGCCGCTCGAGGATACCGTCCAGGTCCGCGACCAGGTGATCACGACGTTCAAGGTCGACTGGTGAGGATCGCGACTCAATAGGTGAGCAACCGCTCAGCTTCCCGCTCGATGTCGGAGGTCTGAGGCAGAATCGCGTCCTCGAGGATCGGATTGTAGGCCACGTAGGTATCGAGCGAGCCGATCCGGCCGACGGGAGCATCCAGGCTGGCAAACAGCTCGTCAGCGATTCGAGCCGCGATCTCGGCGCCGAATCCCCAGCTCCGGTTGTCCTCGTGCACCACCATGACGCGCGCCGTCTTGAGCACCGAGGCGCGGATCGCTTCCCAGTCGTAGGGAGACAGGCTGCGAAGGTCGATCACCTCGACGGTCCAGTCCGGAAAGCGTTCCTCGAGGTTGGAGGCTGCTTGCAGGGACTTCTGCACCAGCGCGCCGTAGGTGATGATGGAGAGATTCCGGCCCGGCTTGACCAGTCGCGCCTTGCCGAACGGGATCATGAAATCCGGTCCCGGATACGGCGAGCGGTTGTAGGTCTCCCGGTAGAGTTTCTTGTGCTCGAGAAACAGCACCGGGTCGTCGCAGCGGATCGCCGTGCGCAGCAGGCCGCAAGCATCGAGGGCGTTCGATGGCATCACCACGCGGATCCCCGGGATGTGGGTGAAGATCGACTCGCCCGACTGGCTGTGGTAGATCGAGCCGCCGGCCAGATAGCCTCCGATGGGGACCCGGATCACCACCGGGCAGGAGAAGCCGTTGTAGGACCGCCAGCGGATGTTCGCCAGCTCGTCGCGAATCTGCATCATGGCCGGCCAGATGTAGTCGAAGAACTGGATCTCGACCACGGGTTTGAGCCCCCGCACGGCCATGCCGATCGCGCGGCCGACGATCGAGGCCTCCGCAAGCGGCGAACTGAAGCAGCGGTGGCTGCCAAACTCGCGCTGAAGGCCGATCGTGGCTTTGAAGACGCCGCCTTTGCCTTTCACCAGGGGCAGCTTGTCTTCAAAGCAGCAGTCGGCCACATCCTCGCCGAAAACCACCACGTGCGGATTGCGCCGCATCTCGTCGCGCAGGGTGCGGTTGATGGCGTCCACCATGGTGCGCGACCCGCTGTCGAACACCGGCTCCGTCTCAAACTCGCTGGAGGTGGGATCGACCTTATCGGAGTAAACGTAGCGGAGAATCGCCGCCGGGCTCGCCTCCGGCATCCGGGCTTTCAGCGCCCGCTCGGCGGCTTGCTGGATCTCCAGGTCGATCTCGCGGACCATCTGCTCGTAGGTGTCGCGATCCAGGATGCCTTCCGAAAGCAGCCACTGAGGGAACCGCTCGATGGGATCGCGCCGCCGATCCTCCGCCCGCTCTTCCTCGGTCCGATACAGGCTCTCATCGTCGGAAAGCGAATGCGAGTAGGGCCGGATGACGTGCGCATGCACCAGCGCCGGGCCGCGCCCGCTGCGCGCATGCTCGGCTGCCGCCTTCATCGCCTCGAGTGAAGCCAAAAAGTCGCAGCCGTCGATTTCCAGCACGAGCAGTCCGGGAAAGTTCCGCACCAGCCGTGAGATGCTTCCCCCAGCGGTTTGCCGGGCCACCGGCACAGAGATGGCGTAGCCGTTGTCCTCGATCAGAAAGATCACCGGAAGCCGGTCCAGGCAGCTTGCGTTGAGCGCTTCCCAAAACTCGCCTTCGCTCGTGTGCCCGTCGCCGCCGCAAACCAACGTCACCTCGTCGCCGTCGGGGCGCAGAAGACGGCTGGCGTGGGCGCAGCCGACGGCCTGAACGAACTGCGTGCCGGTGCAGGAGGAGACCGTGAAGATATGCAGCTCCGGCGAGCTCCAGTGCGAGGGCATCTGGCGTCCGCCGGACTGGGTATCCTCGGCCGAGCCGACCGCCTGGAGCAACATCATCTCGGGCGTGATGCCGAGCCCCAGACACAGCGCCCGGTCTCGGTAATACGGGAAGACCCAGTCGTAGCCGGGACGGACGACCATGGCCGCGGCCGCCTGCACCGCCTCGTGTCCGGCGCCGCTGATCTGGAAGTAGATGCGCTGCTGGCGCTTCAACATGATCTCGCGATCGTCCAGCCGCCGCGACATCTGGATGATGCGGAAGGCCCGGATCAGATCTTCGCGTTCGACGCCGATGTGAACCAGCTCGGTGGGTAGCGGCCTGCCGGCGGTAGCAGCCATCGGAAGGGTCCTCCACGAGAAAGTTTAGCCCAATCCCCGCTCAGGGCAAAGCGCACAAGTACCAGTCTACTATGAGCGTCCGCCGCCTCAACTCCGAAGTGCGGCAGGGCCTGCAAGGATGGCGCGGCGGATTGCTGCTCAAGGGCAAGGCACGGGCCGGGCCCATTTCGTGTACACTGGCGCCGTGACGCCGCCACATTCTGATCCGCCGTTCTGGACGCGCCGCCGGATGCTGGCGCTGCCGGCCGCGACCGGCCTGGCGGCGAGCCGGAGGGCAACCCCTCTCCAGCCGGCTCCCGCCGCCGGCGTCGCCTCCGCCGCCCCGCTCAATCGGTTCCCGCGGATGGTGCAGGAATTCTACGTGGAGACGGTGCGGCGCTTGGAACGCCGCCGCCTGGAGCGATTGGCGTCGCTTGAGAACCGCGCCGACGCCGAGGCCTATATCAGCGAGGTGCGCCGAAAAATTCGCACCGCCTTCGGACCTTTTCCCGAACGCACCCCGCTGAAGGCCCGAACGACCGGCATCGTCGAGCGTGACGCCTACAAGATCGAGAAGGTCATCTTCGAAAGCCGCCCGGGCTTTCTGGTGGCGGCGAACTTGTACGTGCCCAAAGGGCGCCGGCTGCCCGCTCCCGGCGTGGTCGGCAGTTGCGGCCATGCCGACAACGGCAAGGCTGCCGAGGCCTATCAGTCCTTCAGCCAGGGACTGGCGCGCCTGGGCTATGTGGTGCTCATCTTCGATCCGATCGGCCAGGGCGAGCGCATGCAATACGTCGACGAGACTTACCGGCCGCGCCGCGGTCGGGGCACCAGCGAACACCTCTATGCGGGCAACCAGCAGTTCCTGGTCGGTGAGTTCTTCGGCGCCTGGCGCGCCTGGGACGGCATCCGCGCGCTGGACTACCTGCTCAGTCGCCCCGAGGTCGATCCCCGGCACGTCGGTATCACGGGAAACTCGGGCGGTGGCACCATGACCACGTGGCTGTGCGGCCTGGATGACCGCTGGACGATGGCTGCGCCCGGCTGCTTCGTCACCACGTTTCTCCGAAACCTGGAGAACGAGCTGCCCGCCGACACCGAACAGTGTCCGCCCGGGGCTCTCGCGCTCGGCTTGGAGCACGAAGACTTCATCGCTGCCATTGCCCCCAAGCCGGTGCTGATCCTGGCCAAGGAACGCGACTACTTCGACGTCCGCGGCACCGAGGAGGCCTGGCGCCGCCTGCGGCGGCTCTGGGCGCTGCTGGGTGCCGAGGACCGCATTGCTCTGTGGGTCGGCCCCGGCTACCACGGCTACACCAAAGAAAACCGCGAAGCGATGTACCGCTGGTTCAACCGGTTCATAGGGCTTGCCGGCGGGGAATCCGAACCGGCGCTCACGATCGAAACGGACGAGACGCTGGCCTGCGCCCCGCATGGGCAGGTCGCGGCGCTCGGCAGCCGGCCCATCTATGCCTTCACTGCGGAGAAATCGAGACACCTGGCGCATCGCAGGCTCGGCTTGGACGGGGCGGCGCTCGAGGTCGCCGTGGCGGAGTTGTTGCGCATCCCGCCCCGCACCGGGATCCCCGAATACCGAATTCTGCGGCCGCTGCGGGATCGAGGCTACCCGCTGCGGCACGCCCTCACCTACCTGGTCGAGACCGAACCTGGCATTCAGGCTGTCGTCTACAGGCTGTCGAACGAACCGCTCTATTCGCGGCCGCCGCGCCAGGGACGTCGCGCGATTCTTTACGTCTCCCACCTGTCGAGCGATGACGAGCTTCGACGGGAGCCGCTCGTGCGCGAGCTCGTTGCCGAACAGCCGGATTCAGCGTTTTTCACCTGTGACGTGCGCGGCATCGGCGACTCGCGTCCGGACACCTGCAACCCAAACAGCTTTTTCGACCCTTACGGAAGCGATTACTTCTACGCCATCCACGGCATCATGCTCGACCGGCCGTATGCCGGGCAGAGAACGTTCGATCTGCTCCGGGTGCTCGACTGGCTGGCCTCCTGCGGTCACGCCGAGATCCACCTGGCGGCGCTCGGCTGGGGCACCCTGCCGGCGACCTTCGCCGCGCTGCTGTCGCCGCACGTGGCGCAGTTGACGCTCAAACATCCGCTGAGGAGCTTTTCCGAGGTGGCCGAGGCCGAAGACTACGACTGGCCGCTGGCCGCGCTCATCCCGAACGTCCTGGCACATTTCGACCTTCCGGACTGCTACCGGCGCCTGGAGGGGAAGCGCCTCCGGCAGACCGAACCGGTGGGCGCCGCCTCGCGCCTGCCGCGGAGCTTTTTCACGGGCGCCGGGCCGATCTAACGCGGCTCTTCAGGATAAAGCTCTTTGTAAAGCCACGCCCGAGCCTTCACCCAATCCCGCTCCACCGCCCGCTCCGTCATGCCGAGCATCCGGCCGATCTCCGCCGGCGCCAGGCCGCCGAAGAACCGATACTCGACGATCTTGCGCATCCGCGGATCGACCCGCTCCAGCTCCTTGAGCGCCTTGTCGAGCGCCGGCATCTCCCCCAGCTCGACGTTGAAGCTGACGTTCCCTCCGGTCACCGTCGTCAGCGCCAGGGAGGCGCCCTGTCTTTCGGCCAGCCGCTTCTGAGCGTAGTCGGTCAACACGCGCCGCAAGGCCAGCGCCGCGAAAGCGAGGAAGTGGGTGCGGCTGCGCGGGTCGACCTCCTGGTCTTCCGCCAGCTTGAGGTAGGCCTCTTCGACCAGCTCCGTCGTGTCGAGCGTCTGGCGATCCCACCGGTCGCGCAGCTCGCGGTGCGCGATTCGGCGCAGTTCGCTGTAGATGAGCCGGAACAGGCGGTCGCAGGCTTGCCGGTCGCCTGTTTGGACTTGGCGCAAAAGCTGGATCACATCCTGGGAATCGTTAGCATTCGGCGTGCTCTGCATGTTGACCCGCCCGCGACTTGAGCGAAGGCGGCAGACTCCCCCCGGTCCCGCGCGCACCCGGGCAGAAACATGGGGAACATCACCAGTTTAAGAGATTCTGCCGTTCCGGGGCCCCGCAGGAGTGGGCCGCCGTCCATGCCCGCTCGCTATCGCGTCGCGCCAAAACGCGAAGGGGGCTGTGGCTGCGCCGGAGGGCTGAACAACGAGGGCCGGGCGCCTTCGGGCGGTGGTGCGCCTAACGGATTCGCCTGGCTGCCGACGCCGGCGCCGAGCGCCGCCGAAGCGGCGGCCGCCGACTGCTCCTGCCGGTAGTCGTAGATGAATTCCCACTCGTTGTATTTCGTGCGCTCGTTGAACACCATGATGCCTTCCGCCTCGAAGGTGGTGGCTACGCCGGCGATGCCGCCCGGAATCATGGCGCCGACCGGCGCCGCGGCGGCGCCCTGAAGTCCGGCCGGACGAGGCGTGGTCAAGATCTGCTGGATGAGCTGGAGCGCGGGATTCCCTTGAGGCGAGGCGGTCTGAGGCCCGGGGGTCGCAGGTGCGTCGGCGCCGACCGCGCCCCGGCGCATGCCGGGGCCGAAGGGTCCGGGCAGGCCCGGAATGCCCTGCGAAGGATACGGCGCGGCGCCCGGGGGAAACGGCGGCGGGCCCGGAGCGGGCACCGGCTGCCCCGGTTGCGGATAGTAGGCCTGCGGCGGCGGCTGGCCGGGGACAACGTAAGGCGCAACACCTACCGCCATCGCCGGATTCGGCTGTCCAGGAGCTGCCGGGGGCGGGTATGGGAATGCTCCCTGCGGAAGGCCGGGAACGGGCGTCGGCGGCGCTCCCGGCACGTTCACAGGAATCTGCGCCGGAGGTTGCCCGGGCACGCCGATGAACACTTGCGCCGGCTGGGCAGGAACAACATAAGGCGCCACGCCGATCTGGACCTGGGGATTGGGCGTGGGCGGCGCTTGGCCGACGGGGGTCGGAGCGGGGTAAGGCTGCGGCGGAATGGGAAGGGGGTAGAACTGGCCCGGTTGTGCTGGATACGGGTGTCCCGGCGGCGAGTAGGGCGCGCCAACCTGCTCGGGGTTGTGAGGTGGAGCAGGACCCTGCGGATCACCCGGGGCAGGAGGAAACGCCCCTGTGGCGATCGGCTCGCCGGCCTGCGGCTGGCCGTGGAACTCGTCGGCGGTGACCACCGGCCGGTCGCTCGCTCCGCGGACGCCTGCGCCGACCCCCTGAGCCTGTTCGGCCCCCGGCATGGGAGCCGTCGAGCCGAAGGCGGCCCCTTCGGTAATGAAGGTGTTTTCGGACTTCTTCTGTTCCTCCTCCTTGGGCTTGTGAACCAGAGAGTCGGTGAAGACGCCAGCGTTGTCGATGTGAATCAGCCGCCACTCGCTCTTGCCGGTCATCGGGTCCTTATATCTGCGCCGGAGATAGCGGATCCCGGTTCCTCGCTCGAGGTCATCCAGCGATTGCGGGTACCGCTTGTTCTTGCGCACGTAGAGCTGGATGGCGCGGCGATACTCCAGCCCTCGCTGAATCAGCTCCTGCTCCTTGATGCGTTGCGCTTCGAAGACCAGGCGGGGCAGCTCGCGGTAGAGCATGATCGCCACAGCCGCCGCCATGGCGAACACCAGCAGCATCGCGAAGCCTTCCTCGCGCCGCTTCCTCATCCTTGTCCCTTCTGCTCCACGAGCGGTAGCGTCTGGCGGTGGTTGTGCTCGGTGTCTTCGACCACGGCCGAGTTGATGCCGATGCGGACCACCTTGTAGCGCTTCCGGATGAGCTCGCCCTCGCCCGCCACAAAGATCTCTTCCCCGTCGAGGAAAAAGGCCCGCCTGTCCGCCCTTTCGGCCGGGCTGATGAAGCCGTAAAACTTAAGCGGAATGGGGGGCGGAGGGGGCTTGACCGGACTCGCTTCGATCTCCGCGGGCCGGGATTCGCCTTGCGAGTCGTTGGTCTCCTCAACGGGTTTGGGGACGACCTTGGGCTCCGGCGTCTTGAGCGGCGGGGGCGGCGGGGCGGAAAAGTCGAACAGGCTGCGCCGTGGGCGTTCGGCCTCCACCGTTTGCAGGCGCGCAAGCAGCTCCAGTCGGAGTGTCGGATCCACCGTCATCGGATCCGGCCGCTCTTCGGGACGCGCCCGTCGGAGCGACGGCCGAAACTCCCGCCCGACTGATCCCCGAGCCTCAAGACGGGGAGCAGGCGTGGGACGGGCGATCTGGGCCGGAGCGGCCGCGGCCGCCGGCGAGCGGCGCGGCGTTTGCGGCGGCTCCTCGGAGGCGGCGCCCGAAAAATAGAGATACCCCGCCACGGCCAACAAGCCCAGGAGCACCGCCACTTTCTTCGGCTCGGCCCCGACCTTCATGAACTCTCCGTCCCAGCCTTGGCCCGCTCGGCCTCGACCTGCTCGGCCCGGTTGATGATGAAGGCGTTCATCTTCAGATTAACGTTCAGCATCCCCGCCGTGCGCTGCGGCACCGCCGTCAGGGTATCGACGATGAGCAAGCGAGGCGAGCGGTCCAGCAGGTTCACGAAACGCACGAGGTTCTGATAGGACCCCTCATAGTTGCCGGAAATCGTCATCATCTCCAGCTCCGCGGCCCCTTCGATCGGTTCGAAGGTGAAGGTGTGCTCCGCCTGCTTGACGCCGGCGCGGCCGGCGACCTCGCCGAGCTCGGCGATGATAATCGAGGAGGCTGTACGCCGCGGGATGAAGTATTGATCGATGAACTCATCGCCCTGGTTGCGCGCCTTCTCCACTTTGCCTAGTATCGTTTTCAGGCGTTCGAGCGACGCCTCGCGCTCCCGGATCTGCCGGCGTAAGGCCGCCAGGTCTCGCTCCATCTGCTCCGGCGAAGCGCCCCAAGGCTTCCAGAGCGCGACCGCGGCGGCGACATTGGCGGCCACCAGCAGACCTAGCACCAGGCGGACGAGCGCACGCGGATCGCGCTGGATCCGGGCCCAAGCCCGCTCGAGCCCCGACCTCCAGTTAAAGTTGCCGGGCATAGCGGACACTCACGCGGTACCGGTAGAGCGGCTCGGTGTCGGTGGGCGGGAAGGCCGCCGAGACGGCCGTCGCCCCGAAAAGAGGCGAGCCTTCGAGCGAGCGCAGCAGCTCGATCACCGGCTCGGCCGACTCGGAAGCGACCACCATCTCGAGCAACACCTCGTTGCCTTGAATTTGGGGTCGAACTTGTACCAGTTTGACGTTGTGCGGGAACACCTCCTCGAGGTCGCGGAAAATCAAGGTCCAGCTTATGCCCTTGCGCACGAGCAGCTCGTTCAGCAACAGGCTGCGGTCGAGCACGGCGGCATTTTCCGGGCGCATCAAGATCTCGTTCAGGCTCCGCTCTTCGGCCGTTAGGGCGTTAAGGCGGCTCCGGCTTGCCTCGATGGCCCGGGCCGTCTCGCGCCCCTCGTCCTTCTCCAGCCAAAGCACGTAGATCTGTAACGCCAACAGCGCCGCGAGCGCCACGGCCAGCCCGATTGAGGCGACCAGAATCGGCCGGAGGCGCTGGAACGGCGCGGTGGCGAGATTGATCGATACGGCTTTCATGCCGCGCGGTCCCCCAGCGCTTCCAGATACCCGAGCAGCCCGGCGTTGGTCTGGTCCGGCTCGCCCAAGCGCGAGCCGAGCGCTTGGACCGGCGCGCCCAACTCCGCTGGAAGGCGCCGGGCGAGCTCCTCGGCCATCGCGCCGAAACCGCAGACGAACAAGCGCTCCGGCTGGGCTGCCAGCTCGTCCTCGATGTACGCGAACGTCGGGTAGAGCACGCCCATCACCTCTTCGACCGTCAGGGCCGGAAGCTCGACCGAACGCACCAGGCGAAGGCTTTCGCCTTCGAGCACGGTGACCGCCAGCGTTTCCCCACTGAGCTTGGCCAGCGCGCGGATGCCGCCGTCGCCCGCCAGCGGCAGCGCCGCCAGGCTCGAGGTGGTCACAAAACCCGGCTCGAAGCCGGCGGTCCGAAACGCGGCTTCATAGCGAGCGATGATTTCGAGCGCCGCCACCGCCACCACCACCTGATACTTCCGGCCGGTCCCGCCGCTCTGCACCTGATAGCTCAGCCGCGCCGACTCCAGATCAAACGGAATGCTCTTCTTGATGCGGAACCGCACGAGCGAGGCCTGCTCTTGCGGCTCCGACGGGAACGCGTCGAAGTCGAGCACGGCCACCCGGGCGCAGTAATCGGGCAGAATCAGCGCGGCGGTGCGGCGTCGGGGCCGGCCGTTGGGCAGCGCAAGGCCTCGGATCCGCGCCACGAGCTCGTCGGGGCGCACCACGTTGTCTTTGAGCGGCGAAACCAGGAGCACGCCCGGCTCGAGCGGCTCAAAGCCGAGGCGCAGTTGGCCTCCCGGCCGGGCCCAGGCGATGCCCGTCGGCGACAACTCGAAGGCAAACTCCGGCGGCGGATCCTCGATCAACCGCCGCAGCTTCCTGAGCAAACGCATGCCCCAGTCCTAGCCTTCGATGAAGGTAACCTTGTTGATTTCGCGCAGGGTCGTCACGCCCAGCTTCACCTTCTCGAGCGCGGCCTCGCGCAAAAAGCGCATCCCCTCCTCCTTGGCCGCCCGCTTGATCTCCGAACTCGGCCGCTTGTCGAGAATCATCTGCCGGATGCGTTCGCTCAGATCGAGCAGCTCGTGGATGGCCGTTCGGCCGCGGAAGCCTGTGCCGCCGCACTCAAAGCAGCCCGCCCCTTCATACATCGGCACGTCGCGCCAGAGCTCGGGGTCCAGGCCGCTTTCCACCAGATACGCGTCCGGGTACTGGACGCGCCGCTTGCAATGCGGGCAGATCACGCGCACGAGCCGCTGCGCCAGGATGCAGTTGAGCGCCGAAACGAAGTTGTAGGGCTCGACGCCCATGTTGAGGAAGCGCCCGATGACGTCGAGTACGTTGTTGGCGTGCACGGTGGTGAAGACCAGGTGGCCGGTCAAGGCGGCGTTGATGGCGATCTGCGCCGTCTCCTGATCGCGGATCTCGCCCACCATGATCTTGTCGGGATCGTGCCGCAGAATCGAGCGCAGCCCCCGCGCGAACGTCAGGCCCTTCTTCTCGTTCACCGGGATCTGGGTGATCCCTTTGATCTGGTACTCGACCGGGTCCTCGATGGTGATGATCTTGTCCTCGTCGTTCTGGATCTCGCTCAGGGCGGCATAAAGCGTCGTGGTCTTGCCGGAGCCGGTGGGCCCGGTGACCAGCACCATCCCGTAGGGCTCCTTGATGTAGCGGCGAAATTTCACCAGGTCTTCGTCGGAGAAACCGACCACGTCGAGCGAGAGCTTCTTGAACTTCTCGCTCATGGCCTCCTTGTCCAGCACGCGCAGCACCGCGTCCTCGCCGTAGATGGTCGGCATGATCGAGACGCGAAAGTCGATCAGGCGGTTCTTGTACCGCACGCGGAAGCGGCCGTCCTGCGGAACGCGGCGCTCGGCGATGTCGAGCTCGCTCATGACCTTGATGCGCGAGATGATGGCCGAGTGCCAGTCCTTGGCGATCGGAGGCATGGCGTAGTGCAGCACGCCGTCGATGCGGTACTTGATGGCCACTTCCTGGTCGCGCGTCTCGATGTGGATGTCGCTGGCGCGCCGCTCGAGCGCATTGAAGATGGTGGTGTCCACCAGCTTGATCACCGGAGCGATGTCGCTGTCGGTGGTGAGGCGCTCGATCGAGAGCGTCTCCTCCTGGCTTTCCTCGTCGGCCACCACGTCGAGCGTGAAGCCTTCGGTCACCTCCTCAAGCACCCGCTGCGACTGTTCGGTCTTCTTGAGCAGGTCGGCGATCTGCGACAGCGTGGCGACCTTGACCTTCAGCCGCTTGCCCAGCAGAATCGACAGCTCGTCGATCAGATTCAGATTGCGCGGATCGGCCAGAGCGATCTCCAGCGTCGGCCCGGCGGCCCGCAGCGGTACGAAGTTGTAGCGGAACATGAGGTCGACCGGAACGGCGGTGAACAGCTCGTGATCGATGTGCACCTGCCGCAGATCGACGAACTCGAGCCGGTAGCGCGCCGCCAGCGCCCGCGCCTGCTCGGTCTCCTGTTCGGTCTCCTTCGGAGGGGCGTAATTGGTCGCCATGACTCACCTCAACGTGTCGGCCAGGGAAAAGATCGGCAGATAAAGGGAAATCAGCACGAAGGCGACAAAGCCTCCCATGAAGATCATGATCACCGGCTCAATCAGCGACAGGGCCGCCTGCATCCGCGTCGTGACGTCGTCTTCAAAGAACTCCGCCACGCTCGCCAGCATCGACGCCAGCGCTCCCGTCGATTCGCCGACCTCGACCATGTCGATGGCCAGGGGCGGGATCAGCCCGGTCGACTGGAGCGCGGAGGAAAGCGACTGGCCTTCCTTGACCAGGCGGCGAACCTTCTCGAGCGCGCCGCGCAGCAGGCTGGAACCAAGCGACTGGCCGGCCGTCTCGAGCGCCGCCACCAGCGGGATGCCTCCCAGAAGCAGCGTGCTGAGCACGCGCCCCAGTTGCGCCACTTGATACTTGATCCAGATATCTCCGACGAGCGGCGTGCGGAGCTTCCACCGGTCGACCGCCTCGCGCCCGCGCTCGGTCGAGCTCCACCAGCGGAAGGCGAGCCCGGCGCCGGCCAGCGCCGCCACGCCCGCCAGAATGTAGTTGCGCGCGGTCGTCCCGACGGCGATCAACACCTGCGTCGCCATCGGCAGCTCGGTCTCCATGGACGAGTAAAGCTGCGCGAAGTTGGGCACCACGTAGGTGACCAGGAAGACGATCAGCGCGATCACCAGCACGATCAGCAGCGACGGGTACAGAAGCGAAAGCAGGATCTTCTTGCGTACGGCCAGGGCCAGCCGCTGGTAGCTGATGTAGCGCTCGAGCACCTCGGCCAGCGCCCCGCTCTTTTCTCCCGCCATCACCGAGGTCACGTAGATGGACGGAAACACGCCCTGGGCGGCGAAGGCCTCCGAAAGCGAGGCGCCGGTCTTGACCTCATCGCGCACCGCGCGGATGTAGCGCGCCAGTTTCGGTTCGGTGAGCCGCTCGGCCAGTAGCTCGAGCGATTTCAAGATCGGCAGACCGGCCCGCACCAGGGTGACGAACTGCTGGTTGAAGATCAGGAACTTCTCCGGATCGAGCTTCCTGGCGCGCCCGGGCAGCCGCCGGGCGAGAGTGCGCGCTTCGCTGCGCGGGCGGATCGAATAGATCAGGAATCCCTGCTCGGTGAACCGCTCGCGCAGCTCTTTCTCGGAAGCCGCTTCCGCCACCTGCTGGTGGATCTGGCCTCGCGCGTCGGCGTACTGGAGAACATACTGCGCCATCGGCGGCTCACTCCAGCGCCAGCTGGCCCCGCACCTCGACCAGTTCCGCGCCCGGTGGCGGCTCGAACCGGAAGAGGTCGCGCGCCAGCGGCGGGTTCAGGCGTTCCTCGGAAAAGCGAAAGCTCATGGTCGAGGCGTCCTCGCCCTCGACCTCCAGGCGCAGGATCTCGAAGTTCTCCCCGACCAGGAAGGTCACCGAGCGGAAGGGGGCGCGCTCGTTGCGGGGCAGGGCGGTGATGCGCAGGAGGCCGCCCTCGGGGCGGCTGCGAAACTCGCGGAAATCGCGACGCAGATCGACCCGGCCGATCAAGAAGGCGAGCGGCGTGCGCAGGTCTCCGCTGTCCCTCATCGGCATCTTCTCGACCCGATTGGCCGTGGGTGAATAGAAATACGCGAACTCGCCGTCAGTAAGGAAGAGCTTGCCCGCCGGCACGTGGTACTCCCAGCGCATCCGGCCGGGCTTGCGCAGATAGAGCACGCCCTGTTCGGTGCGCGGCGGCCGTCCCTGGGCCGCATACGTCTGCTCGAAGAGAAGCTGCAACGTCTGAGGCCGGTTGTAGCGCGCCTCGATTCCGTCGAGGATCTTGCTCACGTCGGCCGCCCACAGCCAGGGGGCAATCCCCAGGCAGAGCGCGAGCGCAATACCCTTCACATTAAGCTTTGACGTCGCCAAAGGCTCGGGTGTTGAGGCCTCGCTACGGCCTGTCTGTGCGATTACCGCCTCCTTGACCCTTCGCCGACGCGGGGCAGCAAGCCGGTTACTGGTTCGGATCCTCGATGGGTTCGCCCTCGGCCGGCCCGGCAGGAACCAAAATCGCGGTCACCGGCCGGCTCGCCGGCATGGGTGGCACCAGTCGCACCGCACCGGCTTGGTGGTACAACGGCACCAGCTCCATGGCCTTCTCGAGGGCCTCGAGCCGGCTCCTCTGCTCGGCACTCAGCGCCCGGCGAAGCTCGGCGCGGAGACTGTCTTCGGCGGCGACGATCTCGCGCCGGATGAGCTCGAGCTCCATCTGGCGAAGACCGAGCGCCATCGGGTCGAGCGTCGGTTTGCGCAGCTCTACAGCGAGTTCCGAGCGCACCTGCGCCGTCCGGCGGTTCTTCTCCGCAACGAAGCGGTTGAACTCGTTGTTCTTTTGGGTGATCAGCCGGACCTGATCGGGGGTCAATTGCAGGAACTGGACGAGCGTGGAAGGAACCGCCGGCGCCGGCGTGGGGGGGCGGGCGGCGATACTTGGGCGAGGAGCGCCCCGGCTGCGGCAATCGTTACAACGAGCGGTTTCATGGCCTTAGTGTAACTCCGCCAGGCGGCCGCATTGCAGACGGGCCAAAGCTTCCGTTAGCTTAGAAGTGGAGGAATGGCCGAGTGGTCGAAGGCAGCGGTCTTGAAAACCGCAGTGGTCGAAAGGCCACCGGGGGTTCGAATCCCTCTTCCTCCGCCACCTCGTTGCGAAGCGCCTGAGGGGTGGCGCTCGGCCAGCCTTACAATTCCGCCGGAGTTACACTACTGAAAGCCATGATACAACCTACCAGGCGCCGTTTTCTGCAAGCTACGGCTACGGCCGCGGCGGCCGCGCCGGCCAAGTCGTACTCAGCCAACGACCGGATTCAGATCGCCACCTTGGGCGTCGGGGGCATGGGTTTTGGGAACACTCGCATGGCGCTCACGGTTCCGGGCGTCGAACTGGTGGCTGTCGCCGACGTCTATGACGGGCGGCTGCGGCGCGCCCGGGAGGTGTGGGGCGACCACATCTTCACCACGCGCGACTACCGCGAAATCCTCGCTCGCCGCGATGTCGACGCCGTCATCATCGCCACGCCGGACCATTGGCACGCACGCATGACGATCGACGCCCTGGCGGCGGGCAAGGACGTCTACTGCGAAAAGCCGATAGTCCAGAAAGTCGAGCAGGGCCTGCCGGTGATCGAGGCGGAAAAGAAGTCCGGCCGCATTCTGCTGATAGGCAGCCAGTATGTGAGTTCGGTGATTTACCACAAGACGCGAGAGCTCATCCGCGCCGGCGCCATCGGGCAGCTCAATATGGTGGAAGCCTGGCTGGACCGCAACACGGCGCTCGGCGCCTGGCAGTATTCGATCCCTCCGGACGCCTCCCCGGAGAACATCGACTGGGACCGGTTCCTGGGCGAAGCGCCGAAACGGCCTTTCGAGCCGATCCGGCTGTTTCGGTGGCGCAACTACCGCGACTACGGCACCGGGGTGGCCGGAGACCTGTTCGTGCACCTGGTCTCGGCCCTCCATCTCGTCACGGACTCCATTGGACCCACGCGCGTCTACGCCACCGGCGGCCTGCGCTACTGGAAGGACGGCCGGGACGTGCCCGACGTGATGCTGGCCCTGCTCGACTACCCCGAAACGCGTGAGCATCCGGCCTTCAACCTCGCCCTGCGCGTCAACTTTAAATGCGGCATGGCGCGCGAGCAGCTCGGCTTCCGCTTCGTGGGCAGCGAAGGCACGCTTGCGGCCGGCTCGACCGTGAAGCTGAGCAAAACGGCGCCGGAGACCGAGCCGGGCTACACGATCGGCACCTTCGCGAAAGCGGTGCAGGAGGACTTCCTGCGCGAGTACCGCAAGAAGTACCCTCCGCGCCCGGTAAGCCCGGAGACGATGCAGCCGGAGGAGGAGACCGTTTTCTCACCCCCGTCCGGCTACAACGCCCACCAGGAGCACATCAACCTCTTCTTCGAGGCGGTGCGCAGCCGCAAGCCGGTGCTCCAGGATGCGACCTTCGGCTTCCGCGCCGCCGGGCCCAACCTTCTGTGCAACACGAGCTATTTTGAAGAGCGCATCGTGCGGTGGGATCCCAAGAGCATGAGGGCGGGCTGAGCTCCGATGAAACGCCTTTTCATGCCCCTCGTGGTTTGCGCCGCGCTCTGGGGCCAGCCCTATGAGCTTCTGCTCCGAGGCGGACACGTCATCGATCCGGCTAACGGCATCGACGGCGTGCGGGACGTGGCGGTCGCCGCCGGCCGGATCGCTCGCGTCGCGCCGTCCATCGACGCCGCGCAATCCCGGAAGGTCATCGACGCGCGCGGCCTCTACGTCACGCCGGGCCTTGTCGACATCCATGCCCACGTTTTCGGTTACGCGGGGTCGCTCCTGCCCGACGACACGGCGCTGCTAACCGGAGCCACCACGATCGTCGATGCCGGCGGCGCCGGCTGGCGCACGTTCGACGAGTTTCGCCGCAGCGTGATCGAGCGATCGCGCACGCGCGTGCTCGCGCTGATCAACATCGTCGGCTGGGGGATGCTCGGCCCCAACTACGAGGACGACGTCGGCGATATGGACCCGAGGAAGACCGCCGAGGCCGTCCGGAAGAACCGGGACGTCATCGTCGGGATCAAGACGGCGCATTTCTCGGGAACCGGCTGGACCGCCATCCGCCGAGCGATCGAGGCGGGCAAGCTGGCGGGCGTGCCGGTGATGATCGACGACAAGATCTTTACCAATACGGGCCGCAGCAGTCGAGAGAAGCTGCTTGAGATCATGCGTCCCGGCGATATCCATACGCACGTCTTCAACGACCGGCAGGTGGAGATCATCAGCCGCTTCGACGGCAAAGTGCAGCCGTATGCCTGGGAGGCGCG
>Ga0308411_10000817_pt1 | contig 20991 bp, 22 predicted proteins | sample HotsprottomLayer_2_FD_203530 | JGI IMG/M metagenome (GOLD analysis project Ga0308411, IMG submission 203530) | Hot spring phototrophic mat microbial communities from Octopus Spring, Yellowstone National Park, Wyoming, United States -... | ecosystem: Environmental > Aquatic > Thermal springs >...
CCACTTCGCAATTTAGCCCCTCCTGGCGGAACAACCCTCAGCTACTTGCATTACTGGGCAAATTTTGGTTTCAAGGTAGGCAAATTCTTCTCGCTTGGTGGACATTATGAGCATCTCATCAACACTGGAGGCTCAAACGTTCGAAAATCCGAAGATGTCTATCAATGGCTTGGTCCATATGTCCAATTCATTGAAAAGAGCGGCAAAACGTATCTGCGCTTTGCAGGCGGCAGCGACTTTGTCAAAGGCAACAAAACTGATTCATTTTTCAAGATGACGGTTGGCTACAACTTCTAAATCAACGAAGCGTTTTTGTTCATTAGGGGACTGAGCAAGTCCCCTATTTTGTTTATCTTGAAATTTGCTTGACATTTCCATCGTTTCTCTCTAAAATTGCAAAAATGATTTTGGCAAAATGATTAAAGTAGATTCCTTAAATGTGATAGATTCTCCTGCACCACGTCTTCGCCGCCCTGATTGGCTCAGAGTGAAACTTCCGACAGGTGAAGGCTACTTGCGGCTGAAATCGCTGGTAGATACTTACAAATTGCACACGGTTTGTGAAGAAGCGCGTTGCCCGAACATCGGCGAATGTTGGGCTTCGGGAACGGCAACAATTATGATTTTGGGTGACACTTGCACACGCTCATGTGGGTTCTGCGCCGTCAAAACAGGGCGACCGACCGAATTGGATTTAGCCGAGCCAAAGCGCGTAGGCGAGATGGTCAAAATGATGAATCTTCGGCATACGGTTATCACGAGTGTCAATCGCGATGAACTCCATGACGGCGGCGCAAGCATCTGGGCGGAAACGATTCGCGAAATTCGTAAGCAACACCCCACTACGAAAATTGAAGTGTTGATTCCTGACTTTCAAGGTGACACCGAAGCAATGGATACTGTATTTCGGGAGCATCCTGATATTATGAACCACAATACAGAAACCGTGCCACGTCTTTACCGCATTGTGCGCCCACAAGCTAAGTATCAACGCACGCTTGACCTGCTCCGCAGAGCAAAGGAGCATTTTAATCTTGTTACAAAGTCAGGTCTCATGGTTGGGTTAGGTGAAACGCCCGAAGAAGTTTTAGAAGTGATGAAGGATTTACGCGCGGTTCAATGCGACATTTTAAGCATCGGTCAATACCTTCAACCGACAAAAGCACACCTGCCAATTGCTCGCTATGTGCCATTAGAAGAATTTGAGCTATATCGTCGCGTTGGATTGGAAATGGGATTCCGAAATGTAGAGTCTGGACCGTTAGTGCGCAGTTCTTATCACGCTGAAGAGCAAGCGAAATAACATTACTTAACTATCAAAAAATGAAGTTCTTAAAAACATTCATCGTCCTAACATTTACCTTCACGCCGCTTTACTCACAGGAATATGATTCAACCGGATTTAACGCTCAAACCCTGCTCTACAAAGGCGAAGAGCGATTTTTAGCCAATGTAAAACAACTTACCTTTGAAGGCGAAAATGCCGAAGCCTATCTCTCGTTTGATGAAACGCAGATTATTTTTCAATCCCGTAAAGGCAACGGTGATTGCGACCAAATTTACATCATGAACTTGGACGGTTCAGGAAAACGGCTTGTAAGCACGGGCAAAGGGCGCACGACTTGCTCCTACTTTTTGCCCGATGGAAAAACGATTCTCTATGCTTCCACTCATTTAGCCGATACGGCTTGTCCGCCTCCACCGAGCATGGCAAAGGGCTACACATGGGCACTCTATAAAGGCTATGATATTTTTCTCGCAAATGCAGATGGGAGCAACTTGCGGCGCATCACCACCACCGACGGCTACGATGCTGAAGCTACCGTTTCTCCAAAAGGAGATAAAATCGTTTTTACTTCTGTGCGCGACGGCGATTTGGAACTTTACGAAATGAATTTAGATGGGAGCAACCAAAAACGACTGACGAATCATTTAGGATATGACGGCGGAGCATTTTACTCATGGGACGGCAAAAAAATCGTTTTTCGCGCATCATCTCCCGATTCTATCGAAGCCGAATCCTACATATCGCTCCTTCGCGAAGGATTAGTGCGCCCAAACAAAATGGAACTCTTTGTTATGAACGCTGATGGGAGCAATCGCCGACAACTGACTTTCAACGGAAAGGCAAACTTTGCTCCATTCTTCTATCCTGATAACCGCACGATTGCCTTTTCTACAAACCTTGCTGACACGAATAGAGGACGAAACTTCGACATTCATCTCATCGATTCTGAAAATCCTACAAAACTTATTCGCGTTACTTTCTGCCCAGAGTTTGACGGCTTTCCTGTTTTTACAAAGGACGGTAAGAAAATTATATTCTCATCGAACCGCAATAGCAAACGATATGGAGATACAAACATTTTTATTGCGGATTGGATTTACAAACCGTAATCTCTTTAAAAACACCAAAATACTTACGCACTATGGGAACAGGAATCTATGTTATGCTCTATTGGGCAGTTGGCGTTCTCTGCGCTATTCTATTTTTGGGCGAAGAACTCTTTCCTCAAAAAAAACAGGAAAGAGATTGGAAGCGAATTTTATTAGTCTTCATTTCCCTACTTCTCGTGATTTTTAATGCATTCATCTACAAAAATTCCACTGAAACACTCGGAAGACCATTAGACTATATTTCTATGCTGGTTTTTGGATTAGGAAATGGAATTTGTGAGACTTTTATTTTTATTGCTTGCTTTAAGTTCGGTGAATCTTGGATGGCAAAATATACAGATAAAAAACCGTTTTTATTTTTAGGCGGTCTTTTGATTTTTATGGCGTTTAGTGGGTTCATTCATAGCGCGTTTTGGATGAACGAATTTCCGCCGCATCTTACTACGAACCCCGAAAAGATGGTCTATAAAGCCTTTTTTATGCCATTGCAGTTTGCATTGGTTATTAGTTGGGCATTGATTTATTTTCTTTATCGTGATATTTGGACGGTGGCGTTCCTACATATTATTGTAGATGTATCCGTTATTTATTCTATTCACTATTCACTATTTTCTCGTAACCTTATCACTGCGGGAGTATGAAGAAGTTTGAAGGAAAAGTTTTAGTAGTCGGAGCATCGGGGCGCACAGGGTTGTGGGTGATTCGTCGCTTGCAACATTACGGCATTGACGTGCGAGCCTTTGCTCGCAAAGCCGATAAATTGGCAGAGTTCAGAAACCTTGAAGTATCGCTCGGCAAAATTCAGAATGCTTCGGCAATTCGGAGTGCCGTGTCAGGCTGTCAGGCAATTATTTGCACGATTGGCGCAAGAGAACTCTTTGGCGAAGCATCACCCGTGCAAGTTGACGGCGACGGCATTATCCGCCTTGTGAATATCGCACGCGAAAATGAGGTCAAGAAATTTATTCTGGTGAGTTCTATTGCCGTTACAAAACCGTTTCACCCGCTTAATTTATTCGGTGGCGTGCTTTCTCAAAAACTGCGCTCCGAAAATCACTTGCGGAGCATCTACGGCAAAGATGGCTTTACCTACACGGTCATTCGCCCCGGTGGCTTAAAAGATGGCGAACCCTTTAAGTATCAACTACAAACAGGCAAAGGTGATACCATTTCAGGCGTGATTGATAGAGCCGATGTTGCCGAACTTGCCGTGCTATCACTATGGATAAAGCGCGTAGAAAATGAAACCTTTGAGGTTATTCGAACCACGCCCGCCGAACAAAAATCGCTTGAACTTTACTTGGAAAAGATGTAATAAACAAAACAAGAAGACTAATTTAATAAGCGAAAATATAATGACTTACAAGAAAATATCTACTGAAAATTTACTTGAATGGTTCGCAAAAAATAAACGAGATTTGCCTTGGCGCAAAACGAAAAATCCATATCATATTTGGGTTTCAGAGGTCATGCTTCAGCAAACACAAGTTGCAACGGTTATTCCCTACTATCACCGATTTTTGGAGAAATTCCCTACGATTAAAGCCTTAGCGGAAGCAAAAACTGATGACTTAATGAAGTGCTGGGAAGGACTGGGGTATTATGCCCGCGCGCGCAACCTTCAACATGCCGCGCAAACGGTGCTTCGGGAGCATCATGGCAGACTTCCACGAACACGCGCCGCCTTACTAACGCTCAAAGGGTTCGGAGCATATACATCGGCAAGTGTTGCAAGCCTTGCGTTTGGCGAGGATTGTGCGGCAGTAGACGGAAACGTGCTCCGCGTCTTCGCACGGTTGTATGCAATTCAAGAGGATATTCGCCACTCGGCAACAAAGTCTAAAATCGAAGTATTAGCCACACTCAACTTGCCCAAAGGCAAGGCAGGTGAATTTAACGAAGCCTTGATTGAACTTGGCGCAACAATTTGCACCCCTAGGCAACCACAATGCTCCGTCTGTCCCCTGAATCAAGACTGCGCCGCATTTCAGCAAAATGAGGTTTTATTGTATCCGTTCAAATCGTCAAAACCTAAACTTCCCCACAAAGAAATTGCGATTGGGATTGTTCAGCGCGAGGATAAAGTTTTAATTGCGTTGCGTCCGTCAGAGGGATTGTTAGGAAATCTATGGGAATTTCCAGGCGGAAAAAGAGAACCACACGAAAGTCTTTCAGAGTGTTGCAAGCGTGAAGTAGAAGAGGAAACAGGATTGCAGGTTGAAGTCGGCAAGCGCATTGCGATGGTTAAGCACACTTACACGCACTTCAAAATCACCCTTCATGCGTTCTTATGTCGGTATTTAAGCGGAGAGGCTTCGCCGAAAAGTAGTCAAGAAATTCGTTGGGTAAGCGTGAACGAATTGGAACAATTTGCATTTCCCAAAGCCAATCAGCGAGTTATTCACGCTTTGCTTCAGCTCAATCGTCCAACAACCTTTCCATTGTTTGAATCGTCAGCGACCTAAATAAATTGATTGGTCAGGAATTAACGCAGTTACGTCGCCATAGATTTTTGACTGACAGCCTAATCGTGAAGAAAGGGTTAACCCTATGGCTTCGTCTAACTGCTCTTCTTCTTCTTCGGTCATTTCGGATAAGTTTTCCATACCTTTTTTGATAATTACGTGGCAAGTTGAGCAAGCACATACGCCGCCGCAGTTGTGTTGCAGGTGAATAGCGTTTTCCATGCACGCATGCAGGATTGAAGTCCCCTCATCTACTTCGAGAACAACACTTTTATCGGGTTGATTATGAAAAAGTAAGGTGAGTTTATGTCGTCGAACTTGGGTTGAATCGGTTGGTGTGTGTATGGCACTTGTTTGAGCAGTCATTGTTCTTTTGAAACTTAATTGTATTAGAACAACGCGTAACTGGAGTTGTTGGACTAAGTTAGGGCGCACTCATACACGCGGTCGGTTTCGGAAGCGCAGTTCCATTTCGCGCACTTTGAGTTGAAGTTCTTCCATTGGCAGTTGCAAATAGTAATTCACAAGGTCGCGAATCATAAGAAGCCGTGAGGAGCTATCAGTAATGAGTCCCTGTTGCCGTTTTTGTTCGAGTATTTGGTAAAGGTTGGGGTTTTGAAGTTCTTCGAGAGTGAGCACATAAAGTTCGTTGCCTTTTTGAGAGCCGTCGCGAACTGCTAACTTTTCGGGTGCAACTTGCGCGGGCGGAACCGCCATTGAGGTTGGTGCTGGTGGCAATGATGACGATGATGAAGTAGCTAAAGCCAATGTTGCCGCTTCTGCCTCACCTTTGGATTTCATCAGGCGATTGGTTGTTTCACGCAACCGCTGTGAAAGAATCTTGATGAAATTAAGTAAAATTTTGATGGCTTCTGTTGGGCGGCTCTGCAACATTCGGTCGAAGTTATACTTCGGCATCACAAGTAATTCGGAGTATTCTTTCACAATCGCCGATGCCGAGCGTTTCTGCTGTTCAAAGAGCGACATTTCACCGAGCAGTGCGCCCGGTCCGAGCGTCATAAATACTTCGTCTTCGCCCGCTGCATTTTTCTTTGAAAGTTCCACCTTGCCCGATAAAATCACATACATAATTTGACCCACAATCAAGTTTTCACGGAATAACACATAATTCGGCTCGAACCCTTTCACAAAGGCATACTTGATAATCTGCTCAAATTCCTCTTGTGAAATTCCCTCAAAAATTGGAATCGTTGATGGGTCGATTTTGTGCATTGTGGATTTTACCTCGAAAAAGTTTTTACGTTGGCAAATATAAAAGTTCGTTTTTGAAAAACAATTTAATGATGATTATGCAAATGATGAGGCTCGCTTCTCCTTTCACTTAAAGAAGTTTGATGGTGTGCAATGTGTTTGTGGACGTGTCCATCTTCAAGTTGAATCGTTACATGGTCAATGTTGAAGCGTTCTTTAAGCATTTTGTTGATGCTAAGAATAAGGCTCTGACTGCAATCATACTCATCAACGACAATGTGGCAGCTAAGTGCGTTGATGCCCGATGTAATTGCCCAAATGTGTAGGTCGTGCAGGTCGACGACGTGTTTGTGTGCGCGCAGTTCTTTTTCAATAGAGGTAATGTCCAAATCACGCGGCACGCTTTCAAGAAGCACATCGATGGATTCACTGACGACATTCCAACCACCGCGCACAATGAGTGCCGCAATGAAGAGACTGATAATCGAATCGAAGGCTTGCCAACCTGTCAAGGCAATCAACCCTGCCGCAACTAAAACGCCAACTGACCCCATCAAGTCCGAAAGCACATGCAAGTATGCGGCTTTGACATTGACGCTACATTCTTTGGAGCGATGCAAGAGACAAGCACTGACCACATTTGCTAATAAGCCAAAGCCACCGAATAACATCATTTCGTCAGTATGAATATCTCTCGGATTGCCAAAGCGAACAATCGCTTCGTAACAAATAAAGACAGCAATCAAGCAGAGAATTGTTCCGTTGAGTAATGCCGCGAGAATTTCAATTCGGTAAAATCCGTAGGTGCGATTCTTCGTAGCCGGCTTTGATGCAAAAAATACAGCAAGAGAACTTACAAGCAAAGCTAATACATCGGTAAACATGTGCCCAGCATCAGCAAGGAGCGCAAGGCTTCCGCTAATCAAACATCCAACAAGTTCAACTAAAAAAATCCCTGCTGTGATGAAGGTTGAAAGAAACAACCCCTTCGAAGCGGCACTGCTCTTTTTGAGTTTTTCTTGATAGATGTGATGATTGTGTTCCATTTGTGCAAGGTTGATGCCGATTGAAAATTACAAAATCTGTCGCATACTTATTCACGATTTAAGGAGAGTTTTTCTGAAAGTTCTGCGGCACGCTTTGCAGGATAAAGACTTGCTAAAATGGTAATGAAAAAAGCCGAAACCGCCGTCCACACAAAGTCCCACGCTTCAATCGCTACGGGATAGGCTTTGACAATAAAGGCGTTGCCGTAAGGCAGTTTTACAAGTCCGTATTGTTGTTGGAGAAAGGCAATCGTGTAGCCTAATGCAAGTCCGCTCACAATGCCGATTGCACCAATCAGTGCACCTTCAATCAGGAAGATATGCTCAATATCTTTGGCAGTTAATCCGATACATCGTAGGAAATACAGGTCGCGCCGCTTTTCAATCGCAGTCATAGTCAAAGAACCAATCAGTGAAAGCGAAGCAACAATAATAATCAGCATCAATACAAGGAAACTTCCCCATTTTTCCATTTTCATCACGCGAAACAAATCGCTGAATTTGTCTTCAAGCCGTGTGAGTTGAAGTGTGTTTTCCAATCCATTTTCCTTCACCCATTTTTCTACTGCTGTCTGTAATGCCTTGTCAGACAAAGGTTTTCCGAAGATGTCTTTTTTTGGGCGAATATCAATTCCTGTTACTTCATGGTCAGCGTAATCAAAAATACGCTTCCCGGCGTTGAGCGTTGCCAATACATATACATCATCATAGACGCGATGCGTTCGAAAGAAATTCTCAACGTGCATCACGGGCAAGTCGGGCTGTGCGTTCAGGAGCGGATTCTGTATCGCACTTAATCCTTCATCAATTTTCTTTGCGCTAATGATGACGACTTCGTGTTGATACATTGCGCCGAGACGATTTGCGACGCCGCCGCCAATCGCAAGGTCTTGGTCGCCGAACCTTCGCCGAATATCCATATAGCCTGCAAGTTGCTTGATAGCACTTTGCTCAATCGCTTTCAACACTACAACGCTACTTTTCTCTTTTGCCGCCATCAGCACTTTGCCCTCAATAAATCGCTCCGCCGATGCGACTTCAGGCAAACTTCGCAACGAGTTCAACAAGTGTTCAGTTACTTTAATTGTTTGACCTTCTTTAGCAATCAGTTGCACATTGCTATCAATCGTGAGAAATAGTCCACTCACAATCCCACGAAACCCATTCAACACCGACAGCACCACGCAAATTACTGTAACGCCAATCACAAGCCCTGCAATGCTAATTGCAGTGATGATGTTAATGCTTCTTATGCTACTTTTTGCAAAAATAAATCTTTGGGATATTTTTATTCCAATAACAGAATTTTTCATTTTCGTAGGGCTTCAACTGGATTTAATTTCGCCGCCACACTTGACGGAATCAGCGATGCAAGCCAACACACCAACACCGTAAAACAGGAAATCGCAACGTAATTTATTGGCTTAATCGCAATCGCAACATTGCTGATGAAGTAGGTTTCTTCGGAAAGCGAAATCAAGTGCAGTGACTTTTCCGCTATTGAGAGTGTGAGTGCAAGCGCATTCCCGATTGCAATCCCAACCCCTGCCATCAACAGCGATTGAGAAATAAATATCGTTTTAACTTGCTTATCGCTTGCTCCAAACGACATTACGACACCGATTTCTCTGCTCTTCTCCAACACAATAATTAACAAGGTCGAAATCACATTAAACGCCGCCACAACCGTAACGCTAATGAGCAAAAGTGGAATGATGTTTTCTTGAAAGCGTAGCCATACAAAAATATTTTGGTAAATCTGATAAATAGTTCGTGCATACATTGGAAACCCTATGATTGCGTCTAACTCACCTGCGGTTTCGCCTACAAGGTCAATCTCTTTGACAGCGATTTCGTAGCCGCTAATCATTTCAGGCATATCCAAAAACACTTGTGCCGATGATAGCGTCGTGAATACGATAGCATCATCAAAGCCTTGTGAAAGTCCTGTTTCATAAATGCCTACGACGGTTGCCGTTTCAACGCGCATGGATTTGAGCAGGCTTTTGGCGTTCATCTCTATGCGCATTTCGTTTTCTTCCGCAAACGATTTCGTGGTTGCAATCACGAGCAAGTTATCGCCGACATTCAGCGCGAGTTTTTGCGCTAATTTTCTGCCTAAAAGCAATGGGAGCGTGGCTTGCGTAGAATCAGAAAAATATGCTCCCGAAGTAATTTTATTGCGAATAAAGGAGTTATCGGTCTGTGGCACAACGGCTTTCAACAGTGCAGGTTCAAGTCGTAATGCTCCGTTTGTCGATTTTAGGACGACATCTTTTTGTAGAAATGGGGAGACTGATGCCACGTTTTTTGCATGTTGGGTTTTTATTGCAATAACAGAATCATATTTCACCCAATCGCCACCCACTTTGACCAAGTGTAGATGTGAGCCGAAACCAATAATTTTGTTTCTAATCTCATCGCTAAATCCTTGCACAATCGAGAGCGTGAGAATCAATGCCGCTGTTCCAAGCGCGATTCCACCCGTTGCAATAACGCTGATAAATGTCGGACGATGTTCTTTCTCGCGCTGTGGAAACAGAAACCGGCGGGCAATCGCAAATTCAAACTTCAATGTTAAGTAATTTATTGTAAGATTTTGGAGATTTCAATTTTTGAAGTCAATTCATTCGGACTTTCCTTTCCTTCCGCCCAACAGTTAATACTTTCAAAGGTTGTCTCGGCAATGTTGTGCAATGCCGTGTCGGTCAAAAAGGCTTGATGACTTGTAATGAAGACATTTGGAAGCACCATCAACTGGGCTAAAATTTCATCTTGTAGAATTTGATTTGAACGGTCATAGAAAAAGAGCCCTTTCTCTTCTTCATAAACATCAATTCCCAAGTAGCCGATTTTGCCTGCTTTCAATCCTGCCAATACGGCACTTGTTTTGACTAATCCGCCTCGACTGGTGTTGATAAGCATCACGCCTTGTTTCATCATTTCAACGGCGTGTTCATCGATAAGATATTTTGTTTGTTCGGTGAGTGGCGTGTGCAGTGTGATAATATCACTTTCTTTGAGTAGCGTCGGCATATCAACATAGTTTAATCCGTAATGCTCCGTTAGCGAAGGGTTTGGATAAAGGTCGTATCCGAGCAAATTACAGCCGAAGCCGTGCAAAATTTTTGCCACGATTGCGCCGATTTTTCCTGTTCCGATAATGCCTGCGGTTTTGCCGTTCATATCAAATCCGACCAGTCCTGTCAGCGAAAAATTAGACTCACGGATTCGGTTATGTGCTTTGGCAAGTTTGCGATTAAGTGCGAGCATCAAGGCAACGGTATGCTCCGCGACGGCATATGGAGAATATGCTGGCACATTTGCAACGCGAATCCCTAACTCTTTGGCTTTGGCTAAATCAATGTGATTATATCCTGCAGAACGGAGTGCAATATATCGGATTCCGAAGGCGTGGAGTTTTTCTAAAATGGGTGCAGAGCCATCATCATTGACAAACAGGAGCAGTGCATCTGCGCCTTGTGCAAGGTCAACGGTTTCAGAAGTTAACTGTAATTTTAGAAACCGAATCTCGTGTTTTCCTGCCGCCGCTGTCAGCAAAAATTCTTTTTCAAAGGTGTGTGCGTCAAAACAAGTAATGTTCATTTTAAGGTGCTTGATTAAAATTTAGATGGTGCGACTTCTACTCGATTTCGTCCTTTTTCTTTGGCTTTGTAGAGGGCTTTGTCGGCAGATGTAATCAGCGTTTCTGCATCGGTGCAATCTTCGGGATAAGTGGCTACGCCAAGGCTTGCTGTAAAATTGCCCCCGGGCTGTTTTTCTTGATTGACAAATACGGCATCTTCAATCGCCTTACGAATACGCTCTGCAAAAATCACGGCTTCTTGTTTGCCTGTTTTAGGGAGCAGAATCGCAAACTCCTCGCCTCCGAAGCGTGCCGGTTTATCGGTTTCTCGGCAAAGACTTTTCATCAATTTTGCCATTTTAATCAAGGCTTCATCTCCCAACATGTGTCCGTTTGTGTCGTTGTAATGTTTGAATTTATCCGCATCAACCATAATTAGCGAGACCGATTCTCCGAACCGTTTAGCACGCGCAATTTCTGATTGCAGTTCGGATTTGAAGTGGCGAAAGTTGAAGAGTTTTGTTTTCTCATCGGTGATAACTAATTGCTCTAATTCTTTTGTTTTATCTTCAATTTGCTGACCAAAGTTGCGCAACGCCCGTGCCAGTCGCGAGATTTCATCATTGCTCTTGCGTTTTTCAATAAATTCTTCTGAACCCTTTACAACAGCACTCATATCTTTGAAATCGTTTTCGCTCACACTCTTAATAATTTTAGTCAGTTTTTCAATCGGCGATGCTGTGGTAATATAAATGACTACTCCAACGGCAATAAGAATCGGCAAGAAGATAACTGCCAGCACTAATCCAACTTCACGCAGTTCATTAACTTGCTCACGAACACTAACAGAGGCTTTGCGTAAGTTATTTTGTTTTAGTTCGTTCAAGCGATTTGTTTCATTAAATACTTTTACTAAAATTTCATTGTATTCCTTTGTTAGTTTAGAAGATTTTTCATCAATCGTGCCTTTGGATTGCGCAATCACTTCGGCTTTTCGGAAATACTCTTCTTGCATAGATTGAATGCGCTGAACGGTGTTAGTCAGTTCGATATTGCCTTTGGCGACTTCTAAGAGTTCGGTGATATTGCGCTCTAAGGTGCGTTTTGCTTCCTGCGCGTCTTTCAGCCAGTTTGTATTTCCCGATGCCACATACTTCCACAAGTTACTATCGTAGCGAATTAAACTCTTGTTCATTTCACTGGTATTAACATATTCATTGACGCGCTCACCAACATACACCTTGAAGTCTCTATCAAAATTATTGAGTTGTAGGAGCGAAAAAGTTGGAAAGACTGCTGACACAATCACTGCGACAATAAGAAGCAAGATAATTTTATTTCGGAAACTCATTGCTCTGAAAGGATGAGTTAATCTTGCTTAAAGTTTATAATCCACATGGGCGGCTCAAAAGGCACTGCCCCGTTTCGCTGAAAGACCTTCTGCCCTTCTTTCGAAAGAAACGCCGCAAACCCCAACGGCAACTTGTCAGATTTTAAGTAAAGGTAATAGACTGTATTCACTAATGGATAGCGATGCTTATAGACATGCTCCTGCATGGGCAAATAATAGAGGGAATCGCCTTCGGGGGCTAATGCTAATACTTTGTATGCTGATGAATCACGAACCGCAGGATTAAGATACTCACGCACATGTGCCATGCCCGTGTAGCCTAATGCTCCCTCAAATTTTAGCACGAGTTCTTTCATTTGTGTGGCTGTGGAGCATGGATAGGCATCACTTGGGAAATCATCGGCACGGAGCAGTGAATCTTTCAGGAACTCGCGTTGTCCGTCATTGCGGCTCATCAGAAAGAGTTGAATGGGTTGATTCTTTCCGCCGACCTGCTCCCAATTTTTTATCCGTCCCGCGAGAATTTCCCGCAGTTGCTCCGTTTTAAGTTTGGTGATAGGGTTTTTTGGATTAACGATAAAACATATTGCGTCGTAAGCAATCGGCTTTTGCACGTAACTTAAATCGGCTTCTTTGATGGCGGCTAATTCATCGGCATTGAGCATTCGGGACATCACGACAAAGCGCGTTTGTTGATTAACAAATTGCTCGACAGCTCTGCGGGTTAAATCAGGCTCACTTGTTAATTCAGCCCCTTGCCAAATGCGCATAAATTCTTTGATTTGAAGAGTTAAGAGTGGCGCAATACTTTCATCACAAATGATATTTAGTTTCCCTGCGGTTGTGGTTTCTTGCTTTTCAGGAAAGCATTTTATTGCAATAACAGATAACAATACTATCCCAATGACTTTGAAGCGTTGCATATCTCACTCTGTTAGTTGAATTTGCACGCGCGTCGGCACCATTCCCATCGCATTGACTATAAACTGCCCGTCCGTTTCTTTTTGGCTGGCGTGCATATAAGCCGAAACAATCGGCGGAAACTTGCCCAAATCCGTGCGGAAAAACGCATAAACATCAACAATCAGTGGATACTTCGATTGTGCCACAAAGGCTTGATACGGAAGCACGGCTTTTGCTCCCTGTTCGTTAGCACGAATCGCAAGCACTTTGAACTTTGTCGTATCTGGGTCTTTGACATTCAAAAACGGCTTCGCACTTGCCATGCTCACAAAGCCAATCGCTGATGAATCCTTCGAGATGATTTCCAAAAGTTGTGCTTCGGTTACGGTCGTTTCGGCTTTATCGGACAGTTTAATGCCGAGCGTATCTTCAAGGAAATCGCGCCGTCCGTCTTGCTCCAGCGGGAGCAGGAGCCGAATGTTCATTGGTTTCCCGCCGACGGATCCCCAGTTTGTCACTTTGCCTGAAAAAATCTCGCCAACTTGCGAGAGCCTCAATTCATCAATCATGTTTTTGGGATTGACCACCACACAAATCGCATCACGAGCGAAACGACTCACTTGTGCGGATTTCTTTTGCGCTTCGGCAAGTTCTTCGGGCTTCAAGCCGCCGATAATCAGTGCGAACCGCACTTCATCGTTCAGCACAGCGGCAACGGCTTTACGCGATTTTTCAGGGAATATCTCAATCAATGCTTCCGTTCTACCGCTCAAAAAATTTTGTTTCATCTGTTTTGCCAGTTGTTGAACGGCAGGGTCAACAAGCATACGCAGGTATCCATGATTGGCAGATTCTTCTCGATTTGTCCATTCAAACAATCGGTCAACGGCTTTGCGATACTCATAGTCTCCTGACATTGCAAGCAGTGCGTTGTAATCGTCCATTGTCAAATCGCCTTTGACAATTAAGGCTTTTTGTGCGGCATCATAGCGCACCTTGTCTAATTTCCCTGAAAACGAAACGCCGTTAGGCAAGGAGTCTAACTTTGCCGATGTTTCGGGCTTGCATCCCGCTAAAAACACCGTGATAACAAGCGTTCCCAAAACAAGTTGTTGTTTCATGGCTGACATGGTTTTAATGTTTGGCGAGAAGCCTGCTCCGCTTCCCTTCGAAAACGCTGTTTAATTTCTGAACACGGCAATATCTCCGGGCTTGCGAAGCATTTTGTTGACCTCCATCATGTGCAATTCTTCATCGTGAATCATTTGGCGTGCATACTCTTCCAACACAACGGATTTATCTTTGACAAGTTCAAGGAGTTCGCGATACATATTCAAGCCTTTTTGTTCGTGTTCAAGCGATTCAAGCAGAATTGCCCCGATGTCGTGATTGTGCGTCTCGAGCAGATGTCCGATTGCAAGCGATGGGTGTTCGCCCAATCCTGTGATAAGTTCGCCTGCTTGTTGCGCGTGAGTAAGCGATTCAGAGGCTTGCTTGCGAAGCCAATCGACAATCGGAATGCGATTGTAGCCGTAAATCATCAGCGAGTAATGGGTATATCGAACCACGCCTGCCAGTTCGGTTTCAAGAATTTTGTTCAAAATTTTTGCGGCGGTTTTGACTTCGTCTTCCGTGAGTGTTGTGGCAATCATTTTCGTAAGTTTAATTGTTTGAAAATTAGAATGCGTAATACGGTTTCATCATCAAATATACGACCACGCCTGTAACTGCGACATAGAGCCACAGCGGAAGCGTCCATCGAGCGATTTTCTTATGCTTTTCAAATTCGCCGCGCCATGAGCGTGCAATCGTAAAAAGCGCAAACGGCAAAATAATTGCCGCCAAAACGATATGCGTTATCAGCACGAAGAAATACACATAGCGAATTGCTCCTTCTCCGCCAAACTTGCTTACAGGTGCTTGCGAATGATAAATCACATATGAGAAAAGGAAAATAGACGACAAGATAAATGCGCTGACCATCACGGTTTTATGTGCCTGAAACTTGCGCTGTTTGATAAACCAAAATCCTATCATCAACAGAGCCGCTGTTGAGCCGTTCAAAAAGGCGTGAAATGCGGGCAATGCCGATACATTGATGCCCTCGCCTAATGCAAGTGCCTGTGGGAAAAAGAGCATAAACGCCACAAGGCTCACCACAACGATTGAAATCGCATAAACCAAAATGGCAAGCGATTTTTCATTGACTTGTTTTAAATCTAATGCAGACATACTTCCAATGCGGTTTAAGTTTATAGTGATTAAATTTTTTCGCTTTGCATTGCGACGGCTTTGACTTCGGGGAACTCTTCTGCTAATCGGCGCAGTGCGAGTTTCATTGAGCCAATCAGATTTACATCGTTGTAATCGAAGTAAGCGCGAATTGTGCCGTTGGCATCAATCACGACGAGTTTCGTTGCGTGTCCGCCCGGCAGTTTTTCCGCCGCCATGTAAAATCCTTTCTCACACAGGGTTGCAATCGTTTGCAAATTCGGGTGGCGTAAGAATTTCCATCGTGAATCCGTTACACCGTGCATAGTTGCATAGCGTTGCAAAACTTCTTCGGTGTCGTAATCAGGGTCGACGGTAATCGAAATAAACTGCACGTTCGGCGCGTTTTTGTAAAGCTCATAGAGTTCCGCCGTGCGACGCGACATCACAGGGCAGGCTGACGGACAGCGCGTAAAAATAAACTCCGCTACTGTCAACTTCCCCTTCAAATCCGCTTTTGTGAACGGCTTTCCGAATTGGTCAGTGAGTTCAAAGTCGGGCAAGGTTAGATACGGCTCGAGCAATTTTGCTTCGGGCGCATTCGCTATCTGAATCACCGACATTGACATGATGATAAGCCCAATAACCGCCGCAACGGCAGTTACAACCCATTTGTTCATTTTAGACGGTGAGTTCTACGGTTGAAGGTTGAGCAACTTTGTTCGTGATATGGGTGCGCTTCTCTGCCGCAGTTAATCCAATCCACCACGCCATCACAAATCCCACAAGCAAACTCGACATCCATTGATGAAACACCTGCACCGCTTGCGGAATGCCTAATTTCACCAAAAGCCCGCCGACACCAACCTGCGCAAGCGCAATCGCCATTGAAAACTTCACTACATCGGAAAGCAGTCGTGAGAATCGATTTTCTTTGAGTTGTTTGCGACCAATCCAGACGATTGCAATCGTTAAGAGCGTTCCGTAAATGCTATGCGCAATTCCAATGCCTCTTGCGCGTTCAAGCCAATCAAATTCGTTGAGCAATGGGTATTCGCGGGCAAGCCATTCGAGCGTTTCGCGCACTTGTGTGCCAAGCACAATTTGAAGCATCACGGCAACCCAAAGTCCTAAAACTATCTTGCTCTGCTTGTCATTGGTGAGCCGTTCTACTTCGCGATGGTGCAGTTCTCGTGCTTGCATCACCACATAAATTAACAGGCTGACAATCACGAGTGCCATAACCAAATGAAGCGTAACGATGAACGGGTGCAAATCGCTTGTAACCACAATTTTTCCAAGCCACGCTTGAAACACAACCAACACGAGCGAGGCAAGCGACGGCACAAGAATTTTCACTTGCTTTGAAAAATTTTTCACGGCAAGCCCTGCAAGAATCAGAATGAAAAATCCAACCACAACACCTACTAAGCGATTGAGATATTCAATCCACGTCAGCACGGGGTTGAAGGTCAACGGGTCGTATTGTGGCGGAAGTTGTTGCACATTGGTCGGTGGAATCCACAAGCCGTAGCATCGAGGCCAGTCAGGGCAACCTAACCCTGCGCCACTCACGCGCACCAATCCGCCAATGAAGATGAGAAAATAAACGGCGAACATCGTAGCCGTCGCCCATTTTTGAAAGGTCGTTACAACTTTTGCAGACATACTGATTACTTCGTTTTACGGCTTAAAGAGACAACGCACAAAGATACATTCTAATTCGGATTCAAGTGCGAAAAAAGCAAAGGCGAGTGTTTCTCGCCTCTGACTGCACTTGCTTGCCAAAGTCATCGCATTATGGATTGGCAATATCGTTGTAAATGATGAACATCATCAACGCCAAGAGCGCATACATACCTGCTTGCTGAACTGCCATTTTGATTTTGAGTGGCAATTCTTTGCCGAGAAGTCCTTCGAGGGAAATCAAAACGAACTGTCCGCCGTCTAATGCGGGAATCGGAAGAATGTTGATGAACGCAAGCGAGATGGAAAGCACGGCTAAAAAGAGCAAGAAACTGCCTGCGCCTTGTTCAGCACTTTGCCCTGCAAGTTTGGCGATTTTGACGGGACCGCCCAAGTTTTTGCGCAAATCTTCTTCGCCTGTAATCAGTTTGCCAAAGCCTTTAATGGTCATCACGGTCATTTTTGCTGTTTGTGCAAAGCCTGCACCGATGGCTTCAAAGAAGCCGAGCGCGAGATATTCTCGGCTCATGACTTGTGCGAGTTGCACGCCGATTTTGCCGTCAGCGTTGGGCGTAATGCGTGCGGTTTTTATCGTGCCGTTTTTGGCTAATCGGTTCAGTGCGTCCAAGTCTTTCGGCACAGTGCCGTTTGCGGTTCGCCATTCAATTTCAATTTCTCGGTTCTTGTTTGCACCAACCGCTGCAATGAGTTCCGACCAATCGCGAATTTCCTTGCCATCTAATTTGGTAATTAAATCGCCGGGTTTCAATCCTGTTTTTTCCGCCGACATTCCCGTGAGCGTTTCGCCAACAAGGGCAGGCGTAAGCGGACGCATGGTTTCGCCTTTTTCATCGTTCAAGCGCGTGAGCATATTCGACGGCGCATCAAGTTTCAAGCGTTCTCCGTTTCGTTCAACCGTGTAAGTCAGCACCTCACTGGTAAAGAGTTCAGGGTCTAAGACTTCTTCCCAATACTTCACGGGCTTGCCGTTGACTTCAATGATTTTATCGCCTGTTTTGATACCGATTTGCGCAAAGACCGATGTTTCAGGCACATAGACACCCGTTGCAATAGGCGTGCGCGATTCGCCGTAGGTCATTGAAATAATGATGAAGATGATGGCGGCAAGCACCATGTTCATAATCACACCGGCGGAAATGACAATGAGGCGTTGCCACACAGGCTTTGAACGGAACTCCCAAGGTTGTGGTGGCTTTGAAGCAAAATCTGTATCCATGCTTTCATCGACCATGCCTGCAATTTGCACATAGCCGCCGAGTGGAATTGCGCCAACACCGTATTCGGTTTCGCCTCGTTGCGTGCGCCACAGTCTCAAATTCCAAAAATCAAATCCAATGTAAAATTTGAGCACGCGCATCTTGAAAAGTTTTGCGGCGGCAAAATGCCCAAATTCATGAACCGTTACGAGAATGAAAATTGCAACGATGAAATAAAATATCGTCTGCAAAAAACCACCAATGTCCATATTTGAAACGAAGTTAAAGTTGAGATGAATTTGATAAAACCTATAACTTTTAGACTTAATACATTCATTAAAGACTTGATTTAGGTAACATTAACTGCAAAACCTTACCTTTGACCTCTCCCTGTTTTGGCTCTGCCAAAACGTCCCTCTCCTTTCGTAAGGAGAGGGACGTCGCACTGCGACAGGGTGAGGTTACATTCCCCTCGCCTTGCACACAATTAACGCTCGGTTGCGCAGGTTCGTATAAATGCTTACCTATTAAGCCACCTGTCTTTGAAAGTATCTTCAAGTATTAAATTCAACTTCTGATTGAAGGTTGATGATGTGCTTACCCTGAAAGTTGCTCTTCTACCCATTGCTACATTGTTCTTTCTAGAATATCTGCTACCTTGTAGTAGTCCGTTACAATTTGAATTACAGACTTGTTTTTTTCAATAATTTCCTTTTTTAGAATTTTTGTGGTCAAGATTTCTTTTTCCATCGTTTTTATACTTGGTTATGATTTATGATGTCTTTAATCGCTGACTGCTAACGCCGCTCGTTCATAGACGGCTTGTCGAGTTTGAGCATCAATTTCAAAAAGCGACTCAATCGTGAGTTCGCCGCCAAAGGTATGCTCTTCCAATGCTTGTTCAATGAGTTCAGGAATTTTCAAGAATGGAATTTTACCGTTCAAGAAAAGTTCGACCGCCACTTCATTTGCCGCATTCAGCACGCACGGATACGAGCCGCCTGCTTTGATAGATTCAAACGCTAATGCTAAACAGCGGAATCGGTCGGTATCGGGCGTTTCAAAATCTAATCGCGACAAGGTTTTCCAATCAATGCGCGGATAATCGGCTTCAAATCTATCAGGGTAAGTGAGTGCATACTGAATTGGAATTTTCATATCGGGCGTTCCAAGTTGTGCCTTGATGCTCCCGTCGCAATACTCAACCATCGAGTGAATAATCGATTGCGGGTGAACAACAACTTCAATTTGTTCGATTCTGACTCCGAAGAGCCACTTTGCTTCGATAACTTCCAGTCCTTTATTCATCAAGGTTGCCGAGTCAATCGTGATTTTCTTGCCCATTTTCCAATTCGGGTGATTCAAGGCACGCTCGACCGTAATTTCAGCGAACTTTTCTTTTGGCAACGTGCGGAACGGACCGCCTGACGCGGTCAGAATGATTTTGCCAATGCGTTCCGGTTTTTCTCCGACCAAGCACTGAAAAATCGCTGAATGTTCGCTATCAATAGGAAGCAAGTTTCCGCCAAACTTTTTTGAAAGATTCGTAACGATTTCACCAGCGACGACGAGTGTTTCTTTGTTTGCCAATCCCACATCTTTGCCGGCTTTGAGGGCTTCAAGGGTTGGTTTCAAGCCGCTAAATCCGACCATTCCACCGATGACGAAATCCGTATCGCTTCGGCTTGCAATGTCGCACAAGGCTTCTTTGCCTGAAAGAATTTCAATCGATTCGCCGCGCAATTTTTCACGAAGAATTGGCTCTAATTCTTGATTAGCAATAGCTACGCCGCGCGGCTTGAAGCGTTTGGCTTGTTCGGCAAGCAATTCAACATTATCGTTTGCAGAAAGGTATTGGGCTTTGAATCGGTCAGGAAATCGCGCAATCACATCAAGCGAACTTTTGCCTATTGAACCGGTTGAGCCAAGCAATGTAATTCGTTTCATTCAACCTGTTTTTGAGTTATAGAGAGTGCTGTTCAAACGCTTTACAACCTTCACGAATTTACTTGTTTTGGATTGAGCAACAAAGGTTGAGCGTCAAAGGTTTTATGCCGACTTCATAAAAAAGCAAAGGGCGGAACGCTCCGCCCCTTTGTGATGAGTTGAGATTACGCCGCAACTTCTTCACGCACTTTTACTTCAATGCCCAAGAGATGCATGAACTGCGAGAGCAAGGCGGGGTGCGAAGGCCATGCGGGCGATGACACAAGATTGCCATCGGTGATTGCCGCGTCCATTGCGATATTTTCATACTTGCCGCCTGCGAGCGTTACTTCGGGTCCGCATGCCGGATATGCCGAAACGCGCTTGCCTTTCACCACATCAGCCGCCGTGAGCACTTGCACGCCATGACAAATCGATGCAATCGGCTTATTGTTTTGCGCAAAGTGCTTTACAATTTCAATCACTTTGGAATTGAGCCGAATATACTCAGGCGCACGACCGCCACAGATGAAGAGCCCATCGTAGTTTTCAGGCTTCACATCGGCGAATGTCGCATTGAGTTTGAAGTTGTGTCCGCGCTTTTCGCTGTATGTTTGGTCGCCTTCAAAATCGTGAATTGAAGTGCGCACCACTTCGCCCGCTTTTTTGTCAGGACAAACGGCATGCACTTGACAGCCAACCGTTTGAAGCGTTTGGAATGGCACCATCACTTCGTAGTCTTCGACGTAATCGCCGACCAACATCAAAATTTTCTTGCTCATTGTGTTGCTCCTTTCGGATAAGTTATTGGAAGATGTCGTTCAAAGAAGAAAAAATGTATGGGCTGAATTTAGTCGGATTCGTTGATGTTTCCAACGGCGCATTTTCGTTTCACTTTTCTTCAACTTTTTCACCTCACGATTAAACCTTGCGGCAGTTCTCTTGTCTAAACCATTGAATCTCGCGCGAGACTTTTTGAAAACAACATCAA
>Ga0308411_10000819_pt1 | contig 20943 bp, 20 predicted proteins | sample HotsprottomLayer_2_FD_203530 | JGI IMG/M metagenome (GOLD analysis project Ga0308411, IMG submission 203530) | Hot spring phototrophic mat microbial communities from Octopus Spring, Yellowstone National Park, Wyoming, United States -... | ecosystem: Environmental > Aquatic > Thermal springs >...
CTCGCCCGGATCGACGACGTGCATCAGCTCGTCGGCGAATCGCACCTCCCATTCGGGCGGGGTGAGCGCTTTCAGGTACGGGAGGGTCGTCCCACTGGTCCAGTAGCGCGTCGTCCTGTGCAGGGAGCCGTCCGGGAGGTAATGGGTGGGGGAAAGCAGAAACAGGCGCATCGGGCGCGCGGATCTTGGCGACAGGCGCCCGAGGCGTCAAACCGCGCTCGATCGGGCTTGACTGGCCCGCCTCGTGCGACGCACCCTGAGCGACGGGTGATGCAGGGTCAGGTGGTGTCGACGGAGGACGCCCTCGTCGCCGCGCTCGAAACGACGATCGCGCGGGCCCGTCGCAGTCCGCTGTACGCGGTTCGCCTCGCCGGGGTGCGCTGCGAGAGCCTCGAGGCCTTCGCCCGCCTGCCGCCCACCACGCGCGCCGATCTCCAACGGGCAGGAGTGCACGGGACGCGAGCGGTCCCGCTCTCGGCCGTGTGTCACTACGGCGAATCGTCGGGAACGAGCGGGGGCGGGATGAACGCCACCTGGCTGACCGCAGTGGACTTCGCGCGCGATGCCGAGGCGCTGCGCCTGGCCCACCCCGAGGTCTTCGCGCCCGGTCGCGTGATCCTCAACCGCTTTCCCTTCATGGCGGCGCCAGCGCACCTCCTGCAGTTGATCGCCCAGCAAGGGGGCGGGGTGGCGATCCCCGCCGGCAACATCAACTGGGATGTGCCCTTTCCCCGCGCGCTCGAGCTGGCGCGACGGACGGGCGCGCAGGTGCTGGGCGGCCTGCCCCTCGAGCCGGTCGTGCTCGCCGAGATCGCTCGGACGCGCAGCCTCGACGTGGCCACGGACCTGGCGGTGGACACCCTCTTCCTGGGTGGCGCGCCGTTGCCGCCAGCGATGGTCCGCCGGCTGGCGCGCACGTGGCGGGCACGGGTCGTGGAGCTCTACGGCTCGACGGAGACGATGCTCCTCGGCACGTCGTGTCCCGAGGGGACCCTGCACCTCTACCCGGAGCTCGCCTATTGCGAGGTGGTCGACGCCGCAGGGCGACCCGCCGAGGAGGGCTCCTTGCTGGTGACCACGCTGGGGATCGAAGGGAGTCCGCTCGTGCGCTTCGAGGTCGGCGATATGGTCCGGCGCCTCGGTCCCTGCGCCTGCGGGTCCGCGCGCCCCGGACTGCTCGTCCTCGGCCGTCTCGCGGAGATGATCGCGATCCGCGACGGCCGGCTCTGGCCGCACGATGTCCTGGACGCGGCGGCCGCTGCGGCGGATGCGCTCGATTCGTCGGTCTTCTTCGTGATCGTGCTTCAGGACCGCATCGTGGTGCGCATCGAGGCACGCGAGGAGCGGGACGACCCGGTGGCGGCGTGGGGCCAGCGGCTTCCCGGGGTTGCGGTCGAGATCGAACGGGTGCGGCCGATGGACCTCCTCGACGTCGAGCTGTTGTGCCGGAGCCCGCATGTCTACAAGCCAGTCGTTGCGAGCGACTGGCGGCGGCCGGGTCGGCGCATCCTCAGCGTCAGCGAAGGCATGATCGAGTGGCCACGGCCGACGCTGGCCGAGGGCTGGCGGTGGCTCGGTCGGGTCTGGCGCACTCAGCGTCGGCGCCGGAGCCTCAGCCGACAGCAGAGCGCTGGAGTGGCCAACGAGGTCGGGAAAGGGAACGGGCAGCGATGACAGCGTTCGTGCTGGACGAGGCGGGGATCGAACGAGCCAGGGAATCTGCGGCGGCACGCGCCGCCGCGGCGGAGACGATGCGGGCACGGCTGGCCGCTGCCGCCGCCGGTGAGGTGGTCGACGATGTGACGGCGGTGGCGCTCTTGCTTTCTCCCGCCGTCGAGACCGAAGCTCTTGTTGCAGCGGCACGGGCACGCCGGCCGCCCGGGGGACCTCGGCTCGAGACCTTCTCGCCGCTCTACCTGACGAACGAGTGCGACGCCGAGTGTCGGATGTGCGGGATGCGAGGCGACAACGCCGCCTTGCGGCGCGAGACCGCGGATACCGCCACCGTCGAGGACCAGCTCGATATCCTCCATCGTCGCGGCATGCGCGGCGTCGCCATCCTGACCGGCGAATACCGCCATGGAGCACGTCGGCGGGCGATGATCGAGCGCGCGGCGGCCGCGGTCCGGGCTGCCGTGCGGCGGGGATTTGCCCACGTGCTGGTGAACATCGGGGCGCTGGAGGTCGAGGAGTACGGCAGCTTGCTCGCGGGCATCCCGCGGGAGCCCGATGGCCGGGTGCGGCCCCAGCTCACCATGTGTACCTTCCAGGAAAGCTACCGGCCGGCTACCTACGCGCGCTTCATGGGCACGTCGCAGGACAATCCTCGGAGCGACTTCCTGCGGCGCGTGCAGAACTTCGATCGCGCGTGCGATGCGGGGCTGTGGTCGGTCAATCCAGGCATTCTGCTCGGTCTCGATCGCGACGTCGCCTTCGAGACGCTGGCCCTGCTGGCCCATGTCCGGCACCTTCGGCAGCGGGGGCTGCGAGTCTACGTCAGCCTGCCGCGTCTGCGACGGGCTTCCGGCACTCCGCTCCCACGCGGGATTGGCGACGAGCTCCTGACCCGCATCGTGGCGGCGCTCGTTCTGGCGGCCCCGGACGCGCGGATCGTGATCTCGACCCGCGAGCCCGCAGCGGTGCAGGAGCGCCTGCTGCCGCTCATTGCCGTCCTCACCCCGGGCTCGCCGGGTGTGGCACCCTACACGCTCTCCGGGGCCCGCTTCGACCTCGAGCGGAGCCAGTTCGAGGTGCTCGATCGCCGGCCCTTCGAGGCTATCCTGAGCGAGGTCGTCGCTCGTGGCGCCACGGTCCAATGCTGGGAGCCGGCTGTTCCTGGCTGAACATCCGGCCCGCGCTTTTCCTCGGCAGCAATCTGCTCGTGGCAGGGGGGCTCCTCGCGTGGCTCGCCTGGCAGCACGGGAGGCCGGCCCTCGCAGTCCTCGGTGCCTCGCCCGATGCGCTCGGTCTCATCGCGGCCGCTGGCGCTGCGGCGCTGGCGCTCGCTGCCCTGGCGCTGCGCTGGCATGTGCTGCTCGCGGGTTTCGCCGGGCGCACCAGCCTCTCGCGTCTGGTGGCATTCCGGGCAGCCGGCCAGGCTGTGGGCGCCGTGGTGCCGAGTGCGCGTCTTGCTGGCGACCCGCTGCGCATCTGGCTGCTCGCGCGGGCGCGGACCCCGCCACCAGTGGCGATTGCGAGCGTCGCCATCGATCGCGCCCTGGAACTGGGCAGCAGCGCTGGCTTCACGGTCTTCTTTGCCCTCGTGCTCGTGCGCCAGCACATTCCGGCCCTGCAAGGAGCCGTTACGGCCGGGATGCTGGGCGGGGTCGCCGTGCTCGTGGGTCTCGCGGTCACCGCCGTGCGCCTGCGGCGCCACGCGGGACTCGTCACGGCCTTGCTCCGCGCGGTGCGGCTGGACCGCCTGCGGCTGGTGCGGAGCCAGATGCGTCTGCTCGAGGACGCCGAGGCGGTCGCCCAGGCGCTGGTCGATCAGCCTCGGCGCCTGGCGCGGGCGTTTGGCGTCGGCGTGCTGAGCAATGCCCTCACGCCCCTCGAGTACTGGCTGCTGTTGTCGGCCTTCGGCTTGCCCTCGGAACCCGTGGCGGTCGTCGGGGCAGTCTTCGCCACGGGCGCAGCCCATTCGATGCCTGTGCCAGCCGGAGTAGGGGTGCTCGAGGGGGCGCAAGTGGGGCTGTTCGTGCTCCTGGGTTTTCCCCCAGACGTCGGTATGGCCGTGGGGCTCGCGGTGCGGTTGCGGGAGCTTTTCTGGGTCGCCCCTGGCCTCGGCGTGCTCGCCCTCGAGCTGCTGCGTCAGGCTCGGCCGGCGGCCGCGAGCCGCCAGCCCGCGACGGATTCCTGACGAGGGCGGCCATTTTCGTGGCATTTCGCCCCGTCTGCCCGGTCCCGCTCGGCGTCTCCTGCGCTCTCGACCCTGGGGCATGCCGCTTGCTGCGGCCGTTCGACATGCCGCCCGATTCGTCGCAGCCAGGTCGCCCGGCGGCGTCGCCAGCTGCCGAGTGTCCCGAGTGGGCCATCGACGATCCCGAGCTCGCCGCCCTCTGTCAGGAATTCGTGATGCAACTCCCGGAGCGGGCAGAGGCAATGGAGTGTCTGCTGGCCAAAGGGGATCTGCAGGGCTTGCTCGTCGAAGCACACCAGCTGAAGGGTACGGCCGGAACGTATGGCTTCCCCTGGATCTCCGAAGCCGCTGCGGCGCTCGAGTCGATCGTGCAGGCCCGTGCGGCGCTCGATGCCGTCCGTGTGCAGGTCCGGGAGGTCGCAAGCCTGTGCCGGCACGCCGGGCATCGACGCTGAGCATGCGCGACCGCGCCGGAGCACAGCCGTGAGCCTGCACGTCCTGCTCGTCGACGACGACACCGACGTGTGCCGTCTGGTCGCTGCGGGGCTCGCACAGCGGGGGCTACGCGTCAGCTGGCGCACCTCGGCAGCCGATGCGCTCAGCGTCCTCGCCGAGACGCCCGTCGACATCGTGGTGGCTGACGTGCGGATGGAGGGCATGGACGGCTTCGCGCTCTGTGGTCGTGTCGCCGAGCTGCATCCCGAGATCCCCGTGATCTTGCTGACCGCGTTCAATACCGTAGAGGCAGTCACCGCCGCGATCCGTGTCGGCGCCGCAGATTTCTTCGCCAAGCCTCCCGACATGGAGGCGCTCGCGCACGGCATCACCCGTGCCGTCGGCCTGCGGCAGCTACGGGGGGCCATGCGCAGCCTGCGCGAGCCGTCCGTCCAGAGCGTCGCTTCACACGGCATCGTCGGCGACAGCAGCGTCATGCGGGCGCTTCGTGACATCATCGAGCGCGTCGCGGACAGCGAAGCGTCGGTGCTGGTCACGGGCGAGAGCGGAACGGGCAAGGAGCTGGTGGCGCGTGCGCTCCACCTGGGCAGCCGCCGACGCGAGGGACGGTTCGTCGCGGTCAACTGCGCCGCGGTCCCCGAGGCGTTGCTCGAGAGCGAGCTCTTCGGGCACGTGCGCGGCGCCTTCACGGATGCGCGCCAGCCACGGGCCGGCCTGTTCATGCAGGCCTCCGGGGGGACCCTGCTGCTCGATGAAGTCGCGGAATTGCCGCTGGCGCTGCAGCCGAAGCTGCTGCGCGTTCTTCAGGACCGGCGTATTCGAGCGGTGGGCTCCGATGTCGAGGTGCCCTGCGACGTCCGGGTCGTTGCGGCCACGAACCGGGACCTCGAGGCCGCTGTCCGGGATCACCGCTTTCGAGAAGATCTGTACTTCCGGCTGAACGTCATTCATCTGGATGTCCCGCCGCTGCGGGCGCGCGGAAACGATATTCTCTTGCTCGCGCAGCACTTCCTCGACCGCTGCGCTCGGGAGTCCGGTAAGGCGCTGGCGGGCTTTTCGCCCGCGGCGGCCGAGTGCCTGCTGCGCTACGACTGGCCAGGGAATGTCCGGGAGCTCCAGAACGCCATCGAGCGCGCCGTTGTTTTCGCCCGCCATCCCGAGGTCGTCGTCGACGATCTGCCGGAACGGGTGCGTGCGATCAGCGCAACCAGCAGCGTGTCGGCGCCCCCCGACCGAGCGACGGCGTTGATGCCGTTGCGCGAGGTCGAGCGTCAGCATGTGCTTCGCGTGTTGGACGCCTTGCGCGGCAATCGGACGCTCGCCGCGCAGGTGCTCGAGGTCGATCGCAAGACCCTCTTTCGCAAGCTCAAGCAGTGGCGAGCCGAAGCCGCAGGGGCAGGCGCAGGGCGACGGCAGCACCCAACCGCCTGCTGACGGCGGGGCACTGTGCCCCACCGGGGCGACGTGGGCGGCCCGAACTGCCCCGACTGAATGGCGAGCGGGCCCGGATTCGGGGGGTTTTCCCTAGGCGATTGCTCTGGCATGCGCCCTGCTCTCGTCGAGGGTGATGGTACGACACCTCAAGCTCGTCGGTCCCGGCGCGACCCGCCAGGACGAACGGCCGCGCTGGCGGATGGAGCGACCGGCCCCTCCCGAGCGGGTGTTGCTCGCCGAGGACGATCCGGAGCTGCGAAGGATTTTCGCCACGGCGCTCCGTCGGGCTGGCTACCGCGTCGTCGAGGCCCGGGATGGGGGGGAAGTGATCGATCGCATCGCCCCCGGCCGCTGGAACCCTGACGACGAGGGGTTCGCCGCGCTAGTCGCAGACGTGCGCATGCCACGCCTTTCAGGTCTCGACGTCCTGGCAGCGCTCCGCTTCACGCGGTGGGCCACACCCGTGATCCTCGTCTCGGCGTATTGCGACCAGGAGACACGTGCCGAGGCCGAGGAACTCGGGGCGGCCGTCCTGCTCGAGAAGCCTGTTCCCCTGGATCGACTCGTGTTCACCGTCCGCCGGGCCGCAGCCCGGCAGTGAGGAGGGCAGCGATGCGCTACACCCTCGGCGATCTGGTCTTTCCGACGGACCTGTTGCGACCGATTCCGTGTCGAGTCGCTCGCGCCGATGCCTGTCGGGTGCCTGGACGACGGATGCAGATCCTCTGGCTCGAGCCGCTCGAGGGGCCCTGGCCAGCCGGCACGCTGCTCGTGCGGATGGACGAAAGTGTCCGGCTCCTGGCGCAGGCCGCGGGACGCCTGCCGGCCGTCCCCGTCACGCCGCAGGCCGGCGACCGCAGGCCGCCCCGGCGAGAAAGCCGTCGTAGTGCCGCTGCAGGCGCTCGACGGCGGGCAGCAGGCGTACCCCTTCGAATCCGGTGCGCTCCAGGGCCGCCTGCCACGCCGCTGCAGTGAGGAATCCCGGCGTCGGCCGACGCTGGGTATCCAGCACGACGTCGGCGTACCCGGGGAGCAGGCGAAAGGGGAGTTCCGCGGCCACGGCCTCGAGGGGTCGCGGCCGAAATCCCTCGCCGACGACGAGCCAGCCACCCGGACGGAGGGCCTGGCGGGCTGTCACGAGGGCGGCGTCGAGGTCGCGGGCGAGGTGAAAGACGTTCACGCCCCAGACGAGCGCATACGCCTCGCGTCTTGTCGGTGTCGACGACGCCCATGGAGCGTTGTCGATGTCGAGGGGCGCTGCGTGCACCGGGAGCTGGGGCCAGCGCTCGCGGATCGCGGCTTCGGCGCGTCGCCGGAAAAACGGGACCGGCTCCGTGAGGAGGTAACGCTCCACGAGCCCCAGGGCCTGGGTACTCGCCAGGGTCTCGAACAGGGCCTCGCTCGCGCTGCCCAGACCGGCACCGACCTCGAGGACGGGCCCCCCTCCGGCCTCGACCAGGCGTTGTGCGGCGGCCCGCGCGGCGACGTAATTGCCGAGCGCGTAGTAGCCGTTGGCGTTGCTGAAATAGGCCTGCCAGAGGCGGACCCGCAGGAAGAGGGCACGTTCGGCCGTGACCTCGCCCCAGGCCACGCGCGGATAGAGCGCCGCAGCCTCGTCAAGCAGCGCGTATGCAGGTTCATACGACGGATCGACGGCGAGACCCGCAGTCCGTATGGCGTCCAGGTCGGGGACGCGAAGCGTGGCGCAGCACAGGTAGCCGTCCGCGCCGCGCTGCACGGCGCCCTGCTGGACCAGCATCTCGAGAAGCCAGTGCAGTGCCGGAGCGAAGGTCGGGACGAAATGGCACGCCTCGATCAGGCGGGCGAGCGGACGAGGCATCTCGAGCTGACGGGGAAGGTCGAGCCGAATCGCGATCGCTACCGTCAGCGCGGCGGCATAGCGGTCGACGAGGCAGCAGGCGTGGTGCTGGCGGAGGTGGAACAGGTCGCCGAGCCCTTCCTCCGCCAGCAGGGCGAAGGCCCGCTCGTCCGCCGATGGCAAAGCGATCGGTAGCCCCGTATGGCCCGGATCGCTCATGCGCAGGCGCTCGGCCGGGCCGACCGGGCGACGGTTACCCGGGCCTCCAGGAGCCGCGAGCCGTGCTCGCTCTGCACCACCGTCTGGCAACGCCAGAAGCCCGCCAGGCGCCGCTCGACGGCGGCATGGAACATGACGGACCCGTCGTGGACCGGCGCGACGATTCGCACGTCGCGGAGCTCGGCGATGACAGCGCGGTTATCCGGGCCACCGGGCTGGAGTCCTGCGAGCAGACCGGCGGTCTGGGCTGCTCCTTCGAGCAGCGCTGGCCACTCCCAGCGCCCCGCTCGACAGGAGGCGCAGACGATCGCCGTGTCCTCGAAGCGCACGATGGTGCCGAGGAGGAGTGCCGGGGGCCGATGCCGTAGCAGGGTGGCGGCGTCGCCGGGCAGGTCGCCAGGGTTCATGGACAGCCGTCGAAGCGGAGAAGAGCCTGGACGCGACGTTCGCTGCCGACGCGAAGCTCGGTCGCGACGGTATGCATCTCCGCACGTTCGCCGATCACCTCGAGCTGCTCGTGGGGACGCACTGGCCGGTGAAACAGGGCCCGCTCGACAACGGCGGGGGCTCTGCCCGGCGAGCCGACGAGGATAGCGCCCAGCTCGGCCATGATGCCCACGAGAGCGGCTGCGGGAAGGAAGGGGTCGCCGGGAAAATGGCCCGCACACAGCTCGGCTGCGCGGCGGGGATGGACCCAGGCGCGTGCAGTATCGCGAGCGATGGCAACTGTGGCAAAGGTGCGCGTGGGCACAGGGTCGTCAGTCGAGCGGGGCCTCGTTCTGGAGGATCTGGTCCAGGGTCTGGCGCCGGCGTACGAGGCGGAACGATCCATCGTGCTCGAGGAGGACCTCGGGGGCCTGCGGGTAGGAGTTATAGTTGATGGTCGCCATCGCCGCGCAATAGGCCCCGGCTCCACCGACGACAACCAGGTCACCGACTGCCGGGGCGGGAACCTCGCGCGGCGCGAGTGCCTCGGGATCCCCGGGGGCGGGCGTGAGCAGGTCGCCGGACTCGCAGCAAGGACCGACGAAAACAATGTGCGCTGGTGGTCGGTCGGCCAGGACAGTAATCGGGTGTTGCGCGCCGTAGAGGGATGGCCGGGTGATCTCGGGCATGCCCGCGTCCAGCTTGGCAAAACGATACCCCTGGGGCCCCGTATCGACCACGTCGATGCAGGTTGCGACGATGGCGCCGGCATTGGCGACCAGGAACGTTCCCGGCTCGATCTCGAGGTCGAGGGCGCGGCCCGTGCGGGTGCGGAAATCGAGGAAGCGTTCTCGAGCCCGGCTCCCGATGGCCTGGAGGTCAGCGGTCTGTTCCTCCGCCATCCGAGCGACCTTGAATCCCCCGCCGAGGCTGACGGTCGTCACGTCGGGGAGGCGCTCGGCAATGCCGAGGACGAGGTCGGCAACGTGTGTCCAGACGGCGGGGTCGCTGCCGGAGCCGATGTGGCTGTGCAACCCTCGGATCGAGCAGCCGTGGCGTGCGGCGATGTCCTGCACCTCCGGTAGGTAGTCGTGCCAGATGCCGAAGCTCGAGGCTGGTCCCCCCGTGTTGGTCCGATTGGTCGAGCCACTGCCGAGGCCCGGATTGACGCGGATCGTGAGCGGACGGCCGGGAAATCCACGCGCCAGGCAGTCGAGCTGGTGCAGCGAGCAGGCTGTCACCAAGACGCCGCGGCTCAGCCACTCCGCCAGGCGCTGCGAGGGCATCTGCGAGGTGAGCTGGATCGTCTCGGGCGCGAAGCCCGCACGCAGCGCCCGCTCGACCTCGTAGTCGCTCGAGGCGTCGATGTGCAGTCCGAGCTCGCGAAAGATCCCGAGGATGGCCCGGCTGGGGTTGGCTTTCATGGCATAGCGCAGCCGGAAACCGAATGCCCGAGGGAAGGCCAGGGCGAGACGCGCCTGGCTCTCGAGGGTGCGCCGATCGTAGACGTAGCAGGGGGTGCCGAAGCGTTCACGCACGGCGGCGGCCTGGGCCGGCGAGAGAAACATGCGGCGAACGTTCTGCGGGCAGGAGGCGGGGAATGCAAACCGCCGCGAGGGGCTTGCGGCGGGGTGGAGGCTGCGGCATGGAGCGCCTGTGCACGGCGGCACGGAGCAGGGGAGCAGGGGCCCCCGCGGCTCGGTGATTGCGGTCATGCTCGCTGTGGGGATGGCGGGCGCAGGAGGGCCAGCCATGGCGTTCGTTCTGACCTCGAGCGCGTTTGCAGCCGGGGGACGGATTCCCCGGATCCATACCTGCGAGGGACGCGACATCTCGCCGCCGCTCGCCTGGTCCGGGACGCCCGTGGGGACCAAGACCCTGGCGCTGACCGTTGTCGACCCTGATGCCCCGGATCCGGCGGCCCCACGCATGACCTGGGTGCACTGGGTCGTCTACGACATACCCGCCAGCACGAGGGCGCTGCCCGCCGGCGGGCCGCTCCCTACCGGCGCGCGCGAGGGACGCAATGACTGGAAGCGCACGGGGTGGGGTGGACCGTGTCCTCCGATCGGGCGGCATCGCTATGTTTTTACGCTATATGCCCTCGACGTCGTTCTCGGCGATTTGCGCGAGCCGACGCGAGCAGCGCTCGATGCCGCTATGGCGGGCCACGTGCTCGATCGGGCGGAGCTGATCGGGACGTATCAGAAAGGCGACTGATCGGGAGTTCGGACGCCGCCCTGGTCGGGGGCGCGAGCGGTGGCCAGCGCCCGACCGAGCGATAGCCGCGTCAGATAGCGCCAGAGATCGCCCTTGAGTCCTCGACCGCGCAGGCGCGCGAAGAGGGCGGTTTCGTCGTTCACCCGGTTGCCGGGGAGGAGCCAGTTCCCGCGCGCACGAGCCGCCTCCGCGACGACCTCGACGAGGCCTTCGCGGACCGCGGGCGCGAACCAGAAGAACGGGGCGTAGAGGGCCTCCACGCAGGGCACGTCGCCGCGTGCCAGGAGCGTCGCCGCAAGCGGCGTCTCGGGATAGACGCGCACGCCGCACATCGCGTTGACGGCCGTGGGACGGCACTCATCCATCACGGCGATGGTCTGCGCCACCGTCTCCCAGGTCTCCCCCTCGCCCCCGAAGACGAGACTGTGCTGGAACGGCAGGCCGCGCTCGCGGCAGATGCGCGATGCCCTGCGGATATCGTCGACGGTGAAGCTCTTGCGCAGGGCCCGGAGCGTCGCCGGCGCTGCGGCATCGGTGCCGAAATCCAGCGACTGGCAGCCCGCGGCCATGAGCAGGTCGCACAGCTGCGCGGTGAAGTTCGCAGGGCCGACGAAACAGGACCAGCGAATGTGGCGCCCCAGCGGCCGCAGCGCTTCGGCCACCCGCTCGGCGTAACCACGCGGAGCGTTGAAGATGGAGTCCACGATGAAGAACTGGTCGACCCCGTGGTCGTCGAGCAGCGTCCGGACCTCGGCGGCCACGGCCGCGGGGTCCCGGGTGCGCATGCCGCGGCCCTCGATGACCGGATAGGCGCAGAAGGTGCACTTGAAGTGGCAGCCGCGTTTGGTCTGGAGATTGGCCATGCCGCCGCGAGCATAGTAGGCGCGGACGTCCATCCAGCGACGATCCACGCGCAGGCTGTCGATCGCGGCGACCCAGGCGGGAGGATTGACCCGGACCGCGCCGGTCCCGGCATCGCGGCTCGCCACCCCCGGGAGTACGCCCGGATCGCGGCCGTCGGCCAGATGCTGCAGGAAGGCCGTGAAGGCGGCCTCGCCCTCGCCGACCACGCCCCAACGCAGGTCGAGCGCCTGGAGGTAGTGGGCCGGCATCGTCGTGAACGCCGATCCGCCGAGGACGATCGGCGCCTCGCTCGCGGCGCGGCAGGCAGCGACCACGCGGCGGTAGTGGGGCAGGTACGAGACCGTGTCGGGATACGCGCAGTTGTCGACGTTGCGCAGCGACAGACCGATCACCTCCGGCCGGCCCTCGCGCACCGCGGTCGCGACGGCGGCCTCGACCTCCTCGCGAAAGCAGAGATCGAGCACCGCGACCTCGTGTCCGGCGTTGGCGGTCGCCGTGGCGACGTAGCAGAGCCCGAGGGGCGCGACCGGATCGGGGCTCTGTTCCTGGTTGGTGGAAACGAGAAGGACCCGCATGGGCGATCACTGCTCGAGGAGGCGCCGAGTCGTTCGCACGCGCAGCAGCTCGGCCCCGGGGAGCTGGCCAGCCCGCCCGGCGGCGATGGCCGCTTCGAGGCGCGCCTGCTCGGCCTCCCGCACCGCCGGCAGCGCGTCCCAGTCGCTACCCCCGGACATCAGGCGCACGAAAGCCTGGCGGGCGTCCAGGGTCGAGGGGGAATGGGTGCAGATCTTGCGGGCCTGCCAGAAATAGGAATCGCGATCGACGTTATGATCGTAAAAAAAGGTGAGGAAGCGCAGATAGCGCGCGAACGCGCCGCGGTAGCCGGCCTCGTATTCCGCGAAGGCCGTTGCTTCGGGCGCCTCGCCGCGCAGGACGCGGGAGGCGGCGCGGGCAGCGAGAAAGCCGGCCAGGCACGCGAGATGCACGCCGGTCGAGAACACCGGATCGATGAAGCAGGCGGCGTCGCCCGCGAGCAGCCAGCCGCGCCCGGTGAAGGCGGTGCTGTCGTAGGAGTAGTCGCGAATGATGCGGATGGGCGAGACGAGGGTCGCCTGCGCGAGGCGAGACGCCACGGGCGCACATGCGGCGACGAGCTTGCGGTAGGTCGCCTCCGGCTCGGTCTCGGCGAGCGCGTGCCACCGACGGACATCCACGACAGCGCCCACGCTCATCGTGCCGTCGTGCAGCGGGATGTACCAGAACCAGCCGTCGGCGAAGGCGGCTGACAGGATGTGGTTGGCCAGCTCGCCCGGCAGGCGCTCGGCGCCCCGCCAGTACCCGAAGATGGCCAGGTTCTTGAAGAACTCGTTGAAGCGGCGCAGCCCGCGGCTGCGCCCGAGCAGCGCCTGCTGGCCGCTGGCGTCGACGAGCAGACGGGGGGTGAGCTCGGTGCTGCCGCCGCTGGCCGACTCCACGCACACGACGGGACGGTCCCCGTCCACATCGACGAAGGTCACCTGATGCTCCTCGTGCACCTCCGCGCCGTGGTCGGCGGCGTTGCGCAGGAGGAGCTCGTCGAACTCGGCGCGGACGACCTGGAACGCGTACGGCCGACCTCCAGGGTCCTCGCGAAACCAGAAGCTCCAGGGCTCGGCGCTGCGTCCCCACTGGAACGTGCCTCCGGGCTTGCGCAGGAAGCCGTGGGCTTCGATGCGCGGCGTGGCCTCGATCGCATCCAGGATCGGGAGGGTTGCAGAGAGCAGGGACTCGCCGATGTGGTAGCGCGGAAAGCGCTCGCGCTCGAGCAGCACGACGCGATGGCCGAGCTGGGTGAGGCGGGTTGCCGCCACCGAGCCCGCAGGCCCGCCGCCGACGACCACCGCGTCCGGCGAGGCCGGAAGACGGCTCATGGCGCCCCTCAATCCTGCACGTTCGCGACGCGGTCGCCGTCGAAGAAGACCCGCATCCGATCGAAGCGATTGCGCCAGTAGGTCCACTGGGGCGAGTCGAGCGATGGGGTCTCGTGCGCGGGGGGATAGCCGAGAGCCATCAGCACCTGCGCCTTAGTCATCCCCGGGGCCACGACGCCCTGCGTGATCTGCTGCTGGACCTTGGCAGGCAAGCGGCGCAGCTTCGGTGTCGGGTCGCTGTCCACGAACCAGTGGTCCAAGAACTGCTCGATGGACTGGTTGCGACGGCCATAGCGGTGGACGAGCGTGATCGCCGGGTGGCCGACGGGCTGGAACTCGACCGCGTCGCGACGGACGCTCAGGATGGTGACGGGCGTGCCCACCGGCACGAGCACCCCGACCTGGGCGTTCACGTCGGTGGTCTTCGTCTTCTCGTAGTGGAAGTTGCAGCAGAGGTATCGGGTCTGTCCGACCAGCGGGCTGGGGATCGCGGGACCGCGGCACGCCGCGACGGCAGCGGCGAGGCAGACGAGGAGGAGCCGGCGCATGACGCTCGCCCCTAGCAAAGGCATCGCGGGCGTTCAACGCGGCACGAGCGCAGTGCTCGCCTCGGCGGGGCTTGCTCGGCTATGCTCGCTCCGCGCATGGCCAGGGGTACGGTCGTCTTCGTCGAGCCGCCCTACGTGGGATGGGATCGTCGGATGGACCGAGCGCGGGAGGGCGAGGAAGCGATTCCTGGGGCCGGCGTCCTCGTGCTCGGGGCGGTGGCGCGGCGACGGGGCTATCGCGTCGCGATCGTCGACGGGAAGCGTCCTGGCACGACGATCGACGCGGTGGCGCGACAGGTCGTCGCCCACGAGCCCGAGCACGTGGCCATTTCCGCGACCACGATCGCGGTCGCCAATGGGGCGCGGGTCGCCGCGGCGGTGCGTCGCCTGGCGCCCCGGGCCGTGATCACGCTCGGCGGTCCCCACGTCAGCGCCGTTCCCGAGGCGACGCTGGAGCGCTACCCCGCCTTCGACTTCGGGATCGTCGGCGAAGGCGAGCGATCCTATGTCGCCCTGCTCGAGGCGCTGGCAGACGGACAGCATCTCGAGGCGGTCCCGGGGCTCGCCTGGCGTACGGCCGGAGGCATCCGGGTCAATCCGCGGGCCCCGTTCCTGGACGGCGAGGAGCTCGACGCCTTGCCCGAGCCCGCCTGGGATCTGCTGCCCGAGTTCCCGCTGCGCTTTCAGCCGAACGTGTTCAACTACCGGCAGACCCCGGTGGCGAGCCTCGTGACCTCTCGCGGCTGTCCGTTCTCCTGTGCCTTCTGCGACCGCTCGACCTCCGGGCGCCGAGGCCGTTACCACTCGGTGGAGCACGTCGTCGCGCAGTGCGAGCGGCTCGAGCGCCTGGGGGTTCGCCACATTCTCTTCTACGACGATCTGTTCACCGTGAGCCGATCGCGGGTCGTGGCCCTGTGCGAGCGGTTTCTCGCACGCGGGCTGCGCTTCACCTGGAGCTGTAACAGTCATCCGAATCTGCTCGATCCACCCACCTTGCGCCTCATGCGCCGCGCGGGATGCTGGCAGATCGGCTACGGCATCGAGTCCGGCTCCCAGCGCATCCTCGATCTGGTCAAGCACGAGGTGAGGCTGCCGCGCATGCTCGAGACCCTGCGCCGCACCCGCGAGGCGGGCATTCGCGTGAAGGGTCTCCTGATGATGGGTCATCCCACCGAGGACGAGGCGAGCTTGCAGGACACGATCGCCTTTCTCCGGAGCGCGCCCTGCGATCTCGTCCAGATCACGAAATTCACGCCGTATCCCGGAACGCCCCTCTACACGACGATCAGACGCTACGGTCGATTCGAGGAGGACTGGGAGCGCATGAACGCCATGCAGTGGGTCTTCGTGCCGCACGGCTTGACGGCCGAGCGGCTCGAGCGCGCCTTTCGCGAGGCGTACCGGACCTTTTACAGCCGGCGCGACGTCCTCTGGGGCCTGGCGCGCACCCTGGTGGGCGAGCCGCGCTTTCTGCGGCCCGTTGCGACCTACGTCCGGGTCGGGGCCTGGAACTGGCTGCGGCCCCCGCTCCCGCCGGCAGCCGAGGCCTCGTGAGGTGCCGGAGGCAGGAACCGGCCGCTCCGGGGGCACGGCCGCCCTCGTCCCCGCATACCAGGCCGCGGCGACGGTGGGGGCGGTGGTCGCAGAGCTGCGGCGCCATGTACCGGCGGTGCTGGTCGTGGACGACGGCTCGACCGACGCGACTGCCGAACGGGCCGCCGCGGCTGGCGCCCGGGTGCTGCGCCTGGAGCGGAACGCCGGCAAGGGGTCTGCCCTCCGCGCCGGGCTCGCGCAGCTGGCTGCGGAGGGCGTCCAGCGCGTCGTGACCCTGGACGCCGACGGGCAGCACCTCCCCAGCGAGATCCCGGTCCTGCTCGCTGCCGCCGATCGGCACCCGGGGGCGATTGTCGTGGGGATCCGCAGGAAAGAGGGCCTGGCGATCCGCCGGGCGGCCCGATTCGGCAACTGGTTCGCCGATCGGGTCCTCCGCTGGATTGCCGGCCAGCCCTTGCCCGATACGCAATCGGGGTTCCGTGTCTACCCCACGGCAGCGACCCTGGCGCTGGGGGCGGTCGGGGCCCATTTCGATTTCGAAACCGAGATCCTGCTCCGGGCCGCGCGCGCCGGGCTGCCCGTGGTCGGGGTCCCCGTGGCCGTCCACTACGCTCCGCCGGAGGAGCGCGTGACCCACTACCGCCCCTGGCGCGATACCGTCCGCATCGTTCGCACAGTCCTGCGCGTCATGCTCCGCGGGTAGCTTGAGTCGGACCTGAAAGGAGGGCTATGGACTCCGGACATGCGGACCGCTCTCTCGTTGCTGGCTCTGATCGTGCCGTTCGTCTTCGGCGGCTGTGGTGGGTGCGGGAAGGAAGAGGCCTTCACGCCCACCAAGGAGTTGCTGTCCGAGAGCATCGTCCGCGAGGGCGACACCTGGCGGCTGCAGTTCACCTCGCGCATCGAGGCGCCCGTCGACCGGGTGTTCCAGACCTGGACCGCCGTACCGGAGCGGAGCCGCGAGCTGGCGCCCGATTACTTCCTCAAGTCGGAGATCGTGAGTCAGGAGGGCAACAAGAAAGTCGTCGACGTGGTCGGCAAGTCCGACATCCTCCCGCCGGGCTTCAAGGTCCAGGATCTGCGCCTCGAGTACACCGCGTATCCGGAGCAGAAGAAGATCGTCGGGCGCACGGTCGATTTCAAGCTGGCTGACTGGACCATGGAGTACACCTTCGCGCCCAGCGACGACGGCAGGGCGACCATCGTGACCTTCAAGCAGACCTCGAAGGACAAGGCGCCGCTCATCGTCGAGTCGCTGCAGAAGGGGGCGTTGCGCGAGACCTACGTGCGCCAGGTGCAGCTCGTGAACAAGGCGCTCGGGCTGGAGGGGGGCGCTGCGCCAGCGCGACCGCAGGGCTGAGGCGCGATGCGAGTCACCGCGGCGCGCTTTCTCGCGGCCGCGGCGACGGCGGGCCGGTATCCGCCGCCCGCGGGGCCGGAGGTGGCCATCGCCGGGCGGTCCAATGTGGGCAAGTCGTCCCTGCTCAACGCGCTGCTCGGTCGCCGCGGGCTGGCACGAACGAGCCGCACCCCTGGGCGCACGCGGCAGCTGCACTTCTACCTGGTCAACGAGCGCTTCGTGATCGTGGACTTGCCAGGCTACGGCTTCGCCGTCGGCCCCGAGAGCGAGCGCCGCGCCTGGGGGCCGCTCGTCGAGGGGTACCTGCGCGGCCGGACCGTGCTCCGGGGTGTGGCGCTGCTCGTGGACGTCCGGCGCGGACCGGAGCGCGAGGAGGAGGAGCTGCTGGCCTTTCTGGAGCGCCGGCGGCTGCCGGTCGTGCTCGTAGCAACGAAGCTCGACAAGCTCGCGCGGCATGCCCAGCGCGCAGCGCTGGCCGCCCTGCGGGATCGCGGCGCGGCAGCCGCGCCGGTGGTGGGGTTTTCCGCACGCACGGGCGAGGGCCGAGAGGAGCTCTGGCGGGTGCTGCGCGGGTGGCTCGAGGCCGAGCCAGCATGACGCCGCACGGCGATGCGCCGATCGGGATTTTCGATTCGGGCGTCGGAGGGCTTACGGTCGTGCACGCGCTGTTGCGCGAGCTCCCGCGCGAACATCTGCTCTACCTCGGGGATACGGGGCGCACGCCCTACGGGACGAAGTCCGCCGAGACCGTGACCCGCTACAGCCTGGAGAACCTGGAGTTCGTCCTCGCGCGCGGTGTCAAGCTGGTCGTCGTCGCCTGCAACACCATGGCCGCCGTGGCGATGGATGCCCTGGTCGCCCGCTCGCCGGTCCCGGTGCTCGGCGTCATCGAGCCCGGCGCCCGGGCCGCGGCCGCACGCAGCCGCAACGGACGGGTCGGCGTCATCGGCACCGAGGCCACCATCGCCTCGGGGGCGTACACGCAGGCGCTGCGCGCTGTCGCGCCCGGCATCGAGGTGTACAGCCGGGCTTGCCCGCTCTTCGTCCCGCTCGCCGAGGAGGGATGGACCGAGGGGCCGGTGGCGCGTGCGGTGGCGGAGATCTACCTGGGGAGCCTGGCTCGGAGCGGGATCGATACGCTCGTCCTTGGCTGCACGCACTACCCGCTGCTCACGTCGGTGATCGCGGAGGTGATGGGCGACGGCGTGGCGCTGGTCGATTCGGCGGACGAAACTGCGCGCGCGGTCGCAGGCCGGCTGCAGGCTGCGGGCCTCGCCCGCGAGGCGGGGCCAGGTTCGACGAGCTTCTTCGTGACCGACGTGCCAGAGCGCTTCGTGCGCATCGGGCAGCGCTTCCTCGGGGCGCGGGTCGAGTCTGCCGTCCGCATCGAGCGCTGATCGCCGGCCGCCCCCGGGGCGGTGCCGCCCCTGGCTTGACCATCGCGGATGCCGCACGGACAATGCCAGCCTCGACGCATGGCCAACTTCCTGACGCGTCTCTTCGGCAGCGCCAACGAGCGCATGCTCAAGCGGCTGTGGCCGATCGTGCACGAGATCAACGAGCTCGAGGCGCAGGTCGCGGCGCTGCCGGCGGAGGCCTTTCCCGAGCGGACGGCGGCGCTCAAGGCACGACTCGCCGCCGGCGAGGCGGAGCTCGACGATCTTCTGCCGGAAGCCTTCGCGCTCGTCCGGGAGGCCTCCCGTCGGACTATCGGGCTGCGGCACTACGACGTGCAGTTGATCGGCGGCATGGTGCTGCATCGCGGGATGATCGCCGAGATGAAGACCGGCGAGGGCAAGACGCTGGTGGCGACCCTGCCGCTCTATCTCAACGCGCTGAGGGGCAAGGGCGCGCATCTCGTGACGGTCAACGACTACCTGGCGCGGCGGGATGTGCAGTGGATGGGGCCCGTGTATCACTACCTTGGGCTCTCGGTCGGCTCAATCATCCACGACGCGAGCTTCCTCTTCGATCCCGCCTTCATTCCCAAGGACTACCGCTTCCTCCACCTGCGACCCTGCGATCGGCGGACGGCCTACCGGGCGGACGTGACCTACGGCACGAACAACGAGTTCGGCTTCGACTACCTGCGGGACAACATGAAGTTCTCCCTCGAGGAGTACGCCCAGCGGGATCTTCACTTCGCCATCGTCGACGAGGTCGACAACATCCTGATCGACGAGGCGCGGACGCCGCTGATCATCTCCGGTCCGGCCGAGGCGTCGAGCGAGCTCTACATCACGGTCAACCGCATCATTCCCCGCCTGACCCGGGATGTCGACTACACCATCGACGAGAAGCACCGCAATGCCACCCTCACCGAGGAAGGCGTGGCGAAGTGCGAACGCCTGCTCGGTGTGGCGAACCTCTACGACCCGAGTCAGATCGCTGTCCTGCACCACGTGCAGCAGGCCCTGAAGGCGCACGTCCTGTTCAAGCGGGACGTGGACTACGTCGTGAAGGATGGGCAGGTCATCATCGTCGACGAGTTCACCGGGCGGTTGATGGAGGGACGGCGCTGGTCCGACGGGCTCCATCAGGCCGTAGAGGCCAAGGAGGGGGTGAAGATCGAGAGCGAGAACCAGACGCTCGCGACGATCACGATCCAGAACTACTTCCGGATGTACGAGAAGCTCGCGGGGATGACCGGGACGGCCGATACGGAGGCTGTCGAGTTCAAGAAAACCTACAAGCTCGAGGTCGTGGTCGTCCCGCCGAACAAGCCGAACCGGCGCGTCGACTATCCGGATGTCGTCTATCGCACCCAGGACGAGAAGTTCACGGCTGTGGTGGAGGAGATCAAGGGCTGCCACGAGCGAGGGCAGCCCGTGCTCGTGGGGACCACCTCGGTCAAGGTGTCGGAGCACGTCTCGCGCCTGCTCAAGCGGGCCGGCATCCGCCACAACGTGCTCAACGCCATCAATCACGAAGCCGAGGCGAACATCATCGCGCAGGCGGGTCGCCGCGGGCAGGTGACCATCGCGACTAACATGGCGGGCCGGGGCACCGACATCCTGCTCGGGGGCAATCCCGAATTCCTCGCGCGCGCGGAGATGGAGAACCAGTGGATTCGGGAGGCGGGCAAGCTCACCGGGGCGGCCGCCGGGGCGCAACGCTACGAAGATGCCTTGCGCGCCCTGCGCGAGCGCTACGAGGAGGATCTCCAGCGGCTCGAAGCCGAGCACGGGGCGACACTGGCGGCGATCGAGCAGCGGCGCTCCGAGGCGCTGCAGCGTCTGACGGAAGCGGACCGCCGCCTGCGGGAGCTCTCGCCCTATCAGGCGCTGCGCGCACGCTACGAGCAGGCGAGCTCGGTCGATTTCATTCCGGCCGTGCGCGATCGACAGCCCGTGCCCGTGCGCTATCGGGACGCGAAGGCCGAGATGGAGCGCGCGCTCCTGGATGCCGGGGCGGACGGGGCGACGGCGGCCGTGCGGGAGGAGCTCGATGCGGTCCGGGCGCGCTTCGACGAAGTCCTGGCGGCCTGGGAGGAGCAGGAGCGGCGCAGCGAGGCGCTCGGACGGGAGCTCGACGAGCGTCGTGCCGCGTACGAACGCGGGCTGACCCAGCTCGAGCTGGCGCTCATGCTGAACGGCGCGGTGGCTGGCGACGGCGAGCTCGCGCAGTGGCAGCAGGCCTATCGCGAGGCGGAAGACGCCTACCTAGCGGCCGAACGCGAGGACGCGGCGGCCCGCGAGCCCTACGAGCGGGCACGACGCAGCATCGAGCAGCGCTTCGAGGAGCAGAGTGCGGAGATGCGGGCGACGGTCGAAGAGCTTCGGGAGGAGCTGCAGAAAGCGCCGCAGCTCTACGAGGCGCGCTACAAGGAAATCCTCGCCGGGTTCCAGGCGCGCTGCGCCGAGGAGCGCGAGCAGGTCGTGGCTGCCGGGGGTCTGCATATCGTGGGCACCGAGCGTCACGAGGCACGCCGCATCGACAACCAGCTGCGCGGCCGCGCGGGACGGCAGGGCGATCCGGGCTCGTCGCGCTTCTTTCTCTCCTTGCAGGACGACCTGCTGCGCATCTTCGGCGCCGATCGCATGCAGAACCTCATGCAGCGGCTGGGCATGGAGGAAGGGGTGCCGATCGAGCACCGCTTCGTCACCCGCGCCATCCGCAACGCGCAGGAGAAGGTGGAGGCGCACAACTTCGACATGCGCAAGCATCTCCTCGAGTACGACGACGTGCTCAACAAGCAGCGTGAGGTGGTGTACGCGCGGCGGCGGGAATTGCTCTCGCGTGAGGACCTCTCGGAGGACGTGCTCGAGGTGGCC
>Ga0308411_10000822_pt1 | contig 20935 bp, 12 predicted proteins | sample HotsprottomLayer_2_FD_203530 | JGI IMG/M metagenome (GOLD analysis project Ga0308411, IMG submission 203530) | Hot spring phototrophic mat microbial communities from Octopus Spring, Yellowstone National Park, Wyoming, United States -... | ecosystem: Environmental > Aquatic > Thermal springs >...
GGTCATCGTTGGGGCCACGCAACGGGTTCTCCATGAACAGGCCGATGTGATCTTCGATGACCATGATGTCGCCCTTAGAGTACTGCGGATTCAGCCCTCCACAGGCGTTGCTGATGATGAGGATCTCACAGCCCAGTGCCTTCATGACGCGGACGGGCAAGGTGATCTGCTGCGGCGAATAGCCCTCGTAGTAGTGGAATCGACCTTCCATCGCCACGACGGTCTTGCCGCCGAAGCGACCGCACACCAGTTGCCCCTTGTGTGTCGGTGCGGTCGATACTGGGAAATGAGGAATATCGCCATAGTGGAAATGGGTCTCGGCTTCGATTTCCTCGACCAGTCCTCCCAAGCCCGTGCCGAGGATGATACCCACTTTCGGCTTGCCCTGCCAACGCGACCGGATGGCTCGCGTCGCTTCCTCGATCTGCTCAAACAACTCCGGCATGAATCGCTCTCCCGTCAGAACTCGTATTGCGCTTGACAAAACTCCGGCCACTGCCGCGGGCCGGCTCGCTAGCGTATCGTTTTAGCGAGCCGGCCCCCGTAAGGGGCCGGAGCCCCGGCCGCTGCCGCGGGCCGGCTCGCTGGCGAGCCACCTCGCGTCAGCGGTTGGAGTCGCGTTGCGTTCAGTCGCCGTGTTCGGCCAGCCAGCGTTCGGCATCCAGGGCGGCCATGCAACCCGTGCCGGCGGCCGTGACAGCTTGACGATAGTAGCTGTCGGCCACGTCGCCGGCGGCGAAAACGCCCTCGACGCTGGTATTGGTGCGGCCCGCTTTCGTCCAGAGGATGTAGCCGGCCTCGTCGAGCTTCACCTGTCCCTTGAGGAAAGCCGTGTTGGGCGTGTGTCCGATGCCTAGGAACATGCCGGCGACTTCCAGCGTCTCCACAGTGCTATCGACCGTGCTTTGCAGCCGAACGCCGGTCACGCCGTCGTCGTCGTTGCCCAGCACCTCAGCGACCGTGCGGTTCCACTTGATGGTGATTTTGGGGTTGGCCAGGGCGCGTTCTTGCATGATCTTGCTGGCGCGGAGTTTGTCGCGACGATGGACGAGATAGACCTGGCTGGCGAACTTGCTCAGGTAGCTGGCCTCTTCGACCGCTGAGTCACCGCCGCCCACGACGACCAGCGGACGATTGCGGAACCGCGGCAGAGCACCATCGCAGACGGCACACGCACTCACGCCGTGGTTCTTGAAGCGATCTTCGCTGGGCAGGCCGAGGTAGTTGGCCCTGGCTCCGGTGGCAATGATCAGAGCCTTGCACTGGAACGTCTGGCCTTCGCGAGAGTGCAGAGTGAACGGTCGTTTGCTCAGATCGAGATCGACAATGTCGTCGGTGATGATGCGCGTGCCGAAGTTGACGGCTTGCTGACGCATCCAGTTCATCATCTCTGGGCCGGTAGCGGCGCGTTTGCCGTGATGAGCGCGTTTGCCCTCATAGAGATGGGCCAGATCGGCGTAGCGTTCGGCAGGCAGAGCCGACTGCGAGAAGAGCTTGAGGGCCTCGTTATCGGCAGCGGGCCAGGTGGGGAAGTTCTCGACCTCGGTGGTGAGGTTGAGTTGCCCCAACGGGGTGGTGCCGTTGGCCTGGTTTTCCGGCCAGGTGGCACTGCCCTCGAAGACCAGCGGTTGCAAGTTGGCCCGTGCGGCGTAAATCGCTGCCGTCCAGCCCGCCGGCCCTGATCCGATAATAATGACCGTTTCGACTTGTGCCATGTTCTCTCCTACCACGATCGACTCGCTGCGTCCTGAAGGTTCGGTGACATTCTAGGAGCCGTAGCAGGCGGCTTCAACCGAACCGCTCCCCAGACAAACAAAGCAGGACTGACCTGTCGCCAGTCCCGCCTCGCGAACAACGCTCAGCGATCGGTTAGTTGTTCTTCTTGGCCTCCAGAGCCGCCTGGGCTGCCGCCAGTCGAGCGATGGGCACACGGAACGGCGAGCAGCTGACGTAGTTCAGCCCGATCTTGTAGCAGAACTTGACCGAGTCCGGTTCACCGCCGTGTTCGCCGCAGATGCCGATCTTCAGATCGCTTCGGGTAGCTCGGCCCTTTTCGACACCGATCTTCATCAGACCGCCGATGCCGTCGAAGTCGATCACCTGGAAGGGATCCTTGGGCACAATGTCCGTCTCGATGTAGTGACGGATGAAGGTGCCGTAGTCGTCACGGCTCATGCCCAGACCCGTTTGCGTCAGGTCGTTGGTGCCGAAGCTGAAGAACTGAGCCTCCTTGGCGATCTGATCAGCGGCGATGCAGGCACGCGGCAATTCGATCATCGTGCCGACCAGGTATTCGACCTGGACGCCTTTCTCGGCGAAGACCTTCTGGGCGGTTTCGTGTACGATCTTGGCCTGGGCCTTGAGTTCGGTCACGAAGCCCACCAGCGGGATCATGATTTCCGGAACGACGTTGGTGCCGGCCTTTTTGACGTTGCAGGCCGCCTCGAAGATGGCTCGGGCCTGCATCTCGGTGATTTCCGGGTAGACGATACCCAGTCGGCAACCACGGAAGCCGAGCATCGGGTTGAACTCATGCAGAGCCTTGACGCGTTCGGCGATGGTTTCCTTACTCACGTTCATCTCGCGAGCCATTTCCGCCTGGCCCTTGTCGTCGTGCGGCAGGAACTCATGCAGGGGCGGATCGAGCATCCGGATGGTCACCGGATAGCCCTTCATGACCTTGAACAGTCCCTCGAAGTCCTCACGCTGGAACGGCAGCAGTTTGGCCAGTGCCTTGCGGCGATCCTCGACTGTGGTGGCGAGAATCATCTCGCGCATTTCCTTGATGTGATCGAAGAACATGTGTTCGGTACGGCACAGGCCGATGCCCTCGGCTCCGAAGGCGATGGCCTGTTCGGCCTGATCGGGCTTGTCGGCGTTGGTGCGGATCTTGAACGGGCCGCGTGCCTCGTCGGCCCACTTCATCAGTTCGGCGAATTGCTGATAGACTTTCGACTCCTCCGGCTTGAGCGTCTTGTCGATCAGCACTTGGACGACCTCGCTCGGCTTAGTCGCGACCTGACCCGCCATCACCTCGCCGGTGAAGCCATCGACCGAGATGAAGTCGCCGTCCTTGAGAACCAGATCGCCGACGCTGACGGTACGCTTGTCGTAGTCGATGCGGAGTTGGTCGCAACCGACGACGCACACCTTACCCATCTGTCGGCTGACCAGGGCGGCGTGTGACGAGGCACCGCCGAAGGCAGTCAGAATGCCATCCGCTGCTTGCATGCCGCGGAGGTCTTCCGGGCTGGTTTCTCGGCGGACGAGGATGACCCGGCCTTCGGGGGCACGTTTGCCATGCGCATCGGGTTTGCCGTACTTGTTGACGTGCTGTTCGGCATCGTCGGCGAAGAACTTGATGACGCCGCAGGCCGCTCCTGGGCCGGCGTTGATGCCCTTGGCGATGACCTTGGCCTTGCGTTTGGCCTCGGGATCGAAGATCGGCTGGAGCAACTGGTTGAGATCATCGGGGGGGATGCGGCCGGCCGACAGAGCTTCTTCTTTGCTGATGCGGCCCTCGTTGTGGAAGTCCACGGCGAAGCGCACGCCAGCGAAGCCGGTTCGCTTGCCGTTGCGCGTCTGGAGCATCCACAGTTTGCCCTTTTGGATAGTGAACTCGATGTCCTGGACATCGCGGTAGTGGTCTTCGAGCTTCTGGCGGATTTCCTCGAGTTGCCGATAGCAGTCGGGCATCTCCTCCTTGAGTTGAGCGATCTTTTTAGGAGTGCGAATGCCGGCTACCACATCTTCGCCCTGGGCGTTGAGCAGGTATTCGCCGTAGAAGACGTTTTCGCCTGTGGCGGGGTCGCGGGTGAAGGCCACACCGGTGCCTGAGTCGTCGCCCATGTTACCGAAGACCATCGAGCAGATGTTAGCAGCCGTGCCCCAGTCATGCGGGTAGCCGTACTGCCGACGATACACCACGGCGCGATCGTTGTTCCACGAGCCGAACACGGCAGCGATGGCCCCGTACATCTGCTCCATCGGATCTTCGGGGAACTCCTTGCCCTTTCTGTCCTTGACGGCTTTCTTGAACCGCCTAACGAGTTCCTTGAGGTGTTCGACCGTCAGTTGCGTGTCGTGTTCGACGTGAACCTCGTGCTTGAGGTCGTGCATGATCTGCTCGAAGGGGTCGATCTCGGTCTTGGATTGCGGCTTGAGATCGAGAACGACATCGCCATACATCTGGACGAAGCGGCGATAGCTGTCCCAGGCAAAGCGTTCGTTGCCGGTACTCTCGATGAGTCCCTTGAGGGTGGACTCGTTCAAGCCGATGTTCAGAACGGTGTCCATCATACCGGGCATAGACACGCGGGCACCGGAACGGCAGGAGACGAGCAGAGGGTTTTTGGAGTCGCCGAACTTCGCCCCCATGACCTCTTCGGTCTTGCGGAGGGCTTCTTCGACCTGAGCTTTCAGTTCCGGCGGGTAGGTGTGATTGTTTGCGGTGTAGTAATTGCAGACTTCGGTAGTGATGGTGAAACCGGCCGGCACAGGTAGACCGATGAGACACATCTCGGCGAGGTTGGCCCCCTTGCCACCGAGAAGTTCTTTCATCTTACCGTTGCCCTCTGCCTGGTTGCCGCCGAAGAAGTAAACGTATTTTTTGGCTGCCATTCGTCCTTGCCTCAATGAAAGCCCCCTCCCAAGTCAGGGAGGAGAGGAAATCCAGGTGATAGTCTACGAACCCGTCCAACGAGCGTCACCCTTGGCTAGCTCCGGCCCCTTACGGGAGCCGGCTCGCCAAGATGATTCGCCAGCGAGCCAGCCCGCGTCAGCGGCCGGAGTTTCTGCTACCATTACTCAGAGAAGAATCTGCTGTTTGAGGGTTGCACCATGCCATTCGAGAAAGTGGACAAGCAAATCGACTTCCCTGCCCTGGAGCGGGCCATGCTGGACTTCTGGCAGCGTATTGATGCTTTCGAGCAACTGCGCCGCAAGAACGCCAACGGGCCACGCTGGTCTTTTCTCGATGGTCCCATCACTGCCAACAATCCCATGGGCGTTCACCATGCCTGGGGACGCACCTACAAAGATGCCTACCAGCGTTATCACGCCATGCTCGGGCATCACCTCCGCTATCAGAACGGCTTCGACTGTCAGGGACTGTGGGTCGAGGTCGAGGTCGAGAAGGAACTCGGCCTGAAGTCCAAACGCGACATCGAGAATCTTGTGCCCGGCGATCCGTTCGCCAGCATCGACCGCTTCGTCAGCCTGTGCAAGGCGCGTGTCGATCGCTTTGCTCGCATTCAGACCGAACAGTCCATCCGCCTGGGTTACTGGATGAACTGGGATCGCGAAGAGGACTGGAGCAAGGATCCCGGTCAACGTCGCTCCTACTTCACCATGTCCCAGGAGAACAACTACACCATCTGGGGCTTCCTCAAGAAGTGCCATCAACGCGGGCTGGTGTATCGCGGCTACGATGCCATGCCCTGGTGTCCGCGCTGTGGTGTCGGTCTGTCCGAGATGGAGGTTAAGGAAGGCTATCGGCTGGTCGAACACCGCGCCGTCTTCGTCAAGTTCCCCTTGCGCGAACGGCCCGGCGAGAATCTGCTGGTATGGACGACGACACCCTGGACGCTCAGCAGCAATGTCGCCGCCGCCGTCAATCCAGAGTTGACCTATCTACGCATTCGCCTCAAAGACGAAATCTACTACCTCGCTCGCGGTGCCTTCAAAGCCGACCGCATGGCAGGCGTAGGGACGGCCAGCGGGGCCGACGGCGATGAGGAGGACATCGGCACCGGCAAGAACGCCGGCTGGCTGCCCGGTGTGCCGCACCTCAAGTCGCTCGAACAACTCTTCAAGGAGAAGTCTCGCGAAGGCTTCGAGATCCTCGGCGAACTCAAAGGTGCTGAGATGGTCGGCTGGACCTACGACGGCCCCTTCGACGAACTGCCCGCCGTCTCCGAGGACTACGGTGCCCCCCAGGAACTGGCTCGTGTCGTCCGCGCCCGCAACTGGGCCCCCGCTGTGTCCGGCCGAACCGCTCATCGCGTCGTCGCCTGGAAGGAGGTCGGCGAGACGGAGGGCACCGGCATCGTCCACATCGCCCCGGGTTGCGGTCGCGAGGACTTCCAACTCGGCAAGGAACAGGGGTTGCCTCCCATCGCTCCACTCGACGAGTCCGGCACGTTTTTGCCAGGCTTCGGTGAACTGACCGGCAAGTGTGCCGTCGATCCCGCAGTGCCCGAACTGGTCTGCACCAGCCTGCAACACAAAAATCGCCTCTTCGCCACCGAACGCTATGTCCACCGCTATCCGCACTGCTGGCGGTGCAAGACGGAACTGCTCTTCCGCCTTGTCGATGAGTGGTTCATCAACATGTCCTGGCGTGACGAGATCCTCCGCGTTGTCGATCAGGTGACCTTTTTGCCCGAGAGCATCAACGGTCGAGCCAAGGAACGCAACTGGCTGGAGAACATGGGGGACTGGATGATCTCCAAGAAGCGATTCTGGGGACTGGCTCTACCCATTTGGGTCGATGAACAGACCGGCGATTTCGAGGTGATCGGCAGTCGTGAAGAGTTACAGGCGCGCGCCGTCGAAGGCTGGGAACAGTTTGAAGGCCACTCGCCGCACCGTCCCTGGATCGACCTTGTCAAGATCCGCAATCCCAAGACGGGCAACTTGATGTCGCGCATCAGCGATGTCGGCAACCCCTGGCTGGATGCCGGCATCGTGCCCTACTCGACCATGGGCTACAACAGCGACCGCGCCGAGTGGGAGAAGTGGTTCCCCGCGGATTTCATCACCGAGTGTTTCCCCGGACAGTTCCGCAACTGGTTCTACGCCATCCTGGCCATGAGTACCATGATGGAGGGCCGACCGCCCTTCAAAGTGCTGCTCGGCCATGCTCTGGTGCGCGACCAGAACGGCGAAGAGATGAGCAAGAGCAAAGGCAACTCCGTCGAGTTCAACGGAGCCGCCGACACCGGCTACGAGTTGTTTGTCGATCGCAAGCCGAAACTCAGCGTCGAGGCTCAGGCCAAACAGGAGTTGCCCGCCGGTTTCGAGTCGTGCTACGAGGGCGAGAAGATCATCGAGGGCAAGTCGCGCAAGGTGGTTATCGGTAAGTATAAGCCGATGGGTGCCGATGTCATCCGCTGGCTGTACTGCCGACAGAATCCGGCGGTCAATCTCAACATCGGCCCCGGCCCGGCGGACGAACTCCGTAGCCGATTCCATTTGAAACTCTTCAACGTCTACGCCTTCTTCTGCGAGTATGCCCGACTGGACAACTTCGATCCCGCCAGCGTTGCTGTGCCTATGGAGCGTCGGCCCGACATCGATCGCTGGATTCTCTCGGATTTGCAAAAGCTGATTCAGACCGCTCACGAAGCCTTCTCTAGCTACAACGTCCAGGCCTTCGCTCTCGCGGCCGAGGCCTTCGTGGACGACAAGCTGTCCAACTGGTACGTCCGTCGCAATCGCCGACGCTTCTGGAAGAACGATGACGCCACCGATCAACTCGCGGCCTATCAGACGCTGCACACCGTTCTCGTCACCCTAGCCAAGCTATTCGCGCCAATCATCCCGTTTTTCACCGAGGCGATGTATCAAAACCTCGTCCGCAACGCTCTGGGCGAACGTGGGGCGAGCGAGCCGGCCAGCGTGCATTTGTGCGACTACCCGCGCGCCGAGGTGGGGCTAATCGACGAACAACTCTCTGCTGACATGAACGCTCTGTTGCGGCTAGTATCGCTCGGTTTGGCAGCCCGCAACACGGTCAAGATCAAGGTGCGGCAACCGCTCGCCGAACTGCGTGTGCAACCAGCAGGCGAGAGCGATCAACGAGCCGTGCAGCGGTTTGGTAGCCAGATCGCCGAGGAATTGAACGTCAAACGGGTCACCTTGCACGACCCAGCCGCCGGCCCATTACTGGTCAGCGAGATCAAGCCGAACCCCAAGGCACTAGGACAGAAATATCGCGATCGCCTACGCGACGTGCAGGCGGTCATTGCTGCTGCCGAGCCGGAGCAACTGGCCGCCCTAGTCGCTCGTGGCGAGCCGTTCCAACTCGGCGAATTCACGCTAGAGCCAGCCGACCTGTGGGTCACTCAAAAAGCCGCCGAGGGCTGGGCCGGCTTGATGGATCGCGGCACGCAGGTAGCCATCGATACTCGCATCACCGTGGAACTGGCCCAGGAGGGCATGGCCCGCGACATTGTGCGGCAGGTGCAGGATCTCCGCAAGCAGTCTGGTCTGGAAGTCGAGGATCGCATTACTCTGTATCTATCCAGCGACACGGACGTAGTGCGGGCCGCCATCGAGGCCCACCGCGACTACATTGCTCGCGAAACCCTGACCACACGCTGGGCCAGCGAACCTCTGGACAATGGCGGGCACTCGATCCGCAGTAAGATCGAGGGCAAAGACCTCGTCATTGCCCTGAAGCGGCAGGGTTGAGTCGAGCAACTGCCGGACATGCGGCGGCAGCGAGCCGGCAGCGTCAGCGATCGGAGTAGCTACCTCCACCCGCTGACGCAGGGTGGCTCGCTATTGTTTCTCAGACTCTCAGGCGGCCAGTTGCTGGGCTGCGCAGGGGCTTGGCTCGTTGACAACTTGAGGCGTGGTCTCGTGGACGGCCTCGGGCCAGAGCAGCCAGGAAGTGGCCGCTCCCGCTACCCCTAGGGCGAATAACAGTACGCCCAGCGGTTGCAAACCGGTTCCCTGGTAGAGCCGAATCCCCGTGGAACTGGTTCCCGCCAGAACACACAACACTAGCAAGCCGTAGCCACAAAGTCCCAGGGCATAACTCAGCCGCTCGGGTCGTCGATCCAGGCAGGCGATCCAGTAGGCGAGCATGGGCGCGATCAGTCCATAGGTGCAGGACTCAGGAGACGGCCCCAGAACTAGCATCCAACAGGTCGCGAATGTCAGAGTCAGCCACAGAGTAGTCGTGCCCCTTCCGAGTCGCCAGCGTGCCAGCAACACGGCGACGGCACAACCGGCTCCGCCGGCCAGTTGCAACAGTGTGTATTGAAAGAGCGTGATGGGCACCTGCCAGGCACTGAGTAACTGCCAGACATCGCGGTAGCCATGCACCAACGACCAGGTTCGCCGAACCGCATCGCCATGAGCCAGCACGCCCCACCACAGTTTATACTGTCGCGCCACATACTCGGGCTGTTGCAACCCAAAGGGCAACACGGTCAGCACCAGCAGAGCCAGTACCAGTCGGCTGCCCAGTTGGAGCGGATACAGCAACACCAGCAGACCGGCCAGAGCGATCGGATAGACCTTGAGATGGATGGCCAATGCCAGAGCCAGGGCTGACAGCGTCCAGCGTTGTTGCTGCACGGCGGTGACGCTGACCAGCATCAACGCTAGCAGAGCGATGTTGGCTTGAGCATTGTTGAGACTGCCCAGAGCCAGGGGAGCCATCAGCAGATAGATCACGCCACGCTGTGTCGGAGTCGTCTGCCACGGACAACCCTGTCGCAACCACCAGTCCGTTGCTAGCAACAGGGCCACCGCACTGAGCAACCGCCACAGCACGCCGCCCAACCACAACGGAAGCATCGCACACGGCGTGAACAGAGCCGCGATTAGTGGGCTGTAGCGATAGTACAGAAACTGCTCTTGCCCATCTTTCAACTCGCCATAGAGATCCTGGCCTTGCAACCAGGCTCGACCTGTGGCTTCCCAGATGGGGTAGGTGGTTTGTCGATAGGGCTGCCAACCCGACCGTAGGCAAACTGCCAGCAGAAGAACACCCCAGACGAACGCGGCTGTCAGCAGCCAGGGATTGCCCATCTGCCAGCGAGCCATCAACCTGGCCATGTCCATGAACACCTTCCCTGTGTCCTGTGCCTTGGCCCCAACAGGAGGGCTGAGATAGTGGAAAAGTATTGGGCAACTAGTCGATAAAGTCAACAGGACTATCGCAACCGGCAAAGTCCACAGCCTTGAAGGGTTCGCGGCTCCGCCTTGGCTTGCTGTCTTGCCCAGTCGGTTGGAGGACTGAACAGGTCGGGCGAAGGCCGGTAGTTTACGCAAGAGGAGAAGGGCATGCGACCGACGGTGATTCTTCTGGTACTCGGTCTGGTTGCCCCCGAGATACTGGCGCAGTTTTCCCCTGCCAAACAAACACCCGCGAACCAGCGAGCCGGACTGCTATTGTGGAAGTCGCCGATCCCGGATCTGCCCAGACCCGAGGAGTTGCAGTCCTTCGATACCAGTTCCGTGCGACTGGACTGGCGCAACCAACGCTGGCTGGTGACCTCTTCGGGCGGAGTCCTCAAGGATTTCGGCCCCTCGGAGCGAGCGGCTCGTCAGGCCGTTCAGGTCATTCACGAATTGGCTCTGAATCAGCGAGGCACGATTGGTGCGGGGAGTCTGGAGTACTGGTTGAGCAACGGCCAACCGCCGCGACGAACGCCGCAGGGACTGGCCACGGTGAGTCTGGAGCCGGCCAGCCTCCGAGTGGCCGGCTTGCAAGGCCGATGGTACTTGCGCAACCAGTCGCGTCTGCTGGTGGACTTTGGCGGCAGCGAGGCCGACGCTCGCCAGGCACTGGCCATCATGCAGAAGTATCGCTTCGATCGAGTCGGCATAATCGGCAGCGGCGAGGGCGCGATGGCTGTTTTCCTCGCTCCCCTTAGTGAAAACCTTCGTGCCGGTCACCATTCCAATCCAACTGCCCACCCAGCTGGCAACCGACTGGTGCCCCCTCAAGTAGCGAAACCGACTAGTTGGCCTGGCCAGCAACCTTCCTCGAATCCGGCGGCTCAACTGCAGGGACTAGATCAACTTCCCCATCGCCTGATCGGTGGCTCGCCCAATACCGCCGTCACTCGCGTGCCGTTTGACTGGCGACAGGTGGCTCTGGTGCAGGTCAATGGCGACTGGCAGTTACGAGCAGGCATGCGAACGCTGGTGAATTTCGGCCCTCACAGCACTGAGGCCCAACAGGGGTTGCAGGCCTTGCGGTACTATCGTTTCACAGAGTTGCATCAACTCGCCTCAACGGGAGCCAGTTACTTCACTGCTCCAAAGGCAGCTCCTCACGCTCTGCCTGCCGGTCTGCACGGAGAAGATTTCCGCCCCGAACAACTGGAGATCAAACAGACCGGCGGAGTGTACTCGCTGTGTCAGAAAGACCGAGTCATCCTCCAGCTCGGCAGTCAGGAAAGCGAAGCGCGACAGGTGCTGGATTCGATCAAGCGTGATCGCTTCGACCGCGTCTGCCGAATTGGCAAACCAGGACAGGAAACCATGACTTTCCTGCTGCGCACCCGCTGAGGCGATCCACAATCGAGGACGGCGGTGTGCTGAGAGTTTGTTGAAGTATTAGGCGAGCCATCTCGCGTCAGCGGGTGGAGTTCTGCAACTCCCGCTGATGCGAAGTTATCTTGACACAGCCTGCCCTCTTATGCCATCTTCCCATCTCCTCCCCGGAGTGATGGATCACCCGGAATAACTGCGCCGTTCGGCACCGAGGATCAAGGATGATTATCTGTAGAACGCCTTTCCGCATCTCCTTTTTCGGCGGTGGCACCGACTACCCTAGCTGGTATCGCCAGCACGGCGGAGCCGTCCTAGCCACCACCATCGACAAATACTGTTACCTGACCTGTCGCTATCTGCCGCCTTTCTTTCAACATCGCATTCGCATCGTCTATCGCCAGATCGAAACCTGCCAGTCGCTCGACGACATCCGCCATCCCTCCGTCCGCGAGACGTTGCGGCTGCTGGGCATCGAACGCGGTGTCGAACTGCATCACGATGGCGACCTGCCCGCTCGCAGCGGCATGGGCTCCAGTTCCGCCTGCACCGTAGGACTGCTGCACGCCCTGCACGCCCTACGCGGTGAGATGGTTACCAAGTACCAACTCGCTCGCGAAAGTCTGCACATCGAGCAAGACATTCTTCAGGAAACCGTTGGCTCGCAGGATCAGGTCATGGCGGCCTTTGGTGGGCTGCGTCATATCAAGTTCCATCCCAACGGCGATTTCACCATCGACCCCTTTATCCTGCCACCGGCTCGCGTTGCCCAGCTACAGGCACATCTGCTGCTGATCTATACTGGCATCGCCCGCACGGCTTCGGATGTAGCTCGCAGCTATGTCGAGGATCTTGAAGCCCGCAGACGACAACTTCGTATCATGAAGGAATTGGTGGACGAGGCGGTCGAGATCCTGGCCAGCGGCACCGACATTCGCGCCTTTGGCGATCTGCTTCATGAAGCCTGGCTGGCCAAACGCAGCCTGTCGGCCCAGGTATCCAACAGCGAGGTCGATGAACTCTACAGCCGAGCCCGTGCCGCTGGTGCCCTGGGCGGCAAGCTCACCGGCGCGGGCGGCGGGGGCTTTCTGCTCCTGTTTGCCGAACCAGATCGTCATGCCGACATCCTCCGCGCCTTGCAAGGCCGACTGCACGTTCCCTTTCAATTCGAGTCGGCCGGCAGCCAGATCATCTTTTACGAACCCTCGCCGGCCTACGAAGAGGTCGAGCAACTGCGTCGGCAGTGTGCCCCGGTGGCCTTCAAGGAACTGTCCACTCTCACCCCAGTTGCGGAGGCCTCGTGAACGAGCGTCTTTATGTGGCCGGCGGCTCAACTCTGCTCGGGCGAGCCCTTCTCCACCAAGCGCGAGCATCCGGCCGCTATCATCTGGTTGGCTTGCCCGGTAGCGAACCTGATCCGACCCAGCCGGGACAGGTCGATGAGTTCTTCGCCCAGGTTCGACCTACGCAAGTGATCGTGGCGGCAGGCCGCTCAGGAGGCATCGGTCTCAATCGCGATTGCCCCGCCGATCTGATGCTCGACAATCTGCTCAGCATCACTCACCTGCTTCGGGCCGCTCACGAACACAAGGTACAACGCCTTCTGTACCTTGGTAGCTCCTGCATGTATCCAGTGACCGCGCCACAACCGCTCTGCGTTGAGTCGCTGCTGACTGGCCCACTGGAGCCGACCAGTGCGGCCTATGCCACCGCCCGACTAGCGGGCTGGCAACTGTGTCGTGCTTACCAGCAGCAGTACGGCGACTGCTTCCTGATGGCCATCCCCACCAACAGTTTCGGGCCACACGACGACTTCACGCCCCAGGGCGGGCACGTTATCCCGGCTCTGATGCGACGACTGCACGAGGCCAAGGTGCGACAGGCTCGCAGCGTGACCATCTGGGGCAGTGGCCGACCGCGTCGCGAGTTCCTCTACGCCCCCGACCTCGCCGATGCCGCACTGTTTGTTCTGCAACATCATCCTGGGCCTGAACCGATCAACCTGGGTGGCGGCACGGATTTATCTATTGCCGAACTGGCGCAAGCCATTGCCGATGTGGTCGGCTACGCAGGGGAGTTGCACTTCGATGCCAGCCAACCCGACGGTGCCCCACGCAAGTGCCTGGAGGCCGGCCCGCTGTTCGCTCTGGGTTGGCGACCGCGTACCGACTTCCGCGTTGCTTTGGATCGAACCTATCGCTGGTTTCTCGAACGGGCTTGCAGGGAGGTGAGGCCGCATGGAAGCGCAACTGTATAGAAGTCTCTACCGCATTCGCCGAGTCGAAGAAGAGATTGCTCGCGTCTATCCGAGCGACTGCATTAAGTCGCCCGTTCATCTGTCGATCGGCCAAGAGGCCGTCTCCGTTGGTGTCTGTGCAGCACTGGAACCGCAGGACGTGGTCTATGGCACCTATCGAGGCCATGCCCTGTATCTGGCTCGCGGTGGCGATCTCCGCGCCATGCTGGCGGAACTGTACGGCAAGGTCACCGGCTGCGCCCGCGGCAAGGGCGGGTCGATGCATCTCATCGACACCCGCCAGGGCATCATGGGCATGTCCGCTGTGGTCGGCACCACCATCGCCAATGCAGTCGGACACGCCTACGCCATCCAGTTGCGTCGGCAGACCGGCATCGTCGCCAGTTTCTTCGGCGATGGGGCCACCGAGGAGGGAGTCTTTACCGAGAGCCTGAATTTTGCCGCTCTGAAGTGTCTACCCATCCTCTTTGTCTGCGAAAACAATCGCTACGCCATCCACACGCACCAAAGCCGACGACAGGGCAATCTCGATCTGTGCGGCAAGGCCCGCGCTCAGGGCATACCCGCGACGCAACTCGACGGCAACGATGTACTGGCCATTCATGCTCAGGTCGAGGGATTGGTCAAGGACATCCGCTCTGGAGGCGGGCCGCGTTTTATCGAGGTGCTGACTTGTCGCTGGCGCGAACATGTCGGGCCTGGCGAAGATTTCCATCTGGGTTATCGCACAAAAGCCGAGGTCGATCCCTGGCAGTTCAACGATGCTCTGCCCCGTCTGGGGCGACTGATCGATGCTGACGAGAAACATCAGATCGAGCAAGAGGTTGAGGAAGAGATCGCCGAGGCACTGGTTTTTGCCGAGTCAAGCCCTTTCCCCGAGGCGGCCGAACTGCTGGCTCACACCTACAAGGAGTAACCGTTATGGGGCAGATAGCTACCTTGTCACGCCGCTGCGGCGATGCGACTCGGGAAACCACGCCACGCAGCCTGTCCTACGTCGAGGCCGTCCGCGAGGCAACCGATCTGGAAATGGAACGCGATCCCTCCGTGGTGCTGTTCGGCCTGGATGTCGATGACCCCAAGGCCATCCAGGGCACGACGCGTGGGCTGGTGCAGAAGTATGGCCCGCAGCGAGTGTTCGGCACACCGCTGTCCGAGGATGGCATGACTGGAGTCGCCATCGGCATGGCACTAGCCGGTCTGCGACCGATTCACGTTCACATCCGCATGGACTTCCTGTTGTTGGCGATGAATCAGCTCGTCAATGTCGCCGCCAAGTGCCGGGCCATGTACGGCGGACAGGTATCGGTGCCACTCGTCGTCCGGGCCATGATCGGCAAGAGTTGGGGCCAGGGTGCCCAGCACTCGCAGGGGTTGCACAGCCTATTCATGCACATTCCGGGTATCAAAGTGGTCGCGCCGGCCACGCCCTACGACGCACGGGGCTGCCTCGCTGCAGCCGTTCGCGACGACAACCCCGTGCTGTACGTCGAGCATCGTCTGCTGCATTTCCAGAACGGCCCAGTGCCTGTTGAGCCGTATACCGTGCAGCCAGGCAAGGCGCGCATCACCGCTCGCGGCAAGGACATCACGATTGTGGGCATCTCGTACATGCAGGTCGAGTGCCTGCGTGCCTGGCACTACCTCCAAGAGGTGGGTATTTATGCCGAGATCATCGATCCTATTTGGCTGAGTCCGCTGGACATCGACACCATCGCTGCTTCGGTGGCACGCACTGGCCGACTGCTCGTCGTAGACACCGCTTGGTTGACTTGTGGTGCTAGTGCCGAGATCGTGGCCGGCGTTGCCGAGCGACTGGGCGGCACTCGCGCGGTGCAGTTGCAGCGACTAGGCTTCGCTCCGACTGCCTGTCCGACCACGCCGGCCTTGGAAGAGTTGTTCTATCCCAATGCGCGGACAATCGCCGCCAAGGCGCGCGATCTCGTCGAAGGGCGAGCCACTGGCTGGCTGCCGCGCGAACGTGCCGACCTGACTAGTATCGCCTTCAAGGGACCCTTCTGATGCACACCACTGCAAAAAGTACCGGCCTGGATTGGCCCCTGATGCGGAACAACATTGTCCGCGAAGATCTCGATATGGTTTGTCGCTATTTGCAGCAGGACGATCCGATCCTGACTGCCGGTCGCAACGTCCGGGCCTTCGAGGAAGAATGGTCGAACTGGCTGGGCGTGCGGCACAGCGTCATGGTCAACTCGGGTTCGTCAGCCAATATCGTGACCTTGGCCGCTCTGCGCGAGATGTACGGGCCAGGCGGGGAGGTGATCGTCCCCACCATCACCTGGGTGTCCGACATCGTCGCGGTTTTGTATGCCGGCTTCACGCCGGTGTTTGTGGACATCGACCCGCGCACCCTGGGCATGGACAACGCCCAGGTCTTGCAGGCCGTCAACTCACGCACTCGCGCCGTGTTCCTGACGCATGTGCTGGGCTACAATGCCCTGTCGCGCGAACTGCTCGACGAACTAGAGCGGCGTGACGTGCTGCTGCTCGAGGATGTCTGCGAATCGCACGGAGCCACCTTTGCCGGCCGCAAGTTGGGCACTTTTGGGCTGGCCTCCAACTTCTCCTTCTACTACGCCCATCATCTCAGCACCATCGAGGGCGGGATGGTTTCAACCAACAATACCGATCTCTATGAGATGCTGCGGATGCTGCGGGCGCACGGTATGGTTCGCGAACTCGACTCGGCGAGTCGCCGACGTGAGTTGGCCGACGACTTCCCGGATCTCCATCCCGATTTCATCTTCGCGCATGCCGGATTCAACTTCCGCAGCACCGAGATCAACGCCCTGATCGGCCGCTCGCAGTTGCGCCGCCTCGACGACACCATCGCCATCCGTCGCGAGAATCTGCGGCTGTTCCTGGCCGGTCTCGATCCCGAGTTGTACCGCACCGACTTCGCCGTCGAAGGTAACAGCAACTACGCCTTCACGCTGATCCTTCGTCATCCCGACGAGGCACTGCGCGATCGGGTGATGGTCTGTTTGCGACAAAAAGGAGTTGAATTTCGTCGCGGCACAGCTGGCGGAGGCAATCAGACACGCCAGCCCTACTTGCGACGCTTGCTCGGCGAGGATTATCATCGGCAGTTCCCCCGCGCCGATCACGTCCACTTCTTCGGATTCTACATTGGCAATTATCCTAGTTTGCCTCGAGAGCGAATCGGACAACTGTGCGACCTGCTCAATGGCCTGAGATGAGACATCCAGCCCTGCTGAGTTCTCCATCAGGACGAGGAACCAGGAGAACTACAAGAGACGTCTCCAAAGGAGTTATTGCACATGGGACGACAACTCGACGTGGTGCTGATCAATCCGGCCAGCCGCAACCAGGTGTATCAGTCGCTCGGTTCGCGGTTGGCGGCGGTCGAAAATCCGGTTTGGGCCGGCTTGATCGCGAATTTCTGTCGGCGACAGGGGCTATCGGTTCAGATCATTGATGCCGAGGCGGAGGAACTCATCGCCACCGAAGTGGCGGAGGAGGTCGAATCGCTCCAACCCCGGCTGGCGGTCGTGGTGGCTTATGGACATCAGCCCTCTGCTTCGACGCAGATCATGACCGCCTGCGGGCAGGTTTGCACCGCTATCAAGCAACTGCTTCCCACCCAGAAGATATTGCTGCTGGGTGGCCATGTGGCCGCTCTGCCGGAACGCACGCTGGCCGAAGAGGATGTTGACTTCACGGCCACCGGCGAGGGCTTGTACACGCTGGTAGGACTGCTCGAAGCTCTCGCGTCGCCCGTGCCGCAATTCAGCGCGGTGCCGGGTCTGTGCTATCGCGACGGCGAGGCCATCGTCCGCACCAAGGAACGCCCCTTGCTCGCTGATCTGGATGGGCAGATGCCCGGCGTGGCCTGGGATCTGTTGCCCATGCGCAACTATCGGGCCCACAACTGGCACTGCCTCGACGGCTCGCCGCGCCAGCCCTATGCAGCGCTGTACACCACCCTGGGTTGTCCGTATCACTGCTCATTCTGCTGCATTCAAGCACCTTTCAAGAGCGGGGAACGAGCCGGAGGCAGCAAGGCAACGGCTAACAGCTATCGGATGTGGAGTCCCGACTGCATCATCGAGCAGATCGACGTGCTGGTGCAGCAATACGGAGTGCGCAACATCAAGATCGCCGACGAGATGTTCGTTCTCAATCGCCGACACGTCCTGGGCATCTGCGACCGTATCCTCGAACGCGGCTACGACCTGAACATCTGGGCCTACACACGCATCGACACTATTAAAGAGGGCATGCTAGAGAAATTGCGAGCGGCTGGGTTCCGTTGGCTGGCCGTCGGCATCGAGGCGGGCTCTGACCGCGTGCGTAGCGACGTGGACAAGGGCTTTGCCCAGGATCAGGTCTATCGCGTCATCGAACAGATTCGCGCGGCCGGCATTGCCGTCATCGGCAACTACATCTTCGGCCTGCCCGAGGACGATCTGGACTCCATGCAGGCCACGCTCGATCTGGCCATCGACCTGCATTGCGATTTTGCCAACTTCTACTCCGCAATGGCCTATCCCGGCTCGCCGTTGTATGAACTGGCTCTACGCCAGGGCGTACCCCTGCCGGAGCGGTGGACGGGCTACTCGCAGCACTCCGCCGACTGCCTGCCGTTGCCGACCCGTTATCTGCCGGCCCGCGAGGTGCTGCGATTCCGCGATCAGGCCTTTAACCGCTACTACAGCCATCCGCGTTATCTGGGATACGTTCAGCGACAGATGGGCGAGGTGGCGGTACAGCACTTGCGCGACATGGCGAGTTATCAACTGCAACGCGATCTGCTTAGTGGCCAGATGCCCGCCTCGGATATGCTGCTGCCGGCCGAGGCACCGGCAGCGACTTGGCAACCTGTGCAGCAACTGCAAGTGCTGGCTCACTGAAGGCGATTGTTAAGCTGACTGCCTCTCACCGCGAGGCCACGAAGTCGCGATAGAGCGACTCCAGCAGGGGTTTATTGAGCGGGCCGGTGTACACGACCAGGCGGTAGCGGAGTTGAACCGTCTTGCCTCGTTCGATCTTCCAGGCACCAGCTCGACTGGTTGCTGGGCCAACTCCCAGTTGGCCATCGACGCGCCATAGGGTCGGCCCGCCTGGATTGTCCTTGTGGGCCAGGATGGCGATGTGACCGGCATCCTTGCGACCGACGATGGGCATGCCGACATCGACCCAGGCTGCCGGTCGGCCCTCGGCCTTGGCGTTCTCTTCGCCGGCACTGTTGACCGCCGTGCCGCCGGTTTTCGGTCGCCACGGCATCCGCAAGAACAGCCCGCCGTAGTCGTACTTGCCGAAGGTGATGTCCTTCTCGGCCCGGCCCGTCCAGGTCAAATCGAGCAAATAATGCGTCTTCTTATCCCGAATTGTCCAGTCCTGCGTCTCGATCAGCAACGGTGAACCGTCTGCATCGAGCCAGGTGGACTTGAATAGAGCGGTCGCGATGGGTTGGTCGTCTTCGGTGATGAAACCGGGAGAGTCATCGGAGCGGAAATGATCCTTGCCGCGATTGTGGAAGAAGTCTCGGCCGTTGACCTGGAGGAAGCCGACATACAGGCCGGTCTGGTGCTTGTGATGCGCTGGGCTGTACTCGGTGAGGATGCCGTTGCCATCCGGGGCCAGCAGCGGATGAAAATAGGGGCGACCATCCTTGGGCAGCACGACCACCAGTAAGGGTGAGTCGCCCTCGCCGCGATGCAGTGTCCAGGAGCGAGATTTCTCGTTGGCCTCCCAGCGCAGTGGAGCAGCCATTGCAAGGCTTGGCAACAAGCCCACAAAAATTGTCAGTAGCGATCTCATAAAGAGGTCTCCAGGCCTCTCTGTCGAGTCGGCAGAGAGGCCGGGGTTTGAGTGTTAGCGGTTGTCACAGTCCCTTGGGCGTTCCGGCGATTCGCCGGGCCTTGGGATCGTCAGGAGGACGATCCAGCACGAGGAAGGCGAATAGATCAGCGATCTCCTGGGGTGTCAATTGTTTCTCGACATCCTCGGGCATGAGTGACACCGCGCTGGTGGATACGGTCTCCACTTCGCCACGCGGCACGACTTCTTGCTTACCGCCCTGAATCTTGAGAACGATTCGCGCCGGGCTGTCCTCGACGAGCAATCCGGTCAGGGAACGGCCTCGCTTCGTCTCGACGGTGACGGCCTGGTAGCCTGGCCCGATCACCAGGCTGGGATCGAAGACATTGGAGAGCAATTGCTCAAAATCAGCTCGGCCATTGGCGGTGATGTCCGGGCCGACCTCCACGCCCTCGCCGTAGATCTTGTGGCACTGGGCACAGAGTTTCTTGTAGACGGCGATGCCACGATGGGCGTTGCCGCGTGTGCGTGACAGCAGATTGCGCATGTCGGCCACAACCTTTTCGCGAGCAGGATTGCGGCCGTCGCGGATGGTGCCGTAGTGCTGCTGCACCAGTTTGACGAGGTCGGCATCCTTGCTGCCGAGCAATCGCCGCGCCTGATTGACGTTGAGAACGCTGGCGGGCAGTTTCTTCTGGGCGATGGCTTGCAGCAGGGCCTTGCCCCAGGCGGGACGCTGGGTGAGCAATTCGACCGCGCGGGGACGCAGGTCGGGTTCCATCGCGGCATAGCGATCCAGCACCACCGTGGGGATGCGATCATCGTCCAATCGCGCCAGCGCGGCCAGCACCTGCCCGCGCTGTTCGACCGACAAGCCCTTGCTGTCCGCCAGCAGAGTTCCCGCTTGCTCTAGCACGCCCTCATCGCTGATGGCCAACAGCGTTTCCAGTGCCCGCACTCGCAATTCGCCGGCGAATTTGCCCGCCAGCAACTCGCGCGTCCGACGCAGGGCGGCATCGTCCCGAAGCGACGAGGCGAGCAGGATCGCCTCGATGCGTAGCGGACTGGCCTCACGATCGATCTGCTCGCGGAGACGCGGCATCAAGCGTTCGGCCAGAGCGGTGAGTGGCTCATCCACAATCTCTCCGTTGTGGATCTTGGTAGTAAGCGTTGTCAGAATCTGACGAGCAGCGTTGGCGTTGGACTTGCTGGTCAGGTCGAACAACTCGACGAGGGCATCGGGCTGCGGTTTGCGAGCAGCGAGAATGCGTTCGACGGCATGGGGCAACAGCCGACCGACCCCGCCCGTGGTGGGGTGCTTGCGCAACAGTGCGAGGAATTCGCCGGCGCGGGTTTCGAGCAACGGATGCAGGTTTTGCCAAACGATGTGCGGCAGGAGTTTGTCCTCGCCGGAGCGGGCCAGCACCTCGACCAGAACGGGTATGGGATCGACTCCAGCTAGTTTGCCGGCAGCGATGGCCACCTGCAACAGCACATCGGGGGAGGCATCTTTGGTCGATTGCTGCAAAAGGTGATCGCGAATGGAGGCACTAACCTTGCCCTGATTGCCCGCAGCGCGGACGGCCCAAGCGCGGAAGGTGGCATCCTCGTGACGGAGCAAGCGTTCGTGGAAGGCCG
>Ga0308411_10000826_pt1 | contig 20917 bp, 20 predicted proteins | sample HotsprottomLayer_2_FD_203530 | JGI IMG/M metagenome (GOLD analysis project Ga0308411, IMG submission 203530) | Hot spring phototrophic mat microbial communities from Octopus Spring, Yellowstone National Park, Wyoming, United States -... | ecosystem: Environmental > Aquatic > Thermal springs >...
TGGGGACATTTCTAAAGAGGTTTGACATTCTGTATCCTCCTTGCTTGAAAGCCCTGGCTGACGAACCTACAATGAAAATGGTCGCCAGCCTTGCGGGTTGACGATTCTCAGGTCCCTGCGGAGCTCGGCCAAGAGTCAGCCGCAGGGACCTGTTTCTGTAAACTCAACGGGGACGCGCGCCTTCCGCTGGTGTGCTTGCCCCCTGTGTTGCGCCGGCCCGGCATCGGGCGCAACGTCCGCCGATTTCGAGCCGGGCGACTTCCACCTCGAAGCCCAATTCCCGGGAAACCTCCCTCCGGATTTGCTCAAGCAGCGGGCTCGCGAACTCCTCCACCCGGCCGCACTCCACGCAAGTCGCATGAGCGTGCTCTTTGTCCGGGCGGATCTCGTAATAGTGTTTTTCACCCTCCACGTGCATCAGGTCCAGTTCATCCACGAGACCAAGCCGCTTCAACAAATCGATCGTCCGGTAAACCGTCGCGCGATCCAGCCCTTCCGCCCGTTTGCTGGCCCGCTCGAGCAGTTCGGCCGCATCCAAGTGTCCGCCGGCCTGCTCCATCGCCTCCAAGACGGCGCGTCGCTGGGCGGTGATCCGGACGCCCCGGCGGGAGAGCTCGTCGAGGAGAGGCCGCCTTGGAAACGGCGCCGTTTTGGTGATCGCTATCTGCGACATATTCGCAACAAGGGCCCGAGAGCTAGTTGCAAATCATTTGCAACTAGGTTTGGCCCTGACCCTTCAGTCCTGCAAGCCCCATAATAAGATCCGGCGGTATGATTGTCAACTGCTATCAGCAAACGGTTTGCAGGTGAGCCCGAACAGCGCCCTGGGCCATTCGGCTGGCTTGCGCTGCGGATCCCTGTCGGCGCCTCGCCGTCGGCGTTGGGAGGAGGCAGACTTCGGGCATCCCGGCAAGCGGCAGAATCATCAGGCACAATAAGGACACATGCTGCGAGTCCGCTACTGATGCGAAGGAGAGTTGCTCATGAGTGAAGTCTGCATTGCCGCACGTTTCCCCGCGCGCCTGGAGCTGGAGGCCGGGCCCTATTATTGGTGCCGCTGCGGGCGGTCGAAGACTCAGCCGTTTTGCGACGGTTCGCATGAAGGCACCGGAATCGAGCCGTTGGAGTTCACGCTGGAGGCCAAAAGAGCGGTCTCGCTTTGCCAGTGCAAGCACACCGCCCGCCAGCCCTTCTGCGACGGGACCCACAAAACGCTTCCCTGAAGCCGCATCTGAGGGCTGCGCGCTAAGGACCCGCCGCCGCCTTGACGGGCGGCGGCAGCAGGCGGTATTCCAGGTTGCGAATGGCGCCTGTCGTCGAGTAGGTAGCGATGCCGAACGGCACGGAGAGCTCAATCTCGCCGAACCTCAGCCCGATGGTGCGCCCTTCGAGCGCCACGTAGATTACCTCCTCGCCGTCGATCCAGGCTTGGATCTCGTCGTCGGTCACCCGCAGCCGCAGCGCATACCAGCGCCCGCGCTCAAACTGGCGGAAGCTGCTGGTCTCGTTTTCCGACGCATCCTGCCCGTCGATGCTCGACAGGCCCACCACGCCACCGCCCCAACCGCCGTTGATCCAGGTGCAGTAGGAATCCTTTACGGGGAAGGTGATGCCGGCGAAGAAATCGCTCCCTTCCAGGCGCGCCGCCTCCAGCCGCACCTCGTAATTCGACTTGGGGAACCACTCCGTCCAGGTCACTCCGGTCATGTAGCCGGCGCCGAGGATCAGGGTTCCATTCTCCACCCGAACCTTGCCACGGGCTGTAAATGGCGTCTCCTTCCATCCTTTGAGCGACTGTCCGTCGAAGAGGCGGCGCCACTCCCCCACCGGAGGCGGATCCGGAGGCGGCGCCATCTCCTGGGGCGGCTGCGGGGACTGGGCGAATCCCGCCGCAGCCAAAACGCTCAAGGCAATGGCGGCCCTTGCCAGCCGCGTGCCAAAATGAGTCTTCGCGACGCCGTGCGGTTGCATGGTTTCATTATGAAGCCAAGGCGGCGCCGCAAGGGAGGCTTACCCGATGCAGATCATCCATACCGCAGGGGCGCCCAAAGCCATCGGCCCCTACAGCCAGGCCGTGGTAGCTGGAGGCTTCGTCTTCTGCTGCGGCCAGGGTCCCGTCGATCCGGCCACCGGGCAGGTGACGGGCGCGGACATTGCCGCGCAGACCGAGAGAGTGCTCAAGAACCTGGAAGCGGTGCTCGAGGCGGCCGGCTCCAGCCTCTCGCGCGTGGTCAAGACTACGGTCTACCTGAAAGACCTCAACGATTTCCGGAAGATGAACGAAGTCTACGCGCGCTTCTTCCCGCAGAATCCGCCGGCGCGGGCCACGATTGAGGCCGCCCGGCTGCCGCTCGACACGCTGGTCGAGATCGACGCCATCGCCGTGCTGGGTTGACGCCCGCCGCGGCTACTCGTGCACGGAGTAGGGCGGCTGAGGCGGATTGAGGGTGATTTCGATTTTCTGCTTGTCTTCGGTGATCTCGAACTCCTTGCCGAAGGTCTGGTAGCCTTGCGCGATGACCTGGATCAAGACCTTGCCCTTGGGGATAGAAGGGAACCTCGCTACTCCTTCCTGATTGGTCCGGGTCTGCCACTGGGTTCGGATCTTTTTGCCGAATTTGGCGATGGACCGCCCTTCCACGAACCGCAGAATCACGCTCGCGCGCTCGATCGGCTTGCCCCGCAGCGTGGCTACCCCGACGTAAACGACGGCCTCGTCGGAGTCCGCCAGCGCCGGCGGCGCCATGAGCGCCAGCGCCAAAGCCAGAGCCAGAATCCCTCTCATGCTCCGATTATGGCAAAACCGGAGAGCAAGTGTCGCCGCAGTGGGTTATCGGCTAGGCGTACCTCCCAGTGGAAGGAAGCTCTGCCGAACAACTGGCGCACGAGCCTTTCGAGCCAGGTAGCAAAGAACTCTAAACCTCGACGCCGAACTTTGTGATAAAATTCGCGGCTTGGCAGCACGAAACCGATCGACTACGGACCTCTTGGAATTCTGGGACATCACCCCAGACGAGCTTTCCACGATCGTCAACGACAACCCCAGCATGCGCGGTCTAATGTTCGGATATGTCGCCGAGTACAAGCTAAAGACCCTGTGGCTCTCCCGTCCGGAAATTCAAGGCCTTGCAAGGCCGCGCGCCCACGACCGAAAACAAAAGTGCGACTTTCGCTTCAGTTACCAAGGTGTGGACGTACGGCTTGAGGTGAAATCCCTCGACACCGCGAAGGTTCGATTCGATGGGATGAAATACACGGGCACCTTTCAATGCAACGCGAGCGACACAACGGACGTCCACTTACCCGACGGAAATACCGTCTCGACGAACTGTTTGCTAGTGGGCGGGTTTGATGTGCTTGCGGTCTGCCTGTTCGCCTTTGGGGGAAGCTGGCGGTTTGCTTTCGCCCTGAACGAAGACCTACCCCGAACGACGTGGCGTGGCTACACACCTGATCAACAGAAGTACCTCCTCAAGAGCACGATAAAGATCTCTTGGCCACTGGAATTCCCGTTTGAGCCAGATTTATTTTCGGTCCTTGACAGACTGACTCGAAAAAGATCGCCGACATGAAACTTTTATAAACACAAGGAAGTACGAATGGTTCTTTCGGGCATGAACTTGTGCTTTAAGCCTGGTAACGCATGGGCTGTTAGGTCTGACGACGACGAAAAGATCTTTGGCATAGAACCCCAATTTGGTGTAATGATTGATGATTTCGACGTGTGTAAGGCGTTGGGTGTTCGCCGAGACCTCGTCCTGACACTTTACTATGAGCACGCCATTCTCTTTCAGAACGCGGTACGCCTCCGCTCCTGCCTTGAAGTACATGTCAAGAACTGCTGCATGCCACTTCGGCCCGGACGCCGTCTCCTGCCCATTCGAGTATGCTTTCCGGAATGTACTGTGGGATCCGGAGCCTGCTAGGTGCCCGTTATGGTGGCGGTAGAAGCCTTCCATATAAGGCGGGTCAAGCACCACGCAGTCGATGGAGGCATCCCCGTAAGGCAAATTCCGGCAGTCCACGCCTGACTTCAAGTCGCTCGGCAAGAGATTGTAATCCTCTAGCCGAACTTTCCGCCAGAAAACGCCAAGGCCATATGTAACGTCGGCGACCGTTGCGCCCCTCGGAACGTGTAACGCCAGGATTTTTGGAAACACGTCCGCATTCTGTCCCACATATGCAGAGAGAATCAAATCGGAAGTACAGGTGCCACCTTGGGTGCGCCGCCGGTTCCGCGTGTGTGCATCGGCACCGAAAGGTACAGGGAGGGTCATCTGCTCGAATGATAGCGGTTTCGGCATCTTGCTTCAAGTGTCCATCGACAGCTCTTCACCTAAAGTTTATACCACCGTCAGGGAACTAGGTAGGGATCCGGGATCAGGAACCGCCGCTGGAGGCCCGCGGCCTCGCACACCGCTTCCGCCGCCAGCCGGCCGCTCCGCACTGCGCCCTCCATGGTGGCGGGCCAGCCCGAGCGGGTCCAGTCCCCGGCCAGGAATAGATTCCCAATCTCTGTCCTTGCCACCGGACGCCGTGCCTCAACCCCAGGCGCGGGCGAGAACGTGGCCCGAACCTCCTTCACCACGTGGGCCTTCACCAGCTCCGCACGGCCGCTCTCCGGCAAGAACTCCGCCAGTTCCCGCCGCGCCAGCTCGATGATCTCCTCCCGTCCCAGCTCCACGAGCCTGCGTGACGCGCTCACCACCAGCATCAGGTACCGCCCGTCTCCTTTATTGAAGAACCACTGGATCGTCCGGTCCAGCAGCGCGGCGTGCGGCAAATCGGTCACCTTGCGGTCAAACCAAAGATGGATGCCGGTGATCGGCGAAAAGTCCCAATCCAAAGTTCTCACGCCAAGCTCCGGCAGGACCTGCTCCATCCGCTCCACGGGCAGAGCGCTCACGTAGTAGTCCGCCTTCCACTTCTGGCCCCGGGATTCAGCCCATTGAACCCTTCCATCCGCGACGGCGAACCGCTCCACCGGCGACCGCAGCTTCACCTCCACCGCGCCGCCGCCCGCCAGCGCCACCGGGTCGTACAACTCCCCAAGCGGTGCGGACGGCACTCCCATCTCGTAAGCCGAGGCTCTTCCCAGGAACGCCAGCCGGAAGACCTGAAGCCCGTAGACGGCGGCGGCATCCTCCAGGTCCTCATTGATGGCGCTCACGAGCACGGGTCCCCAGAAGCGCCGGATCGCCTCTTCCGGCTGCTGATTCTCCCGCAGCCACTCCAGCATCGTCAGGCGTTCCAAGTCCTTGCGCTTTCCCCACTCCTGCCAGATCCCGGCCAGCGCTACCGCAATCCTCACCTTGGCTTCCGGCGGCAGAAAGGACAACTTGCAAAACGATCCCAGAAGGTGAAAGGGACGCGGCAGCCTGCCCCGGTCGAGCACGCTCTGCCGCCCGCCCGGCTCCAGGAAGTAAAACTCCCGGTAGAAACGGATCTTGTCCTCAACGCCCAGCTTGCGGTAGAAGTCCAGCAGGTTCGCGCAACAGCGCAGCAGGATGTGCTGGCAGTTGTCGATGACCTCACCGCCTTCTTCGCTCTCGCGGAGGGGATAGGAAGACGCCCGGCCGCCCAAAAACGGCCGCGCCTCGAGCAGCGTCACCCGGAAGCCCGCCTCGGCCAGCGACTGCGCGGCGGCCATGCCCGCCAGTCCTCCTCCGGCAATCAATACGTGAGCCATCGCCGCCATGCTGCGAGCCGGGCCGCCGGCTCAGCGTTTCCCCCGGACGTACAGCCGCACCACGTTCTGCATCAGTTTGAGCCCGCAGTCTCCCTGCATCGTCAAAATCGACTCGGGATGAAACTGCACCGCTTCGATGGGCAGCTCCCGGTGGCGCACGCCCATGATGACGCCGTCCTCGCTCTCGGCGGTCACCTCCAGGCACTCCGGAAACGTCTCCCGGCGGGCGAACAGCGAATGATAGCGCCCCACGGTGAACTTCTCCGGAAGCCCTTGGAAAACCCCGACATTTTTGTGAGTGATGAGCGAGGGCTTCCCGTGCATGGGATAATCCAGCACGCCTAGCGTTCCTCCGAACGCCTCCACCACCCCTTGCAAGCCCAGGCACACGCCGAAAACCGGAAGCCTCCGTTCGGCCGCTTGCCGCACCAGTTTCGGGACGCCGAAGTCCTCCGGACGGCCGGGCCCCGGCGAGATGAGCAAAACGTCCGGTTTCAGCTCATCGAGGATCTCCAAGGGAAACCCGGCCCGGTAAGTGACTACTTCGACCCCGGTCTGCCGGGCGTAGTTGGAAAGCGTGTGAATGAAGCAATCGTCGTTGTCGACGAGCAGCATCCGCCCATAAGGCTTCCCCCGGCGGACGGCCTTGCTCTTGGGCTTCTCCACGGGCTGTTCCCCATGGATCGTCCGGAAGAACACCGTGGCTTTCATCCGGGTCTCTTGCTCCTCCTTTTCGGGGACCGAGTCGTAGAGAATGGTTGCGCCGACGGGGTAGCTGGCGATTCCGTCCCGCAGATGCACCGTCCGGATGTGAATGCCGGTATTGATCCCTCCGTCAAGGGAGATCATGCCGATCGCGCCCGCGTACCAACCCCGCGCGTCCTTCTCGAGGTTTTCGATGGCCTGCGCCGCGGCCCGCTTCGGCGCGCCGATCATGGTCACCGACCACATGTGCGTCAAGAAGGCATCCAGCGAGTCGAAGCCGGGCGCCAGAATGCCCTCCACGTGGTCCACCGTGTGGAAGACGCCGGCGTAAGATTCGATGAGCCTCCGCCCAACCACTCGCACGCTGCCCGGCACGCAGACCCGGGACTTATCGTTGCGGTCGACGTCGGTGCACATCGTCAACTCGGACTCTTCCTTGCGCGAATCCAGCAACTCGCGGATGTTCTCGGCGTCTTTGAGAGGGTCGCCCGTGCGCCGGGCCGTCCCCGAGATAGGCGAAGTCTCCACCCGGTTGCCCTCCACGCGCACGAACATCTCCGGCGAGCAGCCGATGAGCTGCTCCTCGCCGAATTGCAGGAAGAACTCGTAAGGGCTGGGGCTGGTCCGCTGGAACCTTTGGAATAGCTCGGAAGGCTTGCCCGCATACGGCGCCCGGAAGGTCTGCCGCAGCACGACCTCATAGTAGTCGCCCTGCTTCATGCCGCGGCGCACGGCCTCCACCATGGCCATGTACTCTTCCGGCGTGTGGTCGCTGGTGATCTCGCCCGGCCCCCGGTCCGGATGAGGGGGCACGGGCTGCCCGTCCCGCGGCAAGGCGAGCGTGGAGACCTCCCCGTTTTCGAAGTCGTATTGATAGCGCTCGATCCGCTCCCGCTTGCGGTCCATGAAGCAGATGTCGTCGCACAGATAGAGGTGCAGCAGCTCGCGGCCCTCGCGCGGCAGCCGCAGCTTGATCGGATCGAACTGGAACAGCAGGTCGTAGCCGAAGGCCCCGATCAGCGCCAGATGAGGATCGCGCAAGGGGCGGAACTCCTGGATCAGCGTGCGCAGAATCGAGAAAGCCGACGGTTGCTTGCTCCGCTCCTCTTCGGGGAACAAGGGCGGAAGCGGCTTCAACCGCCCCACCAGAGTCCCGGCCCGCGGCTCGAAGCTTTCCCAATGCGGGTGCGATTCGAGGATCGGCAAAAGCATCTGGTTCAGCATTTCGCCGCGCAGATTGAGCGGGCGGAACTCCACCCAACGGTCCCCGGCCACAATCTCCAGCGGCGGCCGGACCGAGGCGATGTCCCAGCGTGAGTACCGGCCCGGGTACTCGTAGCCGGAGGAGAGATAGATTCCCCGGTAGGAATCCAGCTCCCGCAGCAGGTGCTGCAAGCCTTTTCGATAAGGGAGGCGGGAGACGGTGCGGATCACCCGCAAGCCGCTCGCGGTAGAATACCTGGATTGCCGCATCCAAAACCTCGGTGGGGTTTGTGTCCATTTAGAATAGCACGAGGCCGCTCCGCCGGCGGTGTGATTCGTGCGGCCGGCATCTTGATCTTAGGCAGGAAGGAGAGTGGGAAGTGCAGATCGTTGCTAGCGCGCCTTGCCGTGTGGACTTGGCCGGCGGAACGCTTGATATCTGGCCGTTCTACCTGTTCCACCAAGCCCCTCTGACGGTCAATTTCGCCATCAGCTTGCACGCCCATTGCCGGATCGAGCCGCGCAAGGACCGGCGCATCCAGTTGCGCGCGCGGGACCTGGGCATCGAGGAGCAATTTCCATCTCTGGACGCGCTGCTGGCCAGACGGCGCGCCCGGCTGCCTCTGCATGCCGAGGTGGTCGGTTTCCTGGCGCCGGAGACCGGGCTCACGGTGGAAACGGACTGTGAGGCGCCGGCCGGCGCGGGCTTGGCCGGGTCTTCCACGTTGATCATCGCTCTGGCCAGCGCTTTGAAAGCGCTCCGCGGCGAAGGCGGCTCCAAGGAGCAGCTCCGCCAGACGGCTCAAAATCTGGAGGCGAGGATCATCCGCGTGCCCACGGGCTGCCAGGATTACTACCCTGCCCTGTATGGCGGCGTCAACGCGATCGAGCTGGCGGTCGACGGCATCCGCCGCCATGCCATTCCCGTTCCCTTGGCGGAGTTGAACCGGCGCTTTGTGCTGGTCTACACCGGGATTCCCCGCCAGTCCGGCATCAACAACTGGGAGGTCATGAAGGCGCACATCGACGGCGACCGGCGCGTCCACCGCAACTTCGACGAGATCGCCGCCATCGCTCGCGCCATGCGCTCCGCACTGGAAGGCTGCGACTGGGAGCAGGCGGGCCGCCTCTTGCGCGCGGAGTGGCGCCACCGGCGGCGAAACGCCCCGGGAATCACCACGCCGCTCATCGACGCCGTCGTTGCGCGTGCGCTCCGGGCCGGGGCATTGGGGGCCAAGGTCTGCGGCGCCGGCGGCGGTGGCTGCCTGGTTCTATTGTGCCCGCCGGAAGCCCGGGAGCGTGTGGCGACAGCCGCCCGCCAGGCCGGAGGCAAGGTGCTGGAGGTGACGGCCGCCCAACAAGGCGTGCGCGTGCGCCGCATGCCACAATGAGAATCACCATGCCGGACCGCGCCGCAGCCAGTTACCTGGGAGTGGCTTTGCGTGTGGGCATCTACGTCCTTCTGGTCTTCGTGTGCCTGACTCTGTTCGCCTGGGTGCTGACCGCAGCCGGCGGGTACCTGGTGACCAGCGCGCTGGGCGTCTTTCTGGCGGCGCTGGCCGCCAACGTATTCAGCCTGCGGATCTACGAACGCGCCCCGCTGGCGGCGATCGGCCTCCATTGGAACCAGACCTCCTACCGAAACCTGGGGCTCGGATTGGCCGCCGGCGCCGGCGCCGCGGCTCTGGTTCTCGGCGTGCCGGTATTGTTTGGCCTGGCGCAGCTCCAGCCCGTTCCCAACTCCGAGGCCGGCCTGAGCACCGCTGCCTTCGTGCTTCTGGTGCTGGCCTTCGGAGCGGTGGGAGAGGAGATGCTTTTCCGGGGATACGCTTTTCAGGTCCTAATTGCCTCCATCGGGCCTTATGCGACCGTGCTGCCCGCCGGGATCCTTTTCGGGCTGGCCCACTCCTCGAACTTAGGCATTACCAGACTAGGACTCATCAACACGGCCGCCTGGGGCGTGCTGCTCGGCGTGGCCTTCCTCCGCAGCCGCGACCTCTGGCTTCCCATCGGTTTGCATCTGGGCTGGAACTGGATGCTTCCCTTGTTCGGCGTCCATTTGAGCGGGTTTACAATAGAGGTGACAGGATTCACGCTGCAATGGAAAATCGGGCCGTTGTGGAGCGGCGGTGACTACGGCCCGGAAGGGGGGCTGTTGACCTCCGCTGTTGTCTTGCTCCTGTTCGTCTTCCTCTGGAAAGCCCCGTTCCGCCGCCAGCCGGCTCACTTGGCGTCCATCGCCGGGGAGGACAAGATGACGAGATGGTTCACCGCGGCCATCGTGATCCTGGCGCTCGCCTCCGCGGCGCCCGCCTATGCCCAAGACCGGAAGCTGACCGATGAGGAACGCATTGAGTTGATCCGCGGCCTCACCGCCGAATACGCCACAGCCAAAGTATCGCTTCCCCGGTCCCGGAATCCGCTGTCCGTCGACACCAAAGGCGCTTATGACCAGAAGAAATGGATCTCGCTGGAGCGCGAAAACGGTCCCGCCGCCCGGCCCGGCGATCTGGTCCAGATTACGAAGGTGACGCTCGAAGACAAGCGCATTGTCTTCGAGATTAACGGCGGCATCCGCGGCGGGCGCCGCTGGTACGAACGCGTCCAGGTGGACGTGGGCACCACGACGCGCCGGGTGCCGGTGGCAGGTCCCGGCTACGGTGTGGCCCCCGGAGGGACCAGCCTGGCTCTGGAGTTCCCTCACCGCCTGCCCCCGCTCAAACCCGCTGAGATCAAGAACCTGCTGGCCCCGGTCCTGGATTTCAACCGCCGCAGCGCCAATGAGCTCTACGTCGAATCCCTGCCGCCGGAGATCCAGCAGGCTGTAAAGGACAAGAAGGTGATCGAGGGCATGGACCGGGACCAAGTTCTGCTTGCCCTGGGCCGTCCCGACAACAAGGTCCGCACCACCGAGGAAGGCGTCGAGTACGAGGACTGGATCTACGGCAAGCCGCCCGGCCGCATCATTTTCGTGACTTTCGAAGGCAATGAGGTCGTGCGGGTCAAGGAAGCCTACGCCGGCATCGGCGGCGCCGTCGCGCCCTCCATGCCCCCGCCCCGCTAAGCCCGGCCCGTTTAGGATTAGTCTTTGATATCATAGGGGTTTAGCGTTCCCCATCCCCAACCAAACCTAGACAGGAGCTCTGTAGAATATGGCAATCAAAGTCGCAATTAATGGTTTCGGCCGCATCGGGCGGAATATCGTCCGGGCCGCACTCAACAACCCCAACCTCGATTTCGTCGCGGTCAACGACCTCACCGACACCAAAACCCTCGCGCACCTTCTGAAGTACGACTCCGTGCTGGGGCCCATTTCCCAGACGGTCAAGGCGGAGGAAGACAGCATCTCCATCGACGGCAAGAAGATCAAAGTTTTCGCCCAGAAGGACCCCGCGCTGCTGGACTGGAGCTCGCTCGGCGCGCAGATCGTCGTCGAGTCCACCGGCAAATTCACCGACGCCAAAGCCGCTGCGGCTCACCTGAAGGGCACGGTAAAGAAGGTCATCATCTCCGCCCCGGCCAAGAATGAAGACATCACCATCGTGCTCGGCGTCAACGAGGGCATGTACGACCCGGCCAAGCACCACATCATCTCCAACGCCTCCTGCACCACCAACTGCCTGGCCCCGCTGGTGAAGGTCATCCATCAGAAGTTCGGCATCCTGAAGGGCTCGATGACCACCATCCACAGCTACACCAACGACCAGAACGTCCTGGACTTCCCCCACAAGGACCTGCGCCGCGCCCGCGCCGCCGCCATCAACATGATCCCCACCACCACCGGCGCCGCCAAGGCCATCGGCCTGGTGATGCCCGAGCTGAAGGGCAAGCTCGACGGCTACGCCATGCGGGTTCCCACCCCCAACGTCTCCGTCGTCGACCTGGTGGCCCTGCTCGCCAAGAACACCACCGCCGAGGAGGTCAACGCCGCGCTGAAGGCTGCCGCTGAAGGCGAAATGAAGGGCATCCTGGCCTACACCGAGGACCCCGTCGTTTCCACGGACATGATGCACAATCCCAACAGCTCCATCGTCGACGCCCAGATGACGAAAGTTCTCGATGGGAACTTGCTGAAGGCCGTCGCTTGGTACGACAACGAGTGGGGCTACTCCATGCGCGTGGTGGATCTGATCGAATTCCTCGCCAAGAAGGGCCTCTAAGACGCATTTGGGCGGAGCGTGGCCGCGCGGCTACGCTCCCCCATCCTCCGCCTGCACCGCTTCCACGACCGCGTCGGTGAACTGCTGCGTGGAGGCTGTGCCTCCTACATCCGGAGTGAGGCTCCGGCCCTCCCGGTATACCTTCTCGATCGCCCGCCGCAGCCTCTGCGCCGCGGCGACCTCGTGCAAGTGCTCCAGCATCATCACCGCCGATAGCATCAGCGCCGTGGGGTTCGCCAGCCCCTTGCCCGCAATGTCCGGCGCGCTGCCGTGCACGGCTTCAAAAACCGCGCACTCTTCGCCGATGTTCGCGCCCGGAACGATTCCCAAGCCCCCTACCAGCCCCGCCGCCAGGTCCGAAACGATGTCCCCGTAAAGATTCGGCATCAACAGCACGTCAAACTGCTCCGGCCGCAGCACAAGCTGCATGGAGGCGTTGTCCACAATCAGCTCTTTGTATTCGAGCTCCGGATATTCCCGCGCCACCTCCCGCGTGCAGCGCAAAAACAGGCCGTCGCCCAGCTTCATGATGTTGGCCTTGTGCACGGCGGTGATCCGCTTGCGCCCCAGCCTGCGCGCGTATTCGAAGGTGTAGCGCGCGATCCGCTCCGAAGCCCGGCGGGTGATCACCTTCAGGCTGGTCACCACGTCCTTGACCACCTCGTGTTCCAGGCCGGCGTACAAATCTTCCGTGTTTTCCCGGAAGATGATCAGGTCGATCTTGACATCCTGATAGCGCGTCTTCAGCCCCGGCAGGGTGCGCACCGGCCGTACGTTGGCGTACAGGTCCAGGGCCTTCCGCAGGGCGACGTTCACGCTCTGAAACCCGCCCGCGATCGGCGTCGTCACCGGCCCCTTCAGGCCCACGCGCGTCCGCTGAACGCTCTCGAGTACCGCCGCGGGGAGCTCCTCGCGAGACTCCTCGATGATCTTCCCGGTAAGTTCAACCCGCTCCCAGTCAATGGCGACCCCAGTGGCATCGACAGCCCGCACGGCGGCTTCCGCCACCTCCGGCCCGATGCCGTCGCCCGGTATCAGAGTGACACGGTATGGCATTCCCTCATTATATCGGGCGGCTCGATCGCCACCTCCTTTCCGCGCCTGCATTCTTTCTCCGCAGCGGACCTTCTACAGCTCCCTGCGTCCCCTACGGTTGACAATCCTGCGCGCCTTGCCCATGATGAAGCCATGGAAGAAGGCCAACCGCAGGCCGCTTTGGAGGACCAGATCCGCGAAGCGCTTCGCTCCGTGCTGGACCCGGAGATCGGGCTGAGCGTGGTCGATCTGGGCTTCATCAAAGAAATCCGGACCGACACCGATCCCATTCGCATCTCGATGGTTTTGAGCGCCCCGTTCTGCCCGATGGCCGGGATGATCGTCGAGCAAGTGCGGCTGGCGGCGGAATCGGCAGCCGGAGGCCGCAAAGCCGAGGTGGAAGTTTTGCACGAGCCTTGGCGTCCGCCCTGGTTGGACGACATGCCGGCCTGAAATCCGACGGCGGAGATGGCGCCGGGCCGGAGGGATGCGGCCAGGGCGGCTACCGCAACATCCCCTTGACGACTACGTCCACCGCCTCGTCCTCGCTGAGCCCCCGGGCCATCAGCGTCTCCACCTGTTTCTTGTCCACGCTGCCGATGGCGGCTTCGTGGGTCAACTTGGCGCGTTCGTCCACCACCACCAGCTTGGGGACCGCGCTCGCACGGGCATGGGGCCCCTTTAGAATCTCCACGCAGTCGATGTGTCCGCGCGCGCCGGCCGCATTGCCCACCGCTTCGCCTACGACCTCGCTGACGCAATGGTCGGAGGCAACGATCCTGCTCTTGGCCAGCCCCCGGGCGCCTTCTCCATTCAGACGCAGGGATTCGTTGATCACGATCCGGTCGTTTTTCTTCCCGTAGATCTTGGCGTCCAGCTCGCAGACGGCCTCTTTGTCCAGATCGGCTTGATAGTCCAGCTTCACCACGCCCGCCGCCCCTTGAATCAGCTTGAACTGGCTGCGGTAAACTCCCCCCTCTTCCACATGGATCCGCGCCACGGGCAGCACCTCCACGCCCCCTTCCGGGCCGTGATAGTGGGTTTCGGCGTAATCCATCTCCGCGCCCCGCCCCACACGGATCTTGGCGTCCATGACGTGCCGCACATGCTCCGCATTGGGAAAGGTGCAGTGCGCCACAAACCGGACTTTGGCCCCTTCGCCGATGTCAAATTCGGAAAGGATTTCCTGCAAACCCTCCTTGGGCAGCACGCCGAAGCACAGGTGAACCGGGTTGCGGATCTCGGCCCCCGGCTCAACGGTGATCCTGGCCTTGACCCCCGTCGGAATCTCCTCGCTCTCCATGCGCAGCCCCGGCACGCCGTTGGAGTACAGCACCCGGTTGTGGCTCACCACCATGGCGCCAAACCGCTTGTCGAGCAGCGCCGCGGCGTCGCCTCCGCTGTTCTCAAAAGACTTGGCGATGGCGGTAAAATCCGAACCCGTTTCAAACACGGCTCACCTCCGCAGGCAGCGGCGCGTTCACATGCGTGCATTCCTGGCAGTGATTCCGGAAAAAACGCGCGATCTGCGCCGGGTCGCCCGTTTTGAGCACCGTACCCCCGCACAGCGAGGAGGCGCGGTCGGCCATCGCCGCCACTTCCTCGTGGTGCGTGATCAGCAGCACCGATCCTCCCGCCCGCGCAATCGTCCGGATCACGTCCACGATGCACTCGATTGAGAGCGCGTCGATGCCCGAATCCGGTTCATCCAGCAGCACCAGCTTCGGCTTCATGGCCAGCACGGAGGCCAGCTCGATTCGGCGCCTTTCCCCGCCGCTCAGCGTGGCGTCCACCGCCCGCGCCAGATACTTCTCGGGCGCCAAGCCTACTTTGGACAGGCACTCGCGCGGGCTGAGCCAACCGTCCCCGGCCTGCTTCTGCGCGGTCTTCAAGTACTCGGCCACGGTCAGCCCCTCGAAACGGGCCGGTTCCTGCCAGGCCAGCGTGATCCCCCGGCGCGCCCGTTCCGTGATGGAAAGGTCCGTGATGTCCTCTCCCTGAAAGTAGATCCGTCCCGCAGTGGGCCGGTATCCGCTCAGGCCCATGATCACGGAGGCCAGCGTCGACTTGCCCGTCCCATTCGCCCCCAGGATGCTGTGGATCTCGCCGTCGGCCACTTCCAGGTTCACGTCCCGCAGGATTGGCTTCCCTCCGGCGAACAGGCTGACGCCGCTGAGCTTGAGCATATTTTAGGACCTTATACTTCCATTGTAGACCCGCCCTGCGCCCCCCGGCTAAGCTCGCTGGTTTCGTCCCTTTCCGTCGGCGCCGCCCCGCGATCCGGTAGCGCCGCGTTGCCTCAGTGCGCCCCGGCCAGTTCCGCCTCCAAAGTCCGCCGCGCGCTTTCGGGGATGATCCGCCAATTACCGTCCGGCTTCTCCGGCAGCCGCCCCTTCTCCAGGTAATAGGACACGATGAGGCTGCGGATGTCCTCGTTCGACCGCCACACGATCCGCGCATTGCGGAACATATCGTAGCCGCCGCTTCCCCCCGCCCGGTAGTTGTTGATGGCGATGCGCAGCTTCTGGTCCGGCGCCAGCGGCTTTCCCTTCCACTTCAAATTCACGATCCGCTGGCCGGCCGGCTTGGTCAGATCGATCTCGTAGCTCACCCCCTGCGCCATGTCAAAGTTGTAGCCCATGACGCTGCGGTTGACGAGCGGCCCTCGGTCGCAGGCCGGCGTCGGGCAGCTCAGAAAGAACCGTGCGGCGTTTTCCAGCGCATCCTTGACCATCTTGCCCGTGCCTTCCACGGCGTACAGTTCGTTGTCGTACAGGTACAAAGCCGCGATCTGCCGCACGGTGACCGGACCCTTCGCCACTCTCACCTGCGGGTTGAACAAAGCCGTGAACGAAACGTCGGCCTTCGTGTAATGCAACTGCACCTCGTGTATGGCGTCCACGAGCGCCGTGTCTTCCAGGCGTCCCCGGGCCCCGCTCAGCTCCGAAGGCGCCGTGGCGATGGGCGTATCCAGGTACGCCTCCGCCAGCTCGTGATACGGCCGGGCCAGGCGCAGCACCTCCTCGTCTGCGGACGTCTCGGCGCGGACCGCCACCAAGCGGCTCTTCTTGTGTTGCAGCATCCACCGGGAACCGTTGCGGGCCAGTTCGAAGTCCAACCTCGCCAGCGAAATCCCCCAGTTCTTCGGTTGCACCAGCAAAACGCCGTTCACCAGGCGGCCGTCTTCTTGCTGATGGCTGTGGCCGTAGACGATCGCGTCGATGCCGGCTAACCGGCGCGCGATCTGCAAGACCATGTTCTCGGCGCGCCGGGGCCGGTATTGGGAATTCGGGCGGGGATCGGAACCCAGTCCGGCGTGCACCGCCGCGATGACCAGATCCGGGCGGTGCTTCTGGCGAACTTCGCGGACCGCTTTCTGCGCCGCCACGACGCCATCCAGAAACCTCAGTCCCCGGTAGTGCTCCGGCGGTTCCCAAGCCGGGATGTTCGGCGTGGTGATGCCGACGACCGCCACGCGGACGCCTCCCGCCGTCAGCAGGACGTAAGGTTGAAACGGCTGGAACGGGGATCCCGGCTCGGCCGTTATGTTCGCCGTGATCCAGGGGAACCTGGCTTCCCTCCGCGCCTTCTCGAAGTTCTTCGCCCCGAAGTTAAACTCGTGATTCCCGGGGACCATCGCCTGGTAGCCCAGGGCGTTCATCACCACCATCATCGGATCCTGGGACGGAACCGGGCCGCTCCATCTCAGGGCTTGAGGCAGCCGGCCCAGCCGCACATATCCCTGGTAGACCGACTCCAAGGGAGAGCCCTGGATCGTGTCGCCGCAATCGATGAGGATGGAGTTGGGATTCTCCCGCCGGGCTTCCCGGATCAGCGTTGCGATCTTGGCCAGTCCGCGCTGGGCCGGTTTGCCCGTGTAGTAGTCGTAAGGATAAATGTTGCCGTGGAGGTCCGAAGTCGCCAGCAGCGTCACGGTGAGGGTTTCGGCATGCACCGCCGCCGCCAGCAAAAGGAGCAACGGGATCAATCTGCGCGGGCGCATGAGGGGTAATTCCAGTATAAACTGGGGGCATGAGAGCTCCGTTTGCTTTGCTCGCTGTTCTTCTGTTTGTCTTTTCCGCGCAGGCTCAGACCCAGGGCCAGTTGACCGCTCCCCCGCCTGGGACCCCCGAGCGGGAACCGGGATTATACGCCCGCTTGGAGACCACCATGGGCAACATGGTGGTGAAGCTGTTTGAGACCGAAGCGCCCGTCACCGTCAAGAATTTTGTCGACTTGGCCGAAGGCCGCAAGGCCTTCCGCGACCCCAAGACCGGCCAGATGGTCCGCCGCCCGTTGTACAACGGCGTCACTTTCCACCGCGTCATCCCCGGCTTCATGATCCAGACCGGCGATCCCTCCGGGACCGGAGCCTACGACCCTGGCTTCACGATCCCCGACGAGTTCCACCCGTCGCTGCGTTTCGACCGCCCCGGACGCTTGGGCATGGCCAACATCGGCGAGAAGAACACCGGCAACTGCCAGTTCTTCATCACCGAAGTTCCCACGCCCCATCTGAACAACGCCCATTCGATCTTTGGGCAGGTCGTGGAGGGTCTGGACGTGGTCACCAAGATCGCCAACGTCCCCCGGGATGCCAATGACAAGCCGAAAACCCCGGTCCGGATCACCCGGGTCGTGATCGAACGCGTCGGTCCTCCGCCTGCTCCGGCGGCTCCGGCCTTCACCAAGCCGGCTCGCACGGCCACTCCGGCCAAGAAGTAGTAGGAGATGTTCCGGGCCGCCGTCGTGGCTGCGGGCCACCCGGCTAGTGCCGCAGCAGGCGCCCCCAAGCCAGCCGCAGCACGGTCTTGAGGCTCTGCCAGGCGTCGCTCGGGCGCATCTTCGAGTGCCCTTGCGTCCGCGCCGGCAAGCGGACAGGAATCTGTCCGATGCGGACTCCGTGCGACCACAGCACGTAGAGGCTCTCCACGAAAAACGAATAGCTCGGAGAGATCACCTCGGCGAACAGCCGTTGCGGGATCCGGTCGAGGCGGTACAGCCGGAAGGCGCCCGTGGCATCCAAGGGCATGCCGAGCAAATAGCGGGAAGCGAAGTAAGCCGACTTGGTCAGGAAGATGCGGTGCCACTGCCAGCCGTCCAGGCTCCCCGGCGCCAAATGCCGGGAGGCCACCACCAAATCCCACCCGGCGGAGGCCTCGATCAGCCGGGGGATGTCCTCGGGCGGGTGGGTGAAGTCGCAGTCCATGGTAATGAGCGTTTGGTACCCGTCCGCGTAGGCGCGCGCGATCCCCACTTGATGCGCGGTGCCGATGCCCAGCTTGCCCTCCCGGTGGATCACCCGGATCCGGGGGTCGGACGCAGCCAGCTCATCCAGGATCCGCCCCGTGCCGTCCGGACTGTTGTCATCGACGAACAGAATGTCCGTATCCAGATCTAAGGCCCGGATGTGTTCTACCAGCGGCCCTACATTGCCCGCTTCGTTGTAGGTGGGGACAAAAACCAAGTACTGTTTATCGCTCATCTGAGTGACATTCACTTGGGGAAGCGGTCGACCCCGGCCGGCCAACGCTCGGCCTCTGTATTCTGTATTTGGACGCTCATGGCTGTTGTGCTTCCGCCAGGAAGAAGAAATCTTGGCCGCGGCCTACCGCGGCCAGCCGGAGCTGCACGCCACGCCGCTTCAGGTCGTGCAACAGCCAAAGCGGCTGCTGCGGGCTTAACCACACGTAGAACCTTGGATGGGACGCCAGGAATTCACCGGTTCGCTGGACGTTCAAAGGGATCGCTCTGCTCAGCGCAAGCATGACCAGGGGCACGGTGTCCCTGCCCGTGTATCGGCGCTGCGCTTCCGCATCGGCCAGCGCGGTCAACCGTGCCGGAGCTTCACGGCCCGCATAGTAGAATAGCGCCAGAGACTCTGATATCTCAGCGCGGGCGATCGGAAGCTTAGGCTCCAGCAGCGGTTCGACCTCAGCCAAGTTGCGCAACGCTTGAGTGTATCTGGATCGCGGATCGTGGTTCCAATTCGTCACCAGCTCGAACCCCTCCCGGAGGCACAGAGAGCACGCCAAGGCCGCGCAGAACCACAAAACCACGGTCCTGTTGAGGAAGCTCTCGGCCGCCCAGCCGCAAAGAGCCGCGAAACCGATGATAAACGGCCAGTTGTAACAGGGCACGTATCCTCCGCCCGTGGCCAGGGTTATCCCAAGGAGTAGGACAGGAAACCCTAGCAGCATCCCCGCGAGCAAAAGGTCGGGCACGGAGGCGCCGGCTTCGCGCAAGACTTCACCTGTGTTCTGCCTCCGGCGCCGCAACAGGTGCGCCAAACCCAGAACCGAAGCCAAAACGAATGGCACGAAGTACCCCAGAGACAATCCGCTGAGCAGAATCGTCGAGGTCACCCCAGTCCAGTCGGGCTTGGCCCAATAATGCGGCCCAACGACTTGCCGGAAGCGCAGCAGCAGCGGCAGGCCCAGCCAGAACGGCCCCGTCGCCACAGCCAGCGGGATCCACGCCCGCCATCGCCACCGGCGGCGCAAACCCAGCACCGTCAACTCCGCCAGCCCGAAGCAGACCAGCGCCACCACGGTGTAATGGTGCGACGCCACCCCCAAACCCAAACTCGCGCCCAACAGCAATGCATACGGCCAGCCGTCGTCGATCCGCTGCCATAAGGTAGCCCCAACCGCAACGAAACCCACCATGAGCGCGTAGGGCCGGGCTTCAATCGCATAGTCACGGAAGGGCGACAAGGCCAGCACCAGGGCCGAAATCAGCCCGGCTGCCGGACTCAACCACCGGCGGGCGAAGAAGTAAACGCCCACAATCGCCAGAACGTAACCCGCAATGGACGGCAACCGGAAGGCGATATGCGGATCCAGAGGCAGCCTCCCAGCTTGTTTCTCCAGCCAGTAATAGAAGAGCGGCATCGCGTCCGCCCCGGCCGCCAGAACTTCCCGCACCTTCGCCATGGACGGAAGGCCGGCCATAAGGACGGTGAACAGTTCGTCAAACCAGAACGGCTTGGCGCCAGCCGAAACCGCCCGCGCCACGAAGCTCAGGCCCAGCAGGCCGGCCAACATCGCCAGGCTGCCCTTGGGGCTTTGAAGCGTCCTCTCACAGGCTTTGCCGGTGAGCGACCCTGCCCGCAGCAACCAGTTCCCTCTCATTTGCGCTTCCGAAACCTCTTGCATTGCCGATGGAGTCCCTCAACTGCGGTCCCGCCAAGTCGTTAGCCGGCGCCGCTTGCGTCCCTGCTTCCCCGCTGGGATAATGCCGCACGGAGGCAAGGGCTTTGGGACTATTCGACGATTATACGCCCGAGGGCATCTTCACCATCTTCGAAACCGACAACTACGATCCTTACTCAGACGACCGCCTGCGGCTGTACTGGGACCATCCTCTCTACCCGCAGCAATGGTCCTACCGGTTTTGCTGGATGCCCATCGATCCTGCGGAGCCGCCGCAGGGAAGTTGCCTCGAACTGGGAGACGACGCCTGGCCCCGCGCGGCTCTGGCGCGGCGTTTCAACCTGAGCCCTGAGGTGGCCACCCTCCCTGCTGGGAAGCTTTACCGGATGAGCCCGTCTACCCTCTCCGGAGGCGCCGTCCCCGATCACGCGCCTCCGCGACGCCGGCCTCTCTAAAATAGGGCCGGACCGAACCAGCCTTTCGGCCCGCTGTGGCGCAATCTGCCAAACTTGCCACACCGCCGCTCCCCGTGGAGCATGCCGCCAGGCTTGCCATGCCGGCGGTCGCGCCGGCAGAGCAACACACGCCCCAGCAGTCCGGGTTACCCAAATGCCACCCGCCGCCACGACTGGCGGCGTGGCCCGCAAGACTGCGCGCTCCACCTCAAGGCACCGCCGCTCCCCGTGGAGCAAGCCGCCAGGCTTGCCATGCCGGCGGTCGCGCCGGCAGAGCCACACACACGCCAACTGCACGGAGCTTCCAGACGCCATCCGCCGCCACGACTGGCGGCATGGCCGCAAGACTGCGTGCTCCACCCCAAGCCGCCGCTCCCCGTGGAGCAAGCCGCCAGGCTTGCCATGCCGGCGGTCGCGTCGGCAGAGCAACACACGCCCCAGCAGTCCGGGTTACCCAAATGCCACCCGCCGCCACGACTGGCGGCGTGGCCCGCAAGACTGCGCGCTCCACCACAA
>Ga0308411_10000828_pt1 | contig 20900 bp, 19 predicted proteins | sample HotsprottomLayer_2_FD_203530 | JGI IMG/M metagenome (GOLD analysis project Ga0308411, IMG submission 203530) | Hot spring phototrophic mat microbial communities from Octopus Spring, Yellowstone National Park, Wyoming, United States -... | ecosystem: Environmental > Aquatic > Thermal springs >...
AATATAGAAACTGAAAATGCCTTTTCCATACTTTACAATGAAATCAATGGAAGATTTGACTTTGATTTTTACTCTCCTCAAAACAGAAAATTCTTAAAAATCTTAACAAACCTTGAAACGGTTCGCTTGGGTAATATTTGTGATATTGTAAAAGTGAAAAGTAAAAAACTGAAAAATCCTAACTTGACAGTTGAATATGTTGAACTTTCAGACATCAACACTCATTCCTACGAAATAATCAGCTCAACAACTTATCGAGTCCATGAATTGCCAAGTAGAGCCAGCTATGAATTACAGTCAGGCGATATTATCACCGCAGTTGCAGGTAACTCAGTAGGAACAAAAAAACACGCAACAGCATTAGTAACAGACGACTTTTCAGGAAGTATTTGTACTAATGGTTTCAGAGTTCTAAGAAACTTTAAAATAGACAGTTATTACCTACTGTATTACTTAAAGTCAGAGATGTTCTTAAAGCAAATGCACATGTATAGAACTGGCGCAGCTATCCCAAATGTTTCGGACACAGATTTAGCCAACATAATCGTTTACTTGCCTGACAAAAAAACTATAGCAGAAATTAGTAATAAAATAAAAAAGGCATTTGAGCTAAGACAAGAATCAAAGCAACTCATCGAAAGTATCAGACTTACTACGTTTGAAAATGATTGCATTTAGAAGACATCAATGCAAATCCGTGTGTAAAATTTCACTATCTAGCGCGGAGACGAAAAACAAAATAATACTTAAAACCTATATTTCTGCCTACACGCCAACCTACTTCAACCATGAAGCCTTATTTTATTATCCTATTAATTTCGCTCTCGTCGCTTGGCTGTGCTTCGCTTGGCAAGTCGGTCAACTTCTTCACGCTTGAAGATGATGTCATTTTGGGTAAGCAAGCCGACGCACAACTTAAAGCCGATGCACGATACAAATTCCTGAAACCAACCGATAGGAACTACGAGGCAATTACGCGCTATGTCAATCGTATCAAAGACAAACTGCTCGAAGCCAACGATATTCCGCACGAGGCGCAATTCACCTACACGGTTCAGGTTGTTGATGCTGATGTGATTAATGCGTTTGCAACGGCAGGAGGATATGTTTATCTCTACACAGGCATCATGAAATTTTTGGATAACGAAGCCCAACTGGCAGGCGTTTTGGCGCACGAACTTGCGCACGTAGCACATCGGCACGGCTCAAATCAAATGGCACTGAAAGGCATTACGCACGCGATTTTGTCGGAAGCCCTAAAAGAAAAAAGCCAAGCCGTGCAAGCGTTGGCGGGCGTTGGTTATCAATTAGCCATGCTTTCATACAGTCGCGGCGATGAAAACGAAGCCGATGAATCGGGCGCGTTGTGGATGAGCAAAACGGATTACAATCCTTACGAGTCGCAAGCGTTCTTCAAAAAAATTCGTGATTTGAAAAACGCCTCGGCTCCGCCTGAATTCCTTTCAACGCACCCGAATCCCGAAAATCGCATTGCCAACATCGAGCGCGTGTTGAAAACGCTCAATGCTAAAAATGAAGGCAACACTTACGAGCGTGAGTATCGCGAGTTCAAAAAGTTACTTCCGTAATCAATGCAATTTGAACACGACCGCGACCACCACTTCTCTTTGCTTGCAATCTGTTTTGAACTCCGTTTCCGAAGTCAAAATGCGCAAGGCTTCTTGGTCTAAAATCGGATTGCCATCTTTGATGAGTTCGGCTTTGAGCGGTCTGCCGTTTTCATCAAGTTGCACTTTGCAAAGCGATTTGCCTTCAAGCCTTGCCAGACGCGCAAGTACAGGATACTCCACCTTGCTTCTGAAAATGGTTTGAACGCAATTTTCTTGCATTGCATTCAAGAGGCTTTCTTGCGCTTCGATTGCCGAGACTTCTTGCGCAGAAAGGTTTTGCGAGACGCTAAAAAGCACCGCAAGAATCAAAACACGCATGATGTTTTTCATTTGATTGAACTGTTTTAGTTTGAGTTTGATTGATGAAGTGCTTCTCGGAAGTATTGGAAGGAAGGTTCGTGCCGATTAACGAAACTCGAACAGATTTTGTTTCAATATGCTGGAATTTGAATCGCACGTAGAAGAACGCCAAAAACTTACACTCATTGTGCCGCACATTCGCGAGCGTGAACGCGTTGATAAATTTCTTACGCGGCAAGTTGAAAACGCCACGCGCACCAAAGTTCAAGAAGCGATTGATGAAGGGCGTGTGCTTGTCAATGGCAAATCGGTCAAAGCCAATTACAAACTCTCGCCGAGCGATGTGATTGAAGTTACGCTCACCCGTCCGCCCGCACCTGAAATGAAGCCCGAAGCCATTCCGCTTGATGTTGTCTATGAAGATGAAACGCTCTTAGTGGTTAATAAACCGGCAGGCATGGTCGTTCACCCTGCATTTGGAAATTGGACAGGCACGCTTGCTAACGCCGTGCTTCATCACACACGCAACCATTTATCCAACGCGCACGGCGATGAGTTTCGTCCGGGCATTGTGCATCGTTTGGATAAAGACACATCAGGATTGATGGTCATCGCCAAAGACAACGAGGCGCATTTCGCATTGGCAAAACAATTTGCTCAACGCACCACCGAGAAAAAGTATCTCGCATTAGTTTGGGGTGTTCCAAAATCCGCAAGCGGCACGATTCAAACCAACATCGGACGAAGCAAGAAAAATCGCAAGGTCATGGCAGTTTATCCGTTTGAATCTGGCGAAGGTAAAACGGCTATCACCGATTATGTTGTCAAGGAACATTACCGATACTTTTCACTGCTTGAATTAACCTTGCACACAGGACGCACGCACCAAATTCGTGTGCATTTGCAACATCTCGGACACCCGATTGTTAGCGATGAAACCTACGGTGGCAAACGTATTCGTGCGCTTGGTTTCTCGCAAAGTGAACAGTTTGTTGAAAATCTTTTTGAGATTCTTCCGCGTCAAGCCTTGCACGCGGCGTTCCTTTCATTTGTTCACCCAAAGCGTAAGCAGAAGGTTTCATTTGAAGCCCCACTGCCACGCGATATGCAAGCGGCGATTGAAAAGATTAAACGTGTGCTTTAAACAGCATTTGATTCTATGAAGCAACTCTTGCTTTTTAATTTAATTGTTGGATTATACGCTTGCGCAAGTTCCGAGAAATCCATTTTCACGATTGATGAGGGCGACCGACCGATTTATGCGCGTCTTATCACCGAGCCTGATTGTGTTCGGTATTTCACCTCGTTTGATTTAACACGCTTGGCATATCGCGAAATTTTGCCAAGTGATTTTCGTGCGATACTTGTGTTCATTCACGGCACGGCGGCGCAAAGCAAACTCTACCTTCCGCTTGCTGATACGCTTCGCGCACATGGCATTGGAACTGCCTTGCTCGATTTGCGCGGACACGGACTTTCCGAAGGCACACGCGGAGATGCTAAAAACACAACGGCTCTCGCACGCGACATCAAACTTTTTCTCGACACCCTTCGCGCAAAGTATCCGCAAAAGAAAATCATTTTAGGCGGACACAGTTTGGGTGCAGGGGCTTGTCTGAAATACCTTTCGTTTTTTTATGAGCGCAAATCGCTTTACCGTCCGCCCGATGCGCTTGTGTTAATGAGCGGTGGCTTTTATCCGAATCCAAATCGTGCAAGAACTTCTCGCTCTACACAAGGCGCGTTTGCGCGTCTCAATGCACTTGAATCGCTCCTTTTACTCCCCGACCTTTTGCTCGATATTCACCCCAAAGCCTTTGAAATTCTTTTGCCTGATGATTCGCTTGTTAGAGAAGCCGTTTCGAGACAGTTACTCACCACGCAATATGCGCTCACCTTTTTTCTTGCCGCCTTTCCGCTTGATGTGATGGAAGCCTATCGGCAAGTAAAATTCCCAACGCTTTTAGTGATTGGCAAAGATGATGAACTCTTGCATATTGCCGATGCTGAATACACGCTTTCTCGTTTGTTTGCAAAAGAAAAATCGCTTATTGTTTCCGATGCGAATCATATTAACGTCATTTGGCGCAGTGCGCCTGCGATTGCAACTTGGTTAAATTCTCTTCAACCTTAATAAGAACTTTCTATGAGTATTCAAGCCGAATCTAAATACATCACACTTTCAGGATATAAACACCGATATATTGATGAAGGCAGTGGCTCAAAAGTCATTTTTCTTGCGCATGGATTTTCATCATCACTCGATATTTTTTATCGGGTTGTGCCACTTTTTGCGGAACGGTATCGCGTTTTAGCATTAGATTTGCTTGCTTTCGGAAAAACCGATAAGCCAACGAACGTCCGCTATTCGCTCGAACTCTATGCAAAGTTGATGAAAGAATTTTTAGAAAAAACTTGTTCAAAAACAGATTCTATTTATGGCATAGGACACTCAATGGGCGCAAAATATCTGGTGGCAATGTCGGTGTATTATCCAAACTTTTTCACGAAACTTGTTCTTTCTAACAGCGATGGGTTTCTCTATTTGCCTCCGTTTATTATGATGGCAAGTTCATTTCTCTTAAAGCCAGTTCTTTACAAAATGGTTTCAAAGCCTGCGTTTGTTAAAAAAACGATGAAATCGGTCTACTATGACCCGGCGCACATTACCGAAGAGCATTTCAATCAAAATTTAGAGATGGTGAAAAACAAAGAAAATTTTGATGCGATGATGTCGCTCAATCGTGATTTCAAGTATTTAGATTTGAAGCGCATGAAAATCCGCGCTCGATTAAAAGAGATGAAAACGCCAACGCTAATTATATGGGGCGAAAATGATAGGTTTATTCCCGTTAAGTATGCAAAAGTTGTTCATAAAGAAATTCCAAATTCGCGCCTATATTTAATTCCTGAATGTGGTCATGTGCCTATGGTTGAAAAGCCCATTGAGTTTTTTCAAGCCGTAGAAGATTTTATTAACCAAACCTAATCCAATTAAATGCGACTTCGTTTTACGCTTTTTCTGCTCTCTATTTTCTTCTTTGCTTGCACGACTTCAAAGCCAACGGCAACAACGGCAAGTTCAACCCAATTTCTTATCGCATGGTGGAATGTTGAAAATTTATTTGATACAATAGATGACCCGACACAAGACGAAGATTTTACACCAAGCGGAAAAAATAAGTGGAACGAAGAGCGGCTGGATTACAAATTCAAGCAACTTTCAACAGTCATTCGCGATATAGCGCAAAGTCGGAACTACACTTTGCCCGATATTATGGGCTTCTGCGAAGTTGAGCATGGCTATTTGCTTGATACACTATTTCAAAAATATTTGAACGCAAAATCTTATCGAGTTGTCTGTTATGAATCGCCTGACCCGCGTGGCATTGATGTTGGCATTGTCTATAACAGCGAAAAATTTCAATTATTAGATTCAAAACCACATCGCGTGAATCTCGGTAAAGGTTCTACACGCGATATTCTTGAAGCAAAATTTTCTTCAAGCGGAAAAATTCTTTATGTTTTTGCCAATCACTGGCCTTCGCGACGTGGCGGTGAAGAAGCCTCAGAGCCTCGTAGAATTGTTGCCGCACAAACATTGCGCGCTCGCCTCGATGAAATTCTCTCGCAAGATTCCACCGCTGATGTGATTGTGCTTGGCGATTTGAACGACGAACCTTCGAATAATTCTGTTTCAAAAACGCTTCGTGCGATTGGTGATTTGAATCAAGTCCTCTCTTCAAACGACGGCACGCTCTATAACTTCATGGCAACTTATCAAGGCATCGGAACTTACTACTATCAAAACCATTGGGAACGCATTGACCATGCGATTGTTAGTAAAGGACTATTTGATAATAAAAGTTTTTCAGTTGTTCCAAACTCGTTTAGTGCATTTCACAAAACTTATATGTTTGAGAGAGACAGAGATGGGAAACCAACTGAAAAGCCCTTTCGCACTTTTGCAGGGCAACGCTATCTCGGTGGCTATGCCGACCATCTGCCCATTTTATTGGAAATCTCCCTTCTGCCATAATCTCCATGATTCAAATGTGTTTGTGATTTGGATTTTTGCGTTTTTTTGTGTATACTTGCTCTTGTCAGAAAGCACCTTCAACTTTAACAATAAATACGGAGGGACACATGAAAACGAACATCTTTTCTTGGGTTATCTGTTCATTTCTTTGCTTACTGCTGTTCGGTTGTCAAAAAGAGGAACAAACTCTGTTTTCCTCAACCGAAGCCAGACTAACTGACAAAACGTCCGAAAGTGTCGTGAAAGAAACGCTCCTGCCTGCTTTGCCGCATTTCTTACAGAAACTCGGCGAGTCACAAGAGACAGCACAATCTTTCTCAATTGAAGACAGCAAAGTGATTAGTTCTGAAGGATACAAATATCTTCTTATTTCATACAGCACTTCAAAAGGCGAGTTTGGGGAAATTCTTGTAAAATACATTGATCCCTCTGATGTCAAAGAAACATCTCTAACCTTAAAGAACGGTCAGACAATTTTTCTAACAACCGATTTAAGGGTCTATCGTTGTTATGGTAACTGCGCTTGCAAAATAAGCGTGAAAGGTTCGGAAGTCTCTTGTGGTTGCCAAACACAAGTTGGTGGATGCGAACTTCAAATTAGTGACTGATTGTTGAATTTTTCATTTTAAGTGAAGAAAAAGTCCTGTATCAACAGGACTTTCTTTTTTGTTTTAGACTTATGTTATCTCTCTTAAATCGTTTATTGCGCTCCAAGTTAGTCTTCACAATTTGCCTTGTTTTTATTTGTGCCGTCTTTATACTTTCTGGTTTAGGTAAGATGGCTGACATGGCGAACTTTAAAGATTTCCTACACCGTCAAAATTTTCACCCGTTTATTATTTCTTCGGCTCTTCTTATCCCTCCTTTGGAAGTCTTATCGAGTACGTTTATTATTTTGAATGTAAAGAGAAAACTATTTCTCTTCGTCTTGCTGTGTTTAACACTTGCTTTTACTCTCTATCTTTTATACCTACACTTTAATAACTTTCAGGAAGATTGCAGATGTTTTGGTCAGATAGCATTTTTGAATTTACCTACAAAACTATCTCTGTTTAAGAATTTAATTTTAACGCTACTGATACTTTATTCGCTTTTTTACCTTAGAGCAGAGTCTTTATCAATTAAATTTTCAAAAGAACTATTTTTATATGTATTCAGTATTCTGATTTTCTTCTTTTCAGGTTTTTCCGCTTTTCTTGCTGATTCTTCTGAACGTTCTCACCTTCCTGAAAGTCGATCTGACTATTTTTTAAGGCAAAAAATTATTTTCAGCCAGAGCATTATTTCTGAAATTGTATCATTAAATCCAGATTCTTCATATTTGCTTTATGTTTTTAATCCCGATTGCCACCACTGTGCGTTAAGCATTGAAAATGTTAAATCTTTTATGCGAAATCACGTTGTCGACAAAATTATAGGAATTAGCAGTGCTGCGCCGAACCAGGTTAAATCATTTTCTCAAAGATTTGATTTAAACTTTGAAACTATTTTAGCCTCCGAGAATCAAATACGGAAATTCTCTCCTTCTCTTCCAACAGTTTTTATTGTTCGGCATGATACTATTATTAGCCGCATGACCAGAGAAGTTATTCCTTCCTATCTTTTTAGGGAGTAAAACTTTTTCAGGGCAGGCAGTTGTTTATTTTACGATTCATTTATCACAATCCGTGAAACCTGTTATTAGCGTAGAGCATCTCGTTAAAGCCTATAAAATCTTCAAAAAAGAAGAAGGCGTACTTGGTGCTATCAAAGGTCTCTTTAATCGAAAGTATGAGACTAAATTAGCGGTTAATGATATTTCTTTTACAATTCAGGAAGGCGAGCTTGTTGGATTTTTAGGGGCAAACGGTGCGGGAAAAACGACCACACTTAAAATTCTATCGGGCTTACTCTATCCGACTTCAGGAAAAGTAGAAGTTTTAGGATATAAGCCCTATGAGCGAAAAAATGAATTTCGCAAGCAGTTTTCTATTGTTCTTGGTCAGAAAAATCAGCTTCTATGGGATTTGCCTGCACAAGATTCTTTTTTGCTTTTGAAGGAAATTTATGAAGTCCCTGATGCGCAATATCGCGAACAACTTTCATATTTATCCGAGTTGCTGAAAGTCAAAGATAAACTTCATGTGCAACTTCGGCGGCTCTCGTTGGGTGAGCGCATGAAGATGGAATTTATCGGTGCGCTTTTGCATAAACCTAAAGTATTGTTTTTAGATGAGCCAACGATTGGACTTGATGTTGTCGCTCAACTTTCTATTCGCGAGTTTATCAAGCACTACAATCGTGAAAATAAAACTACGATCATTCTCACCAGCCACTACATGCAAGATATTGAAGCCCTTTGTGAGCGCGTGATGATTATTGATGGCGGAAAATTATTTTTTGATGGCGCACTTTCCGAAATTGTCGACAAATTTTCTTCGGAAAAATTTCTGACGCTTGATTTCTACACGCCGATTGAGCACACTGCACTTTCAGAGTTTGGAAAGATAGAACATTTTAACGGGTTATCGGTAAAATTGCGCGTGCCACGTCAGCACATTTCTAAAATTTCAGCGGAGATTCTTTCGCGTTTCGATGTGCAAGACCTCACGATTGAAGAAGTGCCGATTGAAGATATTATTCGCACTCTTTTTTCCCGCGAGCATTTGCGCTCATGATTTCAATTACTAATTCAAAAAGAATGTGCTTTTTTTAGCAATACCTTTTTCGTTTTTAACAAGGTCGGCGGCATCGGCGTAGGGGTCATGTTCAAAAAATAGAATCCAATTTTCATCAACCGCTTGCTCTAATAGTTTTTTCTTTTCGTTCATGATTTCCAGCGGATAGAGGTCGTAGCCCATGACCCAAGGAAGTGGAATATGCGTCGCCGTTGGAATTAAGTCGCCGCAGTAGCAGATAGATTTATCCTCGCCTTTAACGCGCACAAGTTGCTGTCCGTGCGTATGAGCGTTAGAAATGATTAAGTGAATATCAGGGAAAAGTTCGATTTCGCCGTCAATTCGTTTAAGTTTATCGGCTTCTAACAAAGGCATAAAGTTTTCTTTAAGATAACTGGCTCGCTCTCGCGCATTAGGGTTGATTGCCCATTGGTAGTTGGCTTCTTGCACATAGTAAGTTGCATTTTTGAAGGTTGGAACAAGTTTCCCCTCTACACTTTTGACTGCACCACCTGCATGGTCAAAATGCAAGTGCGTGAGAATCACGTCGGTTATATCATCAGGCGTTAATCCTGCTTTTGAAAGATTTTTCTCGAGAAAGGAATTAGAGATTTTATACATACCTCTGGCTTTTTCGTCCCACTTTTGTCCCATACCTGTATCCACTAAAATATGTTTGCCGTTACCTTTAATGAGCATAGCGCGGGCAGACATATCGATTCTATTTTTTTCATCGGCGGGGTTCGTTTTTTCCCAAAGCACTTTCGGAACGGTTCCGAACATTGCGCCGCCGTCAAGGGCAAATCGTTCACATTCAATCGCAAAAATTTCGTATTGACCAATTTTCATTTTGGGTAACATTTAAAATTTAATAAGATGCTAACAGCCAATAATAAAAAAAGCCGCAAGCACATAACTTGCGGCGGTGAATCACTTTTTTAGAGTCCGAACACATCTTTAACTTTTTCAAACGGCGATGTTTTACCGTTATGTTTCGCACTCGGATTTAAATTTGGCGACTGTCGAAGTTGTTTAAGCAGTTCTTTATCGGCGGAACTAACTTGGCTTGGCACATGGATATGCAAACGCACGATTTGGTCGCCGCGTCCGTAACTGTTCAAATGCTTGATACCTTTTTCAGGGATTCGGATTTCGCGTCCTGATGCAGAGCCGGGCGGAATTTCAATGACCATAGAGCCTTCTAATGTTGGGACACTAATTTTTGCTCCTAATACGGCATCTGCAAAACTGATATTCAAATTATAGACGATATTATCTTCTTCGCGCGTAAAATAGGGGTGTTCTTCTTCTTCAATAACGATGAGTAAATCGCCGGGTGCGCCGCCTCTTAATCCTGCATTACCTTGCCCGCGCAACGGAATATAATTCCCTTCCATAACGCCTGCGGGTATAGAAACCTTAATTGTGGCTTCGCCTTGAACGCGCCCTTCGCCATGACAGACAGAGCATTTATCTCTAATGATTCTACCTTCGCCGTTGCAAGTCGGGCAAGTGGTGATATTCACGAACTGACCGAACATCGTGCGCGAGACTTGACGCACTTCGCCTGTACCGTTACATGTTGGGCAGGTATCGTAGTTGCTGTTTTTTGAGCCTGTGCCGTTGCAGGCATCACAAATCTTTTGCTTTTTAACTTTGAGCGTTTTATCGACACCGTTTGCAATTTCTTCGAGAGTCAGTTTGAGCCTGATTTTTAGGTCAGAACCCGGCACACCGCGTTGGCGTGAGCGACGGCGACTTCCTGTTGCTTCGGCAAACCCTTCGCCGAATTGACTCCCGAAAATATCGCTAAACGCACTGAATATATCTTCCATATTTGCACGTCCAGCAAAGGGATTCGCCCCATCGGAAGCGGCAGAAGTTCCCACTCCTGCATGTCCGAATCGGTCGTAGCGCGCGCGTTTTTCCTCGTTGCTTAACACTTCATATGCTTCGTTGATTTCTTTGAATTTTTCTTCTGCCGCTTTGCTGTTCGGATTTCGGTCAGGGTGATATTGCATCGCTAATTTGCGATAGGCTTTCTTGATGTCGTCGAGGCTCGCTGAACGAGGAACGCCTAAGACTTCGTAGTAATCACGTTTAGACATTGCCATAGTTTATTCGCTTTTTTCAGGTTGAGTTTCTATTTCTTTTGCAACCACGACTTTGGCGTGGCGAATCACTTTATCGTGAAGCATATATCCTGATTCAAATTCTTCTACAATCGTTTCGGGTTCTACATCATTTGTTGGTTGTTGCGTTAATGCCTCGTGATAGTTGACATCAAATTTTTTTCCGACCGATTCAATTTTTTTTACCCCTCGCTCTTCTAATGTTTTAAGTAATTTTTGCTGAATAAGTTTAACGCCATCGACATAGATTTTTGCGTCAGGGTTTCCTGCTAAAAATTTATCTGCATTTTTAATGACGCGCTCTAAATCGTCCAAAGTTGGAAGCAGTTTTTTAATAATTCCTTCTTCTGCAAATTTGAGCAGTGCTGCTGCTTCGCGTTCTTTTTGGCGGCGGAAGTTTTCATAATCCGCCGCTTTACGGTAGAGCTGGTCTTTGAACATATCACGCTCTTGCTCAACTTGTGCAATTTTTTCTTTCAAGATGTCTAATTCTGACTTTTCGGCTTCTTTTGTTGTTGTCGTTTGCTCCGACGGCTGTTCTTCTTTGAGCGTTGTTTCTGATGTTTCTATTTTCACTTCCTCGTTGCTTATTTCAACTTTTAGTTCTTCGGGCATAATTGCGATTTGATTTAATGTTTTAGGGTAATTGAGTTCGTTACTGTGTTAAGGTTTGCGATAGACGTTTGGCGATGTAATCTATCACACGCACGACTTTGGCGTAGTTCATGCGTGTCGGTCCGATAACGCCAACTGTCCCAATCGTATCGCCGACACTATATTGCGCTGTAACAATACTACATTCTTTTATCTTGCTCTCTAAATTTTCTTTTCCAATTCGAATGCTTACAGTATCATTCGTTTCTGTCGACCTTGATTCTTCAAGCAAGTGAACAATAACCTTTTCGTTTTCTACGAGTTCAATAATTCCTCTGACTTTTTCAGGCTGTTCAAATTCAGGATAGGATAAGATATTTTCTTTGCCTGCGATATGAACCCGCTCGGTTTGGGGCTGTTCGTCAAAGACTTTATCCGCAGAGTCTAAGAAAATCCTTAGCAATCCTGATGTATCTTCGTAGTCAGCAACACGTTCAGCAAAGGTTTGTCTGATTTCTTCTAAGGTTAATCCCGCCAGTCGCTCGTTCATGACTTGGGAAAGTTCATCTAACTTTTGTCGCGAAATATCTGCACGCACTTCGAGCATAATTGTTTTTACCAAGCCTGAACGAATCGAAATAATAACCATGATCTTGCTTGACGACAGCGAGACCATTTCCAATTTTTCAAAGATACCTGTCGAGAGTTTCGGCGACAGCACGATTCCGATTTGTTTTGAGATTTGCCCTAAAATTTTAGATGACATTCTCAAAATATCATCGGATTGGGTTGCGCGGTCAGCCATGAGCTGATCGATATTTTGGTCAATCTTCATGCGTTCAGATTGAGAGAGTTCCCCGACGCGCATCATATCATTGACATACAACCGATACCCTTTATCGGTCGGAATTCTTCCTGCCGATGTGTGTGGGTGGGTAATGTAGCCTTCTTCTTCGAGGTCTGCCATCACATTGCGAATCGTGGCATCGGAGAGCCCCAAGTCTGAATGCTTTGCAAGAAAGCGTGACCCGACAGGATTTGCTGTTAAGATAAAGTTCTGAATGATGAGCTCCAGAACTTCTCTTTCGCGTTCATTCAACTCTCTTGCCATTTTGACACCACCATTTAGTTAATGCTTCAAAGTTTATGCCGAAGTTAATCTATTGGCGAATTTTTCAGAGCATTATGACAAAACTTCATAGCGCAAGGAATCTATCCGCCAAGCCCTAAATCTTTGAGCATTTCCAAGTTTTTGTTGCCGATGATTCCGCCGGTGATTTTGGCGATTTCTTCTTGTGCCATTCTTGCGGATTCAGCAAGGGCTTTATTTGCGGCGGCAACGATTAAATCTTGAAGCATCTCGATTTCATCAGGATTTATCAACTCCTTTTCAATTTCAATTTTGACAAGTTCATGCTTTCCGTTTGCGGTTGCTTTTACCATGCCGCCACCTGCGTCTGCCGTTACCATCTTTTTTGCCAGTTCGCGCTGAACTTCCTCCATCTTTTTGCTCATTTCTTGCACTTGTTTGAGCATTCCTGCCATGTCTTTGAGCTGCATGATTAGGATTGAGTTAAGAGTTTTAATAAGCATGTTGAACACTTGGAAACTGAACGAAAAATGTTGCACCTTTATCCTTTCCTTCCGACTCTGCCCAGATTTTGCCGTGATGCAGTTCGACAAGTTCTTTGACGATTGCCAGTCCCAACCCTGTCGAGCTTTCGTTGCCTGTCGGTCTTGCTGAAAGTCGCTGAAACTTGCCGAAGAGTTTAGCTTTGTCTTCATCGGTCAATCCTTGACCTTCATCTTTAACAGCAAATTGCAGAACTTTGTCAAATTGTTCAAGATAAACAGATATTTTCTTTTCCTTCGGACTATACTTTATTGCATTACTGATTAAGTTTTCCAAAATCTGAAACACATACTGTCGGTCTGCTTGGATTATGCAGTTCGGCTGAATGTGAGTTTCTATGCGTTGTAATTTTGCTTCTGCGCGTGAGCGATAAAACTCCACGACAATCTCACAAAGTTCGCTTAGGTTGACTTTGTCAAGGTTGAGTGTGATTTTACCTTGTGTGATTGCCGCATCTTGCAATAATAGCGTAATCATCTCTAACATTCGTTCCGATGACGTGCGGATTCGTTTTGCATAGTCTTGCACTGTCAGGTCATTGACTTTTTCCATGATTAACTCGGCGTATCCCAACACGGTTTGGAGTGGATTTTTCAGGTCATGCGCCGCGATTCCTAACAGTTCGGTTTTCAATCGGTTTGCTTCTGAAAGTTCTTTGTTGAGCCGCATCAGTTCAGCGTTTTTTTGTTTTTCCAACTCCATTTCGCGCCTGCCTTGCTCAAGCTCAAAGGCGAGTTGCAGGTTGCGAATTTTGCGGCTTGATTCTTCATTAAAAATTTCCTTTTCTAATTCGTAAAAACTTTCAAATGCCGACAGTGCCGATTCAGAATCGCCAAACGCACGATAGACATCGACCATCAAACGATAAATCTTAAGCGAATGGTCTTTCAACTGTGCTTTCTGAGCAATTCGAAGCGCATTGCGAAGCAAATGTAATGCTTCCTCCTTTTCACCACGCTGAAAGAGCAAGTTTGCCCGATTTGTCAGCACACTTGACTCTACACTTAAATTCCCAGACTTTTTGGCGTTCTTCAAACTTTCTTCGTAGAAAAAGAGTGCCTCATTTTCCATTTTCAATGCTTCGTAATTTACAGCCATCATTAATTGCGCCATCGATAAATTGTATGTGTGGTCAATTTCTTCAAAGATTCGCTTGCTTTGGTAGGCGGCTTCTAAGGCTTCTTCATATCGTTTCATTTCATGGTAATCAATTCCGATACTTCCAAATGCGATTCCTATTGATTCTTGTGAGCCAACTTCCTGTGCCAGTTTCAGGCTCTTGGAATGGAACTCTAATGCTCGTTCGAAATCACCTGCTTTTCTGTAGACCGACCCTACTGCATTGTAGGAATGTGCAATCTTATCTCTGTCGCCAATTTTTTCGGCAATCTTCAATGCTTTCAGACCGTAGTTGAGTGATTCGGCATAGTTTCCAATCTTGATGTATATCAATCCAATGTTACTGTATGAACGGTACAACCCTTCATCGCTTAGTGTTTCAAATTTCTGCATTGCCTCAAAGTAGACCATCATGGCTTTTTGCAGATTGTTGAGGTAGTAATAAGCATTAGCAATGTTATGAAGGGCATTTGCAATTTCAAGTTCATCACCAATTTGGCGGCGAATCTTTTCTTCTTGCAAAAAAACATCTAAGGCTTCTTTATATTCGTGCAATCCAATGTGATGATAGCCTTTGTAGCGCAAGGCTTTGGCTTTGCCTTCCAAGTAGTTATTGTCGGTAGCCAATTTCAAGGCTTTTTCGCATTGTGATAGTAACTCACGATGTTCCGACTCGGTTCTCTTTTCATAGTTTGCCGCATCTTTCAGAAGTTCGTCAAGGCTTTGTTCAATTGTGTATAACATCTTCAAATCAAAGATTTTGCAAATGATATGATTTCTGCTGTTTCTTTTTCAGAAGGCGATTCGGCATAAAACCGCACAACGGGTTCAGTGCCGCTGAATCGCACCAAGAGCCATGAGCCATCGGCACAAATCATTTTTACGCCGTCTCGCTTATCAAGCGTCGTAACTTCTTTTTCTGCAAGGCGTTTTGGCGGTTCACTTTGAAGTTTTGTCATCAAGGCGTTTTTCTGTTCATCAGTCAAGCGCAAATTTTCTCGCACCGTGTAGAACGCGCCGTATTCTTCGTATAGCCTTTTGAGATAAGCCGAAAGCGGCTGTTTGGTTCTTGCCGTAATTTCCACAAAGAGCAAACATGCCAGTATGCCGTCTTTTTCAGGAATGTGTCGATACACGGAAAGCCCATTAGATTCCTCGCCGCCGACAATCATATCTTCACGCATCATAATTTCGCCAATGTATTTGAAACCGACAGGCACATCGTAAAGTTTGACATTTTCTTTTTTGGCAATCGCATCGATAAGGTGCGTCGTCGCGAGTGTTCTCACCACACAGCCTTTCCATTCGGGCTTGTGTTTGATGGCGTAATGAAAGAGAATCGCGAGCAGTTGATTGGCTTGCAGATAGGTGCCTGTTGAGTCTACGACAGCGTAGCGGTCGGCATCGCCATCGTTGGCAATACCAATCACGAACTCGCCGTTTGCGCCGCGTGTCTTCACGCGCTCAATCAGTTCAGGAATACGCTCTTCGGAAGGTTCAGGGGCGCGTCCGCCAAAATACACATCGCGATAGCCATGCAAGGTTTCAACTTCAACGCCAAGCGTGCGCAAAAATTTATCGGTGTAATCGCGTGCCGTGCCATACATCGCATCATAAACGACTTTAATTCCTGACTCCGCAATCACTTTTGTATCCACAATTTCCGAAATGCGCTGTAAATACGGCTCATTCGGGTTAATCATTTCAATCTTCTTTTCAGCGACAAGTTTCTCGAAGGGTTCTAATTTTTCGGGCGTTGGATTTTGTTTGTGTGCCGAGTAGTATTCATCAAAATACTGTTCGAACTTTTTGGTGATGTCGGGAAGTGCGGGTGCGCCGTCTGATGTTGAGAATTTCAAGCCTTGATATTCAGGCGGATTGTGCGAGGCGGTGAAGTTGATACCGCCGCCTGCCTTGCGCCGCCGAATCTCATAACTGACAACAGGCGTTGGCGTATCGCGTTCAGAGAGAAAGACTTGAACGCCGTTCGTCGCTAAAAATTGTGCCGCCAGTTTTGAAAACTCCTCGCCCAAAAATCGTGTGTCGCGACCAATCACAACGCTGTTCAAATTTTCCTCGCGCAAGTATCTCAAAATTGCTTTCAGCACAAGAATTAGATTTTCAAACGTGAATTCATCGGCGATAATCGCACGCCAACCTGATGTTCCAAATTTGATTTTCATAATCCTGTTCAGGTGTTTAAGGACTCTTCAAGGTTGCGATTCGTTGGGGTTTCGCACTGCGTTTGCTTCATTTGCTCCAGGCATTGAAGGCGTTTGGACCTCACTTTGACTTTGCTCTGTTTGTTCAGCATCTATCGGTTTTATTTCGGCGTTGTTGTTCATAGCGTCAGCAATTAGTTGTTCATTGCTTTTACTTTCTTCGGCAAGTTTCTTTTCGTTCATCACGGCTTTGAACACTTGATACTTCTCTAACAATGCGCCAACTGTTGCCACGCGAAAGAACACACGACTTGCCACCAATACTTGTTGCATCAACACAAGCACAAACACGCTTGCGCCTGTTTCGCCTTTTGGCGCAAGCCCATGAAGCACAAGTCCAATTACGCCCACACACAATAAAAAGAACAGCGTTATTCCAAACAATACGAGAAAATTTTTTAACACAATTTTGAACGCACCAATAAAGGCTCGGAACGGCTTTATGTTTTCACGCACGATTTCGAACTTTGCTACTTCAAAGACAAGATAGAAAAATGCAAGTTTTATCGCCGCAATTCCAATTCCTGCAACGGTCCAAAGCACCACTGGCACTTCGCTAAGTGCGCTTTCCGAATGAGCCTTTCCAATCGTAAAAAAAATCGCAAATGCCAACAGCGGCACAAGCACAGTAAGCGCAAAGAACATTAGAAGCATGATGAATCGCCCAAAGTAGCGTGCTGAATCGGCGAAGAAATCGGGCAATGAAAATGCTTGACGTTGCAACGACGCAATCATGCCACCTGACAAAAACACGCTTAACAGTGCATACCCTATCATTGTCCAATTCCACATCTCGAACAGCGACGAAAGGCTTGCGCTCGCATAGTTCAAATCGGAAAGAAAAGTGAAATCGAATCCCTCAATCAAGCGGCTTGAGACATTGCGCGTGGCAAATTCATCGCTCAACACGTCTTTGAAAGCTATTGCCAATCCGAGTGCGAACACAACATTTATCGCATACACAAGGGCAGCGAGTTGCCACTGCGTTGAAGCACGCTTCAACCCTGATTGAATCGCGTTTGTCATTGTGGTTTAGTTTAGTTATGCAAAGATGAGCAGAACATTTTGAATCCAGAACATCACATACATTGCCCACTTCCAGAAGCCTGTGGTTTCGGGTTTTGTGGTCAATGCGTTGTTGTTACGATTAACATCGAGCAGATATTTATTTTCGGAATCAATGTAAGCGGCAACAACTTTTTCGGGTTTATCAAATTCGTATATTTTGTAGCGCGCCACGCCGTCCCACACATCACGAAATTCTGTTCCATCTGAAAATTTGATGAGAATGTCCATTGGCGCAACTGCTTCTTCTTTGCGCTCAAAGATGACTTTGCTATTAAACTTTCGTTCTTTGCTTTGTGAATCTGTGCTTACGCCTTCGGGTTCTTCGTCATCGCTTCTGCCAACGGTAATAGCTTGCACGCCGTAGTCCATTGCAACGGTCGAGTAAAGAAATTGTGTAAAGAACGGAGTGAAATCTTTGCCTGTAACTTCGTTGACCGTTTGAATGAAATCGCGCGTGGTTGGGTGTTTGAACTTGAAGCGATAGAAGTAGGTGCGCATCACGAGTTTCATCGTGTCTTCACCTAAGATGTTTTCAAGCGTTGTCATCATGGTGCCGGGCTTGTTGTAGGAGAAGATGCCATAGCCGCCGCGATGATATGCCCAAGCAGGTTTTACGATGGTATCGCGCTTTGCACTGCTTGGTGAGGTATAGCCTGCACGCGATTGTTCAACATCACCGATGCGAATCCCTAAAAAGTCCATCGCCGATGTTTTATCGCCGAATGCCGATTTCTTTCCTGACTCTCCGCCGTAGTATCGGCGCATGACGGACATTTCAAGCCAAGTGTTCATGCCCTCATCAAGCCACGCTTCCTCGAATTCATTACTCGCCAACATTCCATAAAAGTATTGATGACCAAATTCGTGAACGGTTACAATCTCTGTGGTTTTCACTCCGAGCGGGACTTTCCAAAATGTGCCTGCGGTGATGAAGGTTGGATATTCCATTCCGCCTGCGCCCTCTCCGCCGTAGACGGGGTCAACGATGGTGAGTGTGGAATACGGATAAACGCCGAGCCAATCTTCTGCCCATTCAAGCGTGTGTTTGACGGCGGTGAAGTGTCGCTCGGCTTGGTCGGCGTGTTGCGGTTGCGCAAGAAACGTGAGTTTAATAGTATGACCGCCTTTGCTGGTGTAAGTGTCTTCAAAGACTTGGAACAATGGCGAGGCAGTCCAAGCAAAGTCGTGAACATCTTCTTGATAAAAGACGAGCGTTTTTGAGTCGCCTTGTTCGGTTTCGGATTGCAGAACGCCTGTTGCTCCAACAACATAACTCTTGGGCACCGTAATAGCAACGCGATAGACACCGAAGTCAGCAAAAAATTCCGAGTTGCCGTGAAATTGGTGGCAGTTCCACTTGCCATGCGGAGCAGTCAGCGGCACATATCGCTCACCAATGCCTTCATAGACGCCGATTTTCGGAAACCATTGCGCTACAAGGAAAAACTTTCCATCGGCGGCGTAGCCTGTTCGTGCAAAAATTTTCGGCAGTTTGCTTTTGAACTTAATTTCCAACTTCACTTCACCTTTGGGTAAAACAGGTTCAGGCAATATGACTTGGGCAACAGTCTTGTCATCTTGGTTGTTATCATCGGGCTGAATGAATTGGATTTTTTCAGTTAAATTTTCTGTGGATTCTTTTCCGTTCAGCGAAAGCAATTTCATTGACTCGATTTCAACATAGCCCCAGACGCTTTCGCTGTCTGTGTCTTCAAGTCCAATGCCGCGCAACTGTCCGCCTGATTCTTTGAAAAAGGTTGAGTTGCGATTTTTGAAGGCGTTGAGATAAAGATGGAATTGCAAGTCGGGAATGGTGTCTTGGGTGTGATTCTTCCAAGTAAGAATTTCGGTTGCGCTGATGGTTTTTGATGGCACATCGAGCGTGGCTGAAATCTCATAATTCGCAAGGCGTGGTGAAAGCGGTTGGGCGTATAGGCTCACAATGCCGACAACCCAAATGGATAAAATTACTGTAACTTGTTTCATATCTTGATGCTTACTGCGAAGTTGATTGAAGTGAATATGCGTTTGCGAATATACGCCAAGCAATTTCAAAGTGTTTCTGACTTCTCTTGCGGCACAGCGAGTTTTGAATGGATTTAGTTTTATCGTAATTTCAGCCCTTAACTTTTATATTACAATTACAAAACACTATGGAGACGCTTAATTCTCCTTCGCCTCTGACGGCAGAAGAATGGCGAGAGTTGAGAACACAAATCAACGAACTTTTTGATATTACCTTTCGCTATGCTGAACTCGTTGCCAAAGAAGGCGACGCAATCTGGGACCGAGACCGTCCAAAGTTTTACAAACCTGCTTCCAAAACAATCGATGAAGCAATCGCTGAATATGAGTTGCGTTTAGCGGAGTTTGAAGCCGAACGTAAAAAAGCCTATATGGAAATTTATACTAAACTTAAAGCCGACAGCGTTGACCGCGTGGCTACGATTGAACGTTTAGTTACGAAACTTGCTCAAACACAAGGAGTCGATTTTAAATCTCAGTGATTAAGAATTCGCGTGCATCTTCAACAAAACAACAAACAGCACATAACCACACATCGCTCAACTAATGTAGGCGATAGCGATACGGTTCGTTCGCTTATTGCGCGCGCTGTTTCTCTTAGGCACAGCAATCCTCGCCAAGCCATGGAGCTTAGCGAGCAGGCACTTGCTCTTTCGAAAAAACTCGGATATGAAGTCGGCACTGCAAGCGCATTAGCACAAAAAGCCGTTTGTCATTTCCACTTTGGTGAATATGACACTTGCTTCCAACTTGCCCACGAGGCGTTGGAGCGTTTCACATCTCTAAGTGATAATTTCGGCAAAGCCTATTCGCTTAAAGTTATTGCTTGTGTTCACGCAGTTCTTGGTCAAGAGACAAAAGCATTAGAGCAATTTTTAAGCGGCTTATCGCTCCTTACACAAGCCCCCGAACTTCATTTGCTTGGCGACAAGAACAGCGAAATGGGCACCATGCTGATGAACATTGGCGCGGCTTACATGAACATTCCTGATTATGAGCAATCTCTTTCTTACTACTTGAAATCGTTTGACTATCACGCAAAAACAAACAACCTCGGCGGAATGGCAGAATGCGCCAGCAACCTCGGTGCGCTGTATATTCATCTCAAAAAGCTCGAAGATGCAATCCAGTGGCTTGAACGCTCAATCGATTACTCGAAAGCCATTCGAAAATCAAATTCTCATATCGTCGCGCTTATCAATTTGTGCGAAGTCTATCTTGAGATGGGCAACCTCGATAAAGCCTCTCAACTCTTGCAAGAATCAATCCGTCTTTCCGAAGACAGCGGCGATATGCGCTATGCCCACGTTGCATATCAATCTCTTTCACGCATCTATGAACAGCTTGGCGACTACAAAGAAGCCTTGCTCTGCTACAAAAAATACGTGGAACTCTATGAGCAATTTTACGGCAAGCAAATGGAGCAAAAAATAAAATCGCTTGAAATTCAATTTGCCGTCAAAGAAGCCGAGAAAAACGC
>Ga0308411_10000829_pt1 | contig 20897 bp, 16 predicted proteins | sample HotsprottomLayer_2_FD_203530 | JGI IMG/M metagenome (GOLD analysis project Ga0308411, IMG submission 203530) | Hot spring phototrophic mat microbial communities from Octopus Spring, Yellowstone National Park, Wyoming, United States -... | ecosystem: Environmental > Aquatic > Thermal springs >...
ACCAGATCCACGCTGACCAGAGCGATTTTCTTGACTCCATCGGACAGCACCACGGCGCGAGCCATGATCGGGTCGTTGACCCCAGTTGCACGCCGATTATTGCCGAAGCCGGCGACCCAGACGGGTTTGCCATCCGCCTTGACTTCCGGCGTAATGTCGCGTTCCGCGAAGCCAACCGTGAGTCCGCCGGCGGGTTTCTCGGCTTCTCCGAAACAAGTCAGCAACAGCAATACAGCCACTGCCAGGACAGGGATAAATCGGTGCATGTCAAGTACTCCATCAGGCCAGTTGAGCGGCACACTCTCGCATGTATCGCAAACTCTCACGAGCAATCGTCAAGGGATCCGGCGAGTAATCGAAGACCTCGACGGAAACCCATCCCTGATAGGCGATGTCCTTAAGGGCTGCAAAAATGGGCACGAAGTCGGTATCGCCGAAGCCCGGCCCGCGCAGGTTGGGATCGTTGGCGTGGAAATGCTGCAAGGTCGAGCGATGCCGACGAATCAGATCCGGGGCAGGCGCATCGTCGGTGGACATAGCCTTGACATCCAGATGCAAGCGGAAGGCGGGATGGTTCAATCGCGCGATCAGGGCATCCGTCTGGGCAGCGGTGTTGAGGAAGTCGGCTTCCGGAGGCGACAGCGGTTCCAGACACAGTTTCACGCCCACCTCCGCGATACCGTCAGCGGCACGCTGCAAGGTATCGACTGCGAAATCGGTCGCCTGCTGCAAACTGTGGTTGGCGGGAACGCGACGCTGCGCCGGTGAGCCGAACACCAGCAGGTCGCCGCCCAGGTCGGCACAGGCGCGGGCCAGTTCGACGAGATACTCAGCAGTCGCCTGTCGAACCGCTGGTTCGGCCGCAGTGACCTGCAATCCAGTGGTGCGGGCCAGCAGCCAGTGCAAGCCGATCAGGCGAATGCCACACGCCTCGGCTTGCTGGCGCAACTCGTGACGACGTTGCGCCGATAGTTCGGTAATGCGGTTGGCCAGGGTGAAGGGAGCCAGTTCTAGCCCCTGATAGCCGAGTTCGCCGATGGTTTGGCAGATCCGCTGGTGTTCCCACCCCTCAAAGGTCTCATTGCAGATGGCATAGCGAAAGTTCAAAGGTTATTTCTCCTCCAGAGTGAGAACTTCCGACCTTCCTTCGGACGTCAGGAAGGTCAACTCGACTGTTTTACCAGACCGGGCGATCTGCTTGTAGTATTCGGCGGGATTATTGACCGGTTGGCCATTCACATGGGTGATGACCTTGTCCGGCTGGAGACGAGCCTTGTCTGCAGGGCTGTCGGGAATGACCTCACTGATAATCACACCGTCAGAAGGAGTGCGGCTGAACCCTAAAAAGGGATTGCGCTGGGCCAGGATACTGGTGTAATCAACGCGTAGGCCAAAGCGAGCCGGCGGCCGTTTCGAGGCGATCACTTTGTTGCCGACGTGGTATTTGGCCAGAGTGATCTCGCGAGTAAGGAGTCGGCCGCCGCGGTTGATTTGGATGCGAGCGGTGTTGCCGGCCAGCGTCATGCCGATGTAGAGGAACAGATGATCGTTGCGCAGAGCCGGCTCGCCATTGATGGCCACGATCTTGTCTCCAGGCATCAAGCCTCCGCGATAGGCCGGTGAACCGGGCGTGATGCGATCGAGCCAAATCCCGTCGCCTCTTTCGCCGAAGCCGATTCCCGACCGCAGCATCACACCGAGAAAACCGTATTCGACTTCCTCACCTCGCCGCAACACCTCAACAATTCGGCGAGTGTAGCGGTCGAAGGGAATGGCCGAACTGCCTGGTCGATCGCCACGCACTCCAGCGAGAGCGGTGGTCATGCCAACAACCCGGCCCTCCAGATCTAGCAACACACCGCCACTGCACCCCGACGATGTGCGAGCATCCGTCTGGATCAAGGTGCCGTAGTGATGCAAGGTGACTCGGGAGCGATCCATCTCCTCGATATTGCCTGGGATGCGTTGCCGAACTGCGCTGACCAGTCCGTAACCCAGGGTTGGTCGGGCATCGCGAAAGCCCGGCTCGAAGGCGTTGACCAGACTCAACACGAGTTGTCCAGTGCGAACCTCGTTCTCCTCAGTCAGAAGCAGCGGCCGCAGACCGGCGGGAGGATCGAGCAATTGCAAAACGGCCAGATCGCTGCGCGGATCGCTAGCATGGATGTCGGCCCACGATCCTTTGCCGTCAGGAAAGCGGACGTACAACTTGGTGGCATTGCGGATCACATGGGCATTGGTAAGGATCAGCCCGGCCTTGTCCAGAACGAAGCCGCTGCCATACGATTCGGGCACCACTTCGGGACGAGACAGGTCGTGTTCGGCGATCTGACGCAGCAGCCGTTGCCGATTGGGCGCATCCATCGGCACACGCTGGATCGCTGCCGCCGCATCAAAGCGACCGAGTTGACCGGCATGTTCGGTACGTTGTTGCACGCCCCAGAACGGTGCTGTGGTGTACGCCTCACTGCGCGACACATAGATACAAACCACTGAATTCTCGCTACGAGCGGCGATCTCCTTGACTCGCTCTTGAAATGCCGCTAACCGATTGCGGTCGTCGGCTCGACTGAGTCCACAGCACGTCAGCAACTGCAACCACAGCAATGCGCAGAGCAAACGCATGGTTTGATCCTCGTCCTCATCACTCGATCCGGCACTAATCGAGTCACTTTCCCTTTGTAGCCGACCGCAGGGATGCTTGCCAGGGTATCCAGCCGTGCTTGTTGGCCTAGGGTAGATCGGGGCAGGTTGCTCTTTCCTGGCCTGTATCCCTTTGCTATGGTTGGCCGCGCTCTGCTTGGCAAACCTGGGGCACTCTCGTGGTGCTGGCACAGGGTTCCTCTATGTCCTCGTCGATTCGCACACTGGTGCTGGTCAGTCTGGCGAGTCTGGGCTGGGCGGTCAGCTTTGGTCTGGGTGCCCAACTCGCGCCGTTGTGGCTGGCCGATGCTGGTCTGGATGCTAGCACCCGCGGACTCAACACCAGCTTCTACTACCTCGGCGTGGCCATCGCCTCTCCTGTGATTCCGTTGGGCATGCGGCGATTCAATCGCTTGTGCGTGGTTGTTGGCATGCTGCTAGACGCGATCACCACCGCCGTTTTCCCATTCTGCCAAGGGATACTTGTCTGGCATCTGCTCCGATTCCTGGGCGGAGTAGGAACCGCGCTTAGCCTGATCCCGATGGAAACTCTGGTCAACCACAACGCCGCCCCGGAGCATCGGGCCAGAGACTTCGGTTTCTATGCGTTTTGCGTCGCTCTGGGAATTGGCCTGGGAGCCTGGATGGGGCTACCGCTATATCCCCATGTGCCACACCTGGCCTTCATACTGGCCGGTCTCATTACCCTCGGAGCGATCGTTCTGGCCTGGCTGGCCACTCCCAAGCAATGCTCGCTGGAAAAAGAATCGTGCCAATCTCCCCTGCCTTGGCGATCCGGTGTCTTCAGCCTGGGCACGGCTTGGGCCCAGGGCTTCCTCGAAGGGGGTTCGTTGACTTTCCTGGCCTCGTTTTTGCTCTTTCGTGGATTTACCGAATCCGCGACGGGCAATCTAGTCGGCTGTATGTTCGTTGGAGTGATCCTGGCCCAGTTGCCGCTGTCGTGGTTGGCCGATCGCTTGGGACGCATTCGTGTGCTGATCGCTTGCCATCTGCTACTGGGTGTCGGCTTGCTGTTGCTGCCTCTGATCGAGATGCCTGCTGCTCTGGGGATCACCCTGCTAGTCGTCGGTGCCTGCTGTGGGGCGCTGTATCCGCTGGGACTGGCGGTACTGGGAGACCGCCTGCCGGCCGCGGATCTGGCCTGTGGCAATGCCTGGTATCTGACGAGCAACTGTGCCGGCAGTCTCTCGGGGCCATTGCTCATCGGACTGGCCATTGATGCCTTCGGGTTGAGTTCTCAGTTCGTCGTGGGCATCACGGCCATCGCAAGCGTGCTGGCAATGGGGCTACTGCTCGATCGCCCCCCAGCCAGGACGAGCCAAACGGTTGCAACAACCTCCACGCCTCGCGCCGCCTGAGAAGGCGTTCTCTCCATCGACCAATCGGCCTGCTACAATAGAAGTGTTGCCCACTGCACATCATCCCACGGGGTGTACATGTCGCGTCCGATACGCACCTTGCCCGTCGTGCAAAACTGGGACTGTCACGTCACGGGCACCTGTTGCAAGGAATATCGCGTCACGCTGTCGCCCGATGAGGTCGAGCGACTGCAAAAGCAGAACTGGAGCAAGGAAGAATTGGGAGGACTCGCCCCCTTCAAGTACACCGGGCCATTCTGGCGACGTGTGGTACAACTCAACCACCGCGAGGACGGCAGCTGCGTGTTTCTCAGCCCTGAAGGGCGATGTCGCATTCACGAGAAGCACGGCTACGAAACCAAACCGCTGCCATGCCGACTGTTTCCGTTCGTGCTGGTGCCGGTTGCCGACCACTGGCGGGTCGGCTTGCGATTTGCTTGTCCCTCGGCAGCAGCCAACAAGGGCCGCGCCTTGCCCGAACACGGGCCAGATCTGCGACGGTTTGCCGACCAACTCGCCCAGCGCGAACACTTGAGCGAAGCCAGTGATGGCTCGCTCACTCCACCGCCCCGTTTCGACAATGGCGATCGGCTCACCTGGCCGGACACCCTGCGTGTCGTGGACGTGCTGCTGTCTATCCTGGCCACGCGTAAGGATGGCCTGGAACGTCGCATGCGCAAGTGTCTGTATCTGGCCGAGCAGTTGCGGCGTGCCCGTCTTAAGGACATCAGCGGCAGTCGATTGACTGATCTGCTCGAATTGTTGCGTAGCGATGCTGAGGTGTCGGTGCCGATGGCCCCACCCCAGTTGCCGCCACCGAACTGGGTGGGTCGGATTCTATTTCGGCAAGCCTGTGCCCTGTTCACACGGAAAGATCACGGCCCTAATCGCGGTCTAGCCGCCCGAGGACGATTAGCGTTAATGCGGGCAGCGTGGCAATTCGCGCGAGGCAGTGGAGCCGTTCCTCGACTGCACGCTCGAATGCCCGAGGCCGACTTCAATCAGGCCGAACGTCCGCGTGGGCCGCTCTCTCGTTCGGCCGATGAACTGCTGGAACGCTATTACACGATCAAGGTCGGCTCGCTTCAGTTCTGCGGCCCCGCCTCTTTCGGCCTGCCCTTTTGGGAAGGTTTTGAACTACTCGCTCACACCCTGCCAGTGATTCTGTGGGTCGCGCGGCTGCACCCAGATGGGCCAACCGATGAGAATTTAACCCTAGCTCTGACCATCGTAGACGACCACATTGGCTTCAACCGGGTTCTGGCGAGCTATCGTCAGCGGGCCAGTTTCGCGATCCTGGCGCGAAGCGGGCAATTGTCGCGATTGATCGCTTGGTACAGTCGTTGAGTGACCTCTCGCTCGCCTGGTCAACGGCACTTACGCAGCACGCCGACGAGCAGGCCGAGAATGCGGGTTTCGGATCCGGGTTGCACCACGATGGGCTTCATGGCCCCGTTGCTGGGTTGCAACACGATCTTGCCGCCCTTGTTGTAGAACCGCTTGAGAGTGACCTCGCCGTCGATCATAGCCACGACACGTTCGCCATTCTCGGCAGTGGCTTGCTTGCGAACCACGATGTAATCGCCGTCATCAATGTGATCCTCGATCATCGATTGCCCCTTGACACGCAGGACAAAGTGATCGGGGCCACAGAACATCTCCGAGAAGTTGAAGCGTTCGTCGGTTTGCTCAGCAGCAATCGGGGCCCCCGCAGCGACATCGCCGACCAGCGGCAACTCCAGGGAAGAACCTCCTGGACGATGGTCGGCTAGCCGAATGGCCCGAGCCGACTTGTCCACGCGGTGAATCAGTTCCTTCTTGACCAGGGCGTTGAGATGACACATCACGCCGTTGGGCGACTTGATTTCAAAAGCATCGCCGATTTCACGAACCGTGGGTGGATAACCGCGTGTTTCGATCGTGTCGCGAATGAATTGATAAATCTCACGCTGTCGCGGGGTCAGTGTCTTGTCTTTTGGCATGTTCTTGCTCCGAAACGGTTGGCCAGCGGCATATTACACCCAAGCCCTTCAGGTGGATCGATGTTCCTACCCGCACTACGATGGCAGACGTTCACCATGAATAGAAGTATACTACGACGTTCGTACACAAGGGAAGAGATTTTTTTGGTCGATTGCCCCTGTTTCCGGTATGGTCAACCAGGGAGGGATTGTCGCCTGAGTCGTTCTTGAGGAGTCGGTTGCATGACCACATCGAACCAGCCGAGCTGGTTCGTCCCAACGCTGGAGCAGTTGCTCGAACGGCGTTCGTTGTCGGCCGAACAGATGACGGCCTTTCTGGAGGCACTCTTATGCGGGCAATGTGGCGAGGTCGAGACGGCCGCCCTGCTCGTTGCGTTGCGGATGAAAGGGGAAACGGCTGAGGAACTGGCCGCTGCCGCTCAGGTCATGCGACGACATTGCCGATCGCTCGATCTGGGGCATTCCGAGGTACTGGACACCTGCGGCACAGGCGGTGATGGCCTGGGCACCTTCAACATCAGCACGGCAACGGCTCTGGTGATTGCGGCAGCGGGCGTGCCGGTGGTCAAGCACGGCAACCGTGCTGTTTCCAGCAAGTCCGGCAGTGCCGATGTCCTGGAGCAATTGGGGGTGCGTGTCAGCGGCGACCGCGAGACGGCTCTTCGCTGTCTGGAACACGCCGGCATGGCGTTTTGCCTGGCTCCGGTCTACCATCCCTCTTTACAGCATGTCGGAGTCGTTCGTCGGAAACTCGGCGTGCGAACTCTCTTCAACTGTCTGGGGCCATTGGCCAATCCTGCTGGTGCCGGCTACCAGTTGCTTGGAGTTGGCCGGCCCGAGTGGTTGGATCGCATGGCCGAAGCCCTGGCTCGCCTGGGCACCAAGCGGGCATTACTGGTTCACGGCACCGATGGGCTGGACGAGGTCAGCCTGACGGGTGCGACCCTGGTTCGCTGGGTCGAAGGGGGACAGGTTCGCTCGGAACAGTGGAGTCCTGAAGAATTCGGTCTACGGCCCTGTGCCCTGGAGGAACTCCGCGTTGCCGACGCGGCGGGTAGTGCGGCCGTCATTCGCGAGATTCTAAATGGCAAGGATTGTCCGGCCAGCCGAGTCGTGCTGGCCAACGCCGCGGCGGGTTTACGCGTGGTTGGCCGGGTGGCTTCCTTGCCGGAGGGAGTGGCTCTGGCCCGAGAAGTTCTCTACAGCGGTCGTGCCCTGGATGTACTGCACCGCCTCATCGAACAATCGCACTGATCCACGAAAGGATGAGCGATGGCAGAGAAAGTTCTTCTGATCGCCGATCCGGGTATCGACTCGGCCTTTGCCATAAGCATGGCACTGAACGCCCCAGAACTGGAAGTGGTGGCTCTGGCCGCCACCGCCGGCAATGTCTCCGCCCAATTGGCCACTCGCAACATGCACATTCTGATCACGCAACTCGATCCGCCTCGCTGGCCGCGAATCGGCTCGGCTCTACCGATCGAATACGAAGGAGACGGCACACGGTTGCACGGCCCAGACGGCCTGGGTGGACTCGATTTTCCCTGTGCGCAACCGCATCACGCCTTGTCCAGCGACAAGTTGATCGGCGACATCCTACGATTGTATCCCGAGGAGGTCACGGTTGTGCTAATGGGGCCGGCCACCGTTCTGGCCCGCGCTTTTGACCGCGATGCCGAGTTGCCGCGCTTGATGCAACGCCTGATTATCGTGGGAGGAACCTGGCGCGAACCTGGCGATGCCGGTCCGGTTTCCGAGTTTCACTTCTGGTGCGATCCGCCAGCGGCGCGACAGGTGCTACGCAGTGGGGCAGCCATCACCCTGCTACCCCTGGACATTACCCGTCAACTGGTGCTATCGCCCGGCGACATCCAGCAGATCGCTTCAATCCCAAGTCCTACCGGCCAGTTTCTGGGTAAGGTACTGCCTTTACTACTGGTGCCAACCGCCGGGCTGTACGGCATCGAGGGAGCTTACCTCAACGATGCGCTGGCGATCGCCTATTTGCTTCGGCCGAAGACTTTCACTCTGCAACCGATGGCTGTCGATGTCGAGGTGACGGGCGAATTGACCCGCGGCATGAGTGTCTTCGATGCCCGCTGGGGCAGTTCGTCCAGGCCGAATGTGGAACTGGCCACGGCCGTGGACATCCAGGCGGTACGCGGCTGCATCCAGCATCTTTTGAGTGAGCAATCTTGAGATGGCCTACATCGCGAGGAATTCACGCAGCGTCTGGCCAATTTTCGTGCTAGCCGTCCTTATCGCGATCAGTCGAGCATACCTGGAATGCCCACTAACCCCATAAACGAGAGTAGTCGATGATCAGTCCCGAATTGCTCGCCGTGCTGCGCTGTCCCCTCGATCCCTCCTCCACACGCTTGGAGGAGGGCGAAGGAGGGCTAGTGTGCCAGCGGTGCCGACTGGTGTATCCAATCCGCGAAGGAATCCCCTGTCTGTTGCCCGAAGAGGCACGACTGCCGGCCGGTTGCTCCAGCCTGGATGCCCTTCCTTGCCGACAGAAAACACCGAACAAAGGCTGAGATGACAACAACGCCACCAGCGTCAGCGACTTAGAGTTCCGTCGTGACGATGGTGGCGTATTTTGGGGCTGGTTCTGTCCGAGTCGCTACCGTAGCCCCTCTTTCAGGTCGGCGATGATGCTGACCGCACCACTGCTCCCGTAGGCTCATCCTGAGAGTTGCCGGCCCTCAAAATGTTCCTTGACAACTCCTTCAAGGAGTAAAGGGGGGCCGAGGCAAGGGCGGATTTGCGCTGGGGGGCAGACCAGAAACAGCATTCGTAGTCGGAATCGGCGGAGCCGGCGGTACGGACGAGCTTTCAGAGATCGGCGGCAGGGCTTGCGGCACTCCAGGAGTGGGTGGAGTGGGCTGGGTGACCGGTGCAGGCGGGGTCGGCACGGTGCTTGTGGGGGCCGGCACCACCGGACGCGGCGGCATGGATAGATTGCGGTTCGATTCACCGACCAGACTCGACTGGCCGGTCTTGCCCGGCAACGGAGTTGGCGAAGTTGGCTCGCCGGAGAACGCCGCAGTCGCCGGAGTCGGAGAAGCGGAGTGAGGCGACAGAGCGTTTTGTGTCGTCGGGCTGGCCACTGGCGGCGTTGCCGCACTACCATTGGCAGTCGAGGTTGTGGCACTGGTTTGCTGCACTGCTGTGGACGAACTGGTTGTGAAGCCCATCGTTCCCGTCGGTTCGGGCCGGGCTACTGGATCTGGCGCGGGGCGATTGTCGCTAACCATCGGCGAGGAAACATCCGGTTTCGGTGCGGGTTTCGACGCAAAAGTCGGCGGGTGTTGATACCTCTGGTGACAATCCTGGCAACACTTGCCACAGCCTGTCAGGGCCACACACGCCCCAATCAGACCAAACAGTGCGATGAAGGGCTTCTTGCCCATGGGACATCCCTTTCCCCGTTTTGAAGTGGGCACACCACCTCAAGGCTCCCCTGTAGTGTGCCAGTGGGTGTTACACCCAAACCACACTTGCCTTCTCCTGGCTTGTGCGGAGTGGGCACTTCCTTAGCGGTGATCTGACTGGAAGTCAATAGGGATCTGTTGGCTCTTTCCTCTTCGCCTACTTTTCAGCTCCCTCTTTCGCCTCTTCAGAAGCCGAAGAATAGACCCTCTGCCCCAGAGAGCGAACCATTTCTGCGAAGTCACTGCCCACCTTGATGGTATCAATCTCGATGCGAAAAGCCAGTTTGCCCGCGTCGGCCGGTTGGTTCGAGATGCCATACCAGCCGCGCCAGGCTCCCAGACCGGCAAAAGAGAGGATGAGCAAAGCGAGCAGGGCTAGTAAATTCCGCATGGTTCTCCCTCCGCTCAGGAAATAATCGACTTCCGTCGCGACACATAGTCCCACACGACGTATCGGTCAAGCTCCCTACCAGCCGTGAAGAAGACTCGCCCCTTGGTGAACTCCGCGACTTGATGGGCAAAGCGAACATCCTCACTGGTCTGATTCCAGCTCGCCAGCAAGAAGATATTGATGGTGATGCCCTCGCGACTGCACAACTGCGCCTCGCGCAAGGTGGCTTGCTCGGTTCGCGGATCGGGCGGATAGAGTAAATACAGCATGTGGCCTTCAAAATGGGCAGTGGGCAGTCCATCGGTGATGATGATGATCTGGCGATTGGGAGTGTCTTGAGTGGCTAGGAACTGTCGGGCCAGTTGCAGACCATGTTGGATGTTGGTGAAATGCGGCGGGATTTGCAGCTCCGTTACGTCTGGATCGCTCATGTCGGCCCGCAGACGGACAACAGGATCGTAGAGCGTCACGGGCTTGGGCATGAGTTCCGGCAATTCAGCGACATGACGCGGGCGGGCAAAGGTGTAAATCTCGATGAATTGTAGATAGTCGCCGGGATACTCCGTGCGAATGAGTCCATCTAGAGCCAGCCCCATCCGCTTGACGTTAATGTATTGCCCGTCGTAGCGCATGCTGCCGGACATGTCGAGCAGAACGACGGTGGCACAGCGGGGATTGTTGCGTGTCTTGTGGATGACAATGTCTTCCGCCTTGAGCCGTACCGGAGTACCCGAGCCGGCACGAAGCAAGGCATTGGTGAACGAGGCCGGAATGTCCATCTGGGCGACACTATCGCCAAACTCGTAGGGCTTGGTCTGTTGCAATTCAACGGCTCCCTCGCCGACAATCGGGCCAGTGTGTCGGCCGGTTCGCGAAGCCTGCATCTGCTCAAAGATGCGACTGAGCAGTTTGGACTGGAACAGGCGGTAGGCCTTGGGGGTCATCTGGAAGTTGCCCCGTTGCGCCTGTTCGAGGCCTTGTTGCTCGGCCATCTGACGCAGGTATTCCTGGATCTGCTGCTGGAGTTCTCCTAGCTGACGAATGTCGCCCGGCTCCACGAACTGAGCGAGTTCGTCCATGTCGATGATGCCGATTTGAGCGGTCTTCATGGCCTGTTCGAGTTGCTCGAGCAGTTTGTCGATCAGTTCCAGTTCCTTCTTGATGGCCAGAGCTTCCGGTACAGTCAGGCTGCGATCGCCGGTGAAGTCGTATTTGCTGGCGAGTTCATCGACCTGATATTTGTCCCCCAGTCGTTCCATTACCTGCAGCAACTGGCGGGCAAAATCGCTGCGTTCATCACCCGCTCGATACCATAGCCGTTCTAGATCGTAGAGTTGCTCCTCGCGAATGGCCTGGTGGAAGGCTTTGGCGAGTTTATCCGGCGGACGGACAGCTCGGGCCTGCTGCTCGAACGCCTGGCGAGCCGCGACCTGAACGGTGTCGGTTTCGTAGGTTTGCAGGATTTTCTTCTTCCGCTGCCGAAGAATCTCCTGCAAGGCTTCCAGACTCGGCCCCAACCCTTTGATCTGGGAGGGATCGATACGCACAGCGCGAGCGAGTTCCTCTTCGGTCAGCCGACGCGTGTTGCCGTAGGCCAACCAGTGTTCAAAGGCCGGGGTGACCAGATCAGGCGGCGGCGCGGTCGGGCTGGGAAACTCGACCGGATCGTACTTCTGATAGATGTGGATGATGCCGCCCAGGCTATCGCGATTGCTCATGCACAGAGTTCCTTGGTGAGTAGGCGGAGCGATTGCTTGCTAGCATTGTAGGCAGCAAGCACACCTTGGAATGCACCCAGACCACTAGTGATTCCGCTGATTGATGGGTTCGCTTGTTTTTCCTGGGCGAACACGCTATTAGCATCCTCTCTCCATACGATCGTTTCGACTCGCACCGTTTGGACAAGGAGTAGGCACATGCCAGCCTGCCAGCCCATCTGCCTAATGGCGATACGCTTGACTCTGCTAACTCTACTCTGCGTCGGAATGACGAATCCTTTGGGACAGGCCCATTCAGATTCGAGACAGCCTGCAGCTGTGCCTGACGCGCCGAAAAAAGCAGACGAACAATCGGAGCAAGCCAAAGCGACTAAACAGGACAAAAAAGACAAGAGCGAAGAGGAAAAGAAATCGTGCGACGGCAAGGGCGAGGATAAAGGCAAAGCCCTGAAAAAGGACGACGACAGCACCTGGCCGATTCGTCCGAAAAGTGCGCCTGCGCCGCCGGCGAAAACGCCCGTTCCTCAGTTGCCGCCCGGCTTTGGCATGGGAGGCTATCCAACCGCTCCACAGCGATCGGATAATCCAGAATCGCTCCAACAGTTCATTCAGGATTCGCTGTCGGTTCGCTTGCGCGGCGCAGGGGTAACGCGAGTCTATGGCCTGTTGCGAGGCGATCTGGACTTTGCCACCGCTCGCTTTAATCCAGATCTTGTAAATCCTTTTTTTGCCTATCCCGACGATTCGCGCTTTCGAGCCGGATCTAGTGCCGTTCCGGTCAAGCCCAACGACATCAACTATGTGTTGACTCCGCGATTAACCCGATTCGGGGTCGAATACTACGGCGAACCGATTCAGCAGATCGGCAACGCCGTGGTCAATGGCCGACTAGAGATCGACTTCCAGACCGGCCAGGCCGCCGTCAATCAGGAATCGCGTGAGTTGCCGCGACTGCGTTCGGCCTACCTAGCGATGACCTGGGATGAGTTTACCCTGCTCGTTGGTCAGGACTGGGACATCATCGCTCCGTTGACCCCCTCTTCCAACGACAATTCAGTGTTCTGGAATGCCGGCAATCTAGGCGATCGTCGGCCCATCATCAAGTTTCTCTGGGCGCACGACCTGGGGGGGGAGCGCATCCTCCAGGTGCAAAACGCCCTCGCTCTTGGCGATGCCGTCAAGAATCCCGACATCGACAACAACGGCCAACGCGATCAGGAGTCCAGTGGCATACCCGGCTACCAGGGCCGACTCGGGTTGATGCTGCCCAGTCACGTCGAGGGGGAGAAGTTGTTGGCAGGAGTATGGGGACTACTGGCCATCGAACGCACCAACGGTACGCTGCCGCCCCCGCCCTTTCCCATTCCGGGACAGGCCGATCCCAAATTTTCGCAACTGACCAATCAGCGGTTCCTGGCCCGAGCCATCGGCTGCGATTTGCGATTGCCGCTCTGTCCGGGACTGACGTTCCAGGGCGAAGCCTGGGCAGGCCAGAACCTGGGCGATTTTCGCGGCGGGGTCGGTCAGGGAGTCAACTTCTGGACGGGTCGTCCAGTCCGTGCGATGGGCGGTTGGGTCGAACTGGTTTGTCGGCCTGTCGATTGGTATCAACTGGCGTTCGGCACCACCATCGACAAGCCCAATCGGCAGGACGTGGAGGGATTCATCCAACCCTTTTTTGTCGGGTTTCCCCAGGGCATCAATCGCGAAGCCGGCATCACTCGCAACTGGTACTGGTACGTCGGCAATCGCTTCTTCCTCGGTGGCGGCGTGACTGCTGCCATCGAGTATTTGCATGCCGAGACCAACTATGTGGGATACCATCCCGGACGCGGGTCGATTATCAAGTTTGCTCTGATGCAGGCCTTTTGAGCATCTTGTCTCATCGGATCTCGTAAGTGATACGACCGTGTTTCTGCGCCCGACTAATGCGGTCGGTGGCATACAGGCCAGCCAGTATGAACTCGACGCAGGCGGCACGAACGGGTTCGCTCTCGCTGGCATTGACCTCGAACGCCTTTTCCCAGGCCTTGGGCACTCGCTTGAGCCGCTCCGCGTAGTGACTGGAAGGCAGCATATCGCCCACCTCGATCTTGATGCCCTTGCTGAAGACCTGGGCGATTTCTTCCAGACCGTGCTTGTCCACATATTCCTCGAACACGATGCGTATAGCCTCGGCGATGATGGCCTCGAGAACCTGACGTTCGCTCATCTGCTGGCTGCCCATCAGATCCAGTTCGAGTTTGCCCAGCGACGAGGAATACAAATGCCCTAGATCGCTGATACGCGGCACGGCGGGGCGTTCCCCCAGTCGCACGGCACGATGACGGGCACTGGCGATCATGGTGCGATAGTTGGCGATGGAGAACCGGGCACTGACTCCAGACTGGTGATCGACATACTTCGACTTGCGGGCGCAGATGCTGATCTGTTCGATGATCTCCTTCATGAACAGTGGCACGATGACCGGATACTCACCGCCCAGATCGACTGCCGCCTCGCGCTCCATGATCTCGATGCCCAGCGAGCGGTCGAGCGGATAGTGCGTGTGAATGATCGAGCCGATACGATCCTTGAGTTGGGGAATGACCTTGCCGGAACGATTGTACGTCGAGGGATTGGCCGAGAACAACACCAGGATGTCGAGATCGAACTGCACCGGATAGCCGCGAATCTGCACATCGCGTTCTTCGAGGATGTTGAACAGACCGACCTGAACGAGTTCGTCGAGTTCGGGGATCTCGTTCATAGCAAAGATGCCGCGATGCATACGGGGGATGAGGCCGAAGTGCAAGGCATCCTCGGTGGACATACTGATGCCTTGAGCCAGTTTAGCCGGATCGATTTCGCCGATGACATCGGCAAACTTGGTGCCGGGAGCCAATCGTTCGGCATAGCGTTGGCGGCGCGGCCACCAGGCGATGGGGATCTCTTCGGGCGGCAGTTCGGCAACTGCCCGTTTGCCCATCGCGGTGATGGGGCGGTAGGGATCTTCATGAACCGGACAACCGGGCAGATCGAGGTAGGGAATCGCCTCATCGAGGAAGCGAGCCAGCGACCGCATGAGCCGGCTCTTGGCCTGCCCTTTTTCTCCCAGGAAGAGCATGTCATGGCCGGCGATCAAGGCCAGGTTGATCTCGGGAATGACGGTGCTGTCGTAGCCGACTATTCCTGGAAAGAGTTCTTCGCCAGCGTGAAGTTTTCGCAGGAAGTTGTCGCGGATCTCCTGTTTGACCGAGCGCGACTTCCAGCCGCTATGACGCAGTTCTGCCAGGGTACAGGGTCGTGGACTTTCCGACACGTGGAACTCTCCGTGCAGAGGATGTCAGGGCAACAACATTGTAGGTGACAATGAATCAGACACGCCACCCGCTGACACGGGGGGAGTGTGCATCCTCCAGGTGCTGACGCAACCTGGCTCGCTCACCTGCAGGTGCTGACGCAACCTGGCTCGCTCACCTCCAGGTGCTGACGCAACCTGGCTCGCTACAGCGAGCCGCCCCCTGTCAGGGGGCGGAGGTTGGTCAACTAGTGATGGCCCCCTCGGAGGCGGACTTGACGCACCGAGCATACTTGGCTAGCACGCCACGCTGCACGCGTAGGGGCGGCTTGCTCCAGGCCGCCAGTCGGCGATTCAATTCCGCCTCGGGCACATTCAGGGTCAACTTCTTGTTGTCGGCATCGATGGTGATCGAGTCCCCTTCGTGAACCAGAGCAATCGGGCCACCCACCCAGGCTTCCGGAGCGACATGGCCGACCACCAGACCGTGCGTGCCTCCCGAGAACCGGCCATCGGTGATGAGGCCGACCTTCTCTCCTAGTCCCTGGCCGACCAGGGCGGCCGTCACGGCGAGCATCTCGCGCATGCCCGGCCCGCCGACCGGCCCCTCGCCGCGGATGACGACCACATCGCCTTCTCGGATCTGTCGCGCCTGGATCGCTTCAAAACAAGCTTCCTCCCCATCGAAGACACGAGCAGGGCCAGTTATCGACCGCTTCTTGAGGCCAGCCACCTTGGCGACTGCACCTTCCGGCGCGAGGTTGCCGTGCAGCACGATTAGATGACCCGTCCCGTGCATCGGGCGATCCAGCGGCCTAACGACATCCTGCGGCTTGCTATAAACGCTCGGAACCTCTTTGAGATTCTCGGCCAGGGTCTTGCCCGTCACGGTCAGGCAGTCGCCGTGCAGAAAACCGGCTTCCAACAAAGCCTTGAGAACGGCTGGCGTACCGCCGACGCGGTGCAGATCGTTCATGACGTAGCGGCCACCCGGTTTGAGATCGGCCAGGTAGGGCACCTTGTCGCCCAGACGGTCGAAATCGGCGAGCGTCCAGGGCACATCGGATTCGCGGGCAATGGCCAGCAGGTGTAGCACGGCATTGGTCGAGCCACCCAGAGCCAGCACGAGCGTGTAGGCGTTCTCCAGAGAGCGACGCGTGATGATGTCGCGCGGTCGCAGGTTGTTGTTGCACAGGTTGACCAGAGCCATGCCAGCCAGATACGCCTCGCGTTCCTTGGCGGCACTGACGGCCGGGTAGCTGGCATCGTAGGGCAACGACATGCCCATCGCCTCGATGGCACTGGACATGGTGTTGGCCGTGTACATGCCGCCACACGACCCAGCTCCGGGACACGAGTTGCACTCGACGTTGTGCAATTTCTTGTCGTCGATCATGCCGGCCTGATACTTGCCGACCGCCTCGAAGATGCTGACGATGTCGAGCGATTCGCCATCGCTACCGGTTCCCGGCAAGATGCTACCGCCGTACACAAAGATACTCGGCACGTTCAGACGCGCCATGGCCATCAGACATCCGGGCATGTTCTTGTCGCAGCCGCCTAGAGCCAGCAGGCCATCGTGATTCATGCCGCCGGCAACCACTTCCAGAGAGTCGGCGATGACCTCGCGCGACACCAGACTGTAGCGCATGCCCAGATGGCCCATCATGATGCCGTCCGAGGCGGTGGGGGCACCAAAGATTTGCGGCACTCCACCCGCGGCGCGAATCCCTTCAATCGCCTTGCGAGCCAGGCGATCCAGGTGAGCGTTACAGGGAGTGATGTCGCTGAACAGGCTGGCTACGCCGATCATCGGGCGGTCGAAATCGTCGTCGTGAAAACCAACGGCCCGCAGCATGGCGCGATTGGGGGCACGCCCGATTCCCTGGGTAGTCAAAAGGCTCGTCCGCTTACCGGATGCCATGATTTTTCTCCCTACACGAGGTAAAATTTTCTAGCGCAGTAGTTGTAGGGAGAAAGAATCGAACCGGCCATTAAACGATTCAGGCACGAAAGCTCCGTCCACTAAGACAAGGCGGCTCGCTGAGTTGCTACCAAGCAGGCGGTCTGCGTCAGCGGGCGGAGCTTATGCCCTCAAGGTTTACGGCCGCGTTTGTTCTCCTGATCGATCTGTTGCGAAGTCTCCAGGGCAGCGGCCAACCACTGTTCCCAGGGCTTTTGCAACTCCGGTGGCATGCTGGGCAACAGCTTCTTCATCTGAAGCAGGCGTTGCTTGACCTTGTCTTCCTGTCCCAGTGCCGCATGGCACGCTACCGCTCCACCCAGGGCATCGAGACCTGCCGGTTTGTTGCTGTGTCGCTCGATCAGTTTTTCGTACAGTTGCAGAGCAGTTTCGTATTCGCCGAGATTGTACCAGCAGCGTGCGGCAATGAAGGGAACTTGAGCGCGTTGTTCAGCAGTGAGATGGCCGGCCCCCTCAGGACTTTCCAGGAAGCGTTCGAGTTGACTGAACTCTTGGGCGGCCTGTCGCAACCAGCGACGATGTTGCTGTTGCAGATGTTTGCGGTTTTCCTCGGACATGTTCTGGTCGAGGAGGAAACTCTGGGTTTCCTGAGCCGCAATCTGTCGATAGCAGTCGGCTAGTTGAAAACGGGCGCGGGTGGCCTCTGGATTGTCCTTGAAGCGACCAACTGCTTGCTCGAGATAGCGTGCGGCCCGACGATAGTCGCGTCGCTGATACACCAGATTGCCCAGAGCAAAAAGCGATTGCTCTAGAGCTTCCTTGTCGGAATCCCAGTTGAGCATAGTGATGTTGTGCAGCAGGATTTCCTCAGCGCGATCCACCTGACCGGCACTGAGATGGTGCTGAGCAATCTGGTACTGGGCCCGATAAGCGAAGCGGGTGTCATACTTGACGCACTCCCGATAAGCCCTGTCTGCCTCGGCGATTTTCTTGTTGGCGCGGTGCAATTCGGCCAGCCGATACCACGCTTCGCCCATGCGGTTGACCTCGATGGGCATTTGCGTCAGGCGTGTCAGCAGAGCGACTGCCTGTTCGTAGTCGTTAGCCTGGGCTGCATATTGCCCGCTTTGCCAGAGATAGTCGGCCTGTTCGTTGATCGACAGGTCGGGAAGTTGGGCAAGTTGCGCGAAGGCACGCGAAGCCTGCCGATACAGAGAGGCCACTTGCTGTTCCTGTTCGTTGGTCAATCCACCAATAGCTTGTTCGCGACGTACACGAGCCCATTCGGCAGGGATCTCTCCCTGGAGCATGAGCAACCGACGCGGTTCTGCCAAGCGGGCGTAGAACTCCAGAGCCTTGCTGGCCAGATCGTGGCGGTCGGCCTGGCGGAAGGAACTGATGGCCTTTTCAAAGACCTCGCGGGCACGAGTCAGATCGACGAACTGGTTGCGCCAGGCGGAGCCGGGCTCGACTCGAGCCACGATCTGCTGCAATCCCTCTAGAACCTGTTCGAGAGCTTTTTCGTGCAGGCGCAATTCGGTTAAACAGGCGGCCGATGCCGCTGCATCATCGCCCTGAGCCAGGCGAATGGATTCCATCCAGGCACGAGCCGCCTCTTGGGGCTGTTCCAGTTTGAGATAGCACTGTCCCAGCGAGTAGTAGACTTGGCCCGGTTGCTCCACAGGAACGCGGGCATCGGCAAGAACAGCCCGGTAGAGTTGAGCGGCTTCGTCGTATTGATGTTCTTCCTGAAAGGCGCGTGCTTGCAACAACCGCGCTCGCGAGAGCAGTGCAGGAGGGGCCTGATTGCTGATCTTTTCCAGAGAACGCCGTGCTTCTTCCGGTTTGCCTAATCGCAGCAAGAGTTCACCGCCGACCAGTTTGGCCTGAGACAGTTCATTTTCCGTGATTTCCGGCACGTTGCGCAACCGGGCGTTGGCGGACAGAGCCTTGATGAGATCCGGCGGATTTAACTGGAGATAAGCCTGCTGAAGCAGAGAATAGGCTTCCACTCGATTGTCGGCTGCCACGGCGGATTCTTCGAGGCGAGCAATGACGCGTTGGCGTGCCTCGCCCGTATAAAAACCGACTCGCGCCAGGCGGTACATCAAGACAAGGCGATCCTCCTCGCTGACACCGGCACTTTCGGCGTGTTCGAGCAAAACCCGGGCGCGTTTCCAGGCTTCCTGCGCTTGCGAGGGATCGGCTTTTTCGGCGAGGCGAAGTTGCGCGGTTCCCGCGAGCAAGGAGGCTTCGCCGAGGCGTTCGGGCGGAATGCTGGGAGCCTCCCGAGCTCTACTGGCCAGTTGTAGGGCAAACTCCGCATCGCCATCGGCTCGAGAGAGAATTTCGCGAGCCGTGGCTAAATCGCGTTCGATTTGTAATGCCGGATCGACTTGCCAGATGGAACCACTGAGCCAGACACTCACCAGGGCAGCAATACCTAACAGAAACACGGGTACTTGCCAGAGCAAACTGGCGGGCGTGCGTGCCGACCGCTGGTTCTCACCGTGCGGGGTGACCGCCACCGTCGTGTTGCTGGTCATGGATCTGACCTCGCCCTTGGCCCTTTGAACGAAACCGCCGCATCCATACACAGGCGGACTCTCCAGTCGGGCAGGCTTGTGACAAAATCCAGCCAACAAGTCAAGGGCTAACCCGTTACAATCAGTTGACCAGACAGGTGGTGGCTTCGACCAGACTTTCGCTGCAAACGCGGGCCAACTCGAGCCAATCGCCAATTCCCTGTCGAATCAGGAACGCCAACCGTCCAGTCGGATCTGTCGAGGCCAGATCGCGCAAGCGGTCGAAAGAAATCCAGCCGCGGCGGCACCACTCGTCGCGATAGCCCGGATGAAAGGGAGCCTCTTCTACGAGAGCCAATACGTGAAAGGTGGCCACGCTCCGCCAAGGGATATAGATTCGTCGCGCTAGGACATCGAACCAGTCTAGATAGCGGGAGGGAAAAGCCGCTTCGAGTCGGCATCGCTTGGCGGCCTGGAGAAGGAGATCGGCCGCCGCTTGCGAGATAATCTTGCTGCCATCGATCAGCCGAGGCGAACCATATCCTAGCGGATCTGTACTCAGATGTCGGGAAATGCGAAGAAAGGCCGGTATGCCCCGGACGGGAGCCGCCGTCACATGGGCGATCTCACGAGCGATCCGAATCACGGCCTGGACGGATGTTTCCTTCTCATCCAGCCCGTCGCAAGGCAGTAACGCGAGCGGAGCCGCGGGGTCGATGTGTCCTCGCTGCCCCCACGGGCACGGAGCACCGAGCAGTATTTCCCCAGCAGGATTGACCACGACAGCACCAGCGATTGGCCGAGCAATCCCTTCTTCCTGACGTTCCTTCAAGAGGTCGATGATCGACTGCCGGAGCAAGCAAATCTGACTGTCTGACATGATGTCCCTTCCTGTGGGTGCATTTCCTGACGTGCCTCCATACTCCCATTTAATCTTGTACCACTGGGCAAGAGAGTTGACAATCACCTTGCCGCTCCAGATTTCTTCTGTGGAGCTTTCTGATCGGCCCCAGCGGCCGGGATTTCGGTTGTGTCGAAGTGGATGTCACGCACCTGCCTGACGGGGAACAGTTTCCAACCGACGTTGATTTGGCCGAGCAGTCCGACTAGCGAGGCATCCTGGTTATCCAGTTTGGCTTGCAACAGCAGCGTTAAGGTGGACTCCTCGCCGCTTTTGGGCAGCACTTGCCAGATCAGATCCTCGCTGTCCTCGCCGGTCGCGACGATCTGCCGGATGTCCGCGAGGTTCAACTTGAGCGTCTTGTGGAAAAATAGGCTGTCGGCTCGTTTCTCACCGCCGGCCACGCGATAGAGGGCTTGCAGATCCGACACGACATGCGTTTGTTCTAGATTCTTCTCGCGAGTGCGAACCACAGCGGGACGACCGAGCTTGATCGGCTCCACCTTGTGGCTGGGAAAGCGAAGTTGACGAATGCTGCCCCGTAATACGCCTCCTTGAAAGGTCAGAGAGGCAATTCCCGCCTCCCCGCGTTCGACATCGGCTTGCAAGGTGATCTTGTTGATGCCTTTGTAGGCGGTCGTCCCTTCGAGCGTCACCTCGTCAGTCGGCGTGCTGCCGGTTGCCGCCTTGACGATCAGCAACGAGCGGTCGCTGTCA
>Ga0308411_10000833_pt1 | contig 20850 bp, 22 predicted proteins | sample HotsprottomLayer_2_FD_203530 | JGI IMG/M metagenome (GOLD analysis project Ga0308411, IMG submission 203530) | Hot spring phototrophic mat microbial communities from Octopus Spring, Yellowstone National Park, Wyoming, United States -... | ecosystem: Environmental > Aquatic > Thermal springs >...
CGTTCCTGCTCGGCGTCGTCACCGGGCTGGTGCTGCACCACGGGCTCGGTGCCACCGCCAGAGCAGGGCTGGGTGTCGGCTTCTGCGGCGGCTTCACGACGTTCTCCACGTTCAGCTACGAGACCCTGCGCCTCGTCGAGGAGGGCGCAGGCGAGCTCGCCGCGCGCAACGTGGCCGCCAACGTGGTGCTGGCGCTCGGGGCTGCGACCCTGGGGTTCGGATTGACCTCGATCGTCTGAGGTGCCGGGCAGGGTCACGGTCGCGGCCGTCCACCGCCCCGACCGCCGGCCGGGCCGGAGCGCGGCCGCGGTCCGCTCCGCCGGGCCGCCGGTGACGCAGACTGGGGCCCATGGCCGACCCGGCGACACGCCCGCACCCCCGGATCCGCGCCGCCGAGTCGCTGGCGGTGGCCGTGCCGCTGGTGGTGGTCGTGTTCGCGAGCACCTACCTGGCGATGGCGGGCGTCGACGCCGCCAACGTCTCCCAGCCCCTCGACCACGTCGGCTCGGTCTACGTCACGGTGACGGTGCCGGCGACCGTTGGCTTCGGCGACGTCGTGGCGCAGACCAGGCCGGCCCGGATCGTGGTCACCGTGCAGATGCTGGCCGACCTCGTGCTCATCGGGCTGACCGCCCGCCTGCTCGTCGGCGCCGCCCGGTACCGGGTGGCACAGCACCACGGGGCCTCGCAGCAGCCCCCGGGGGCGCGACCGCCGTGATCGTCCACCTGGTCGACGGCACCTACGAGCTGTTCCGCCACCACCACGCGCGGCCGTCGCACGTCACCGCCGAGGGCCGTGAGGTGGCTGCCACCCGGGGCGTGGTGGGGTCGATGCTGAGCCTGCTCGAGGAGGGTGCGACCCATGTCGGGATCGCCACCGACCACGTCATCGAGTCGTTCCGCAACGAGCTGTGGCCCGGGTACAAGACCAGCGAGGGGGTGCCCGCGGAGCTGCTCGCCCAGTTCCCGCTGCTGGAGGGAGCGCTCGTCGCCGTCGGGTTCGTGGTCTGGCCCATGGTCGACCATGAGGCCGACGACGCGCTCGCCTCCGCCGCCGGCCGGGCAGCGGCCGACCCCCGGGTCACCCAGGTGCGGATCTGCAGCCCGGACAAGGACCTGGCGCAGTGCGTGGACGACAGGCGCGTGGTGCAGCTGGACCGCCGCACCGGCGCAGTCCGCGACGCCGCCGGTGTGATGGCCCGGTTCGGGGTCGAGCCGGGGTCGATCCCCGACTACCTGGCGCTCGTCGGCGACAGCGCCGACGGGTTCCCCGGTCTGCCCGGGTGGGGAGCCAGGTCGGCTGCAGCGGTGCTGGCCCGGTACCACCACCTCGAGGCGATCCCGGCCCGGGCCGAGGACTGGGAGGTCCCCGTGCGGGCGGCGGCGAAGCTGGCAGCGACCCTGCGGGAGCAGTTCGAGCTGGCGCTGCTGTTCCGTCGCCTGGCCACCCTCGACCGGGCGGTGCCGACCCTCGACGACGTCGAGGAGCTGCGCTGGCGCGGGCCGCGCCCCGAGCTGGCGGTGGTGGCCCGGAGCCTCGACGCCCCCGCCCTGGTCGAGCGGGCGGCGGCACTGGCAGCGCAGAGGGCCTGATGGTCGGGCGCTACACGGTGCTCGAGGTGGCTGGGCGCCAGGTGCGTCTGTCCAACCCGGACAAGGTGTTCTTCTCCGCCCGGGGCGAGACCAAGCTCGACCTGGTCGAGTACTACCTGTCGGTCGGCGCAGGGGCGTTGCGCGCCGTGCGGGCACGACCCCTGGTGCTCAAGCGCTACCCCGACGGTGCGGAGGGACCGATGTTCTTCCAGAAGCGGGTGCCCGAGCGCCGTCCCGACTGGCTCCAGACGGCCACCGTGACCTTCCCGAGCGGGCGGACCGCCGAGCAGCTCTGCCCGGTGGACCTGGCGCACCTGGTCTGGGCGGTCAACCTCGGCTGCATCGACTTCAACCCCTGGGCGGTGCGACGGTGGGATCTCGAGCACCCCGACGAGCTGCGCGTCGACCTCGATCCTCAGCCCGGCGTCCCGTTCTCAGCGGTGCGGGAGGTGGCCGGCTGCGTGCGCGACGTGCTCACCGAGCACGGCATGGTCGGCTTCCCGAAGACGTCCGGCTCACGGGGCATCCACATCAACGTCCGCATCGCAGCACTCTGGGGGTTCACCGAGGTGCGCCGGGCTGCGCTGGCCCTCGCCCGGGAGGTCGAGCGGCGCATGCCCGACCTCGCCACCGCCAAGTGGTGGAAGGAGGAGCGCGGCCAACGGGTGTTCGTCGACTACAACCAGAACGCCCGTGACCGCACGGTCGCCTCCGCGTACTCGGTGCGGGCGAACCCCGAGGCCCGGGTGTCGTGCCCGTTCCGCTGGGACGAGCTCGACACGGTCGAGCTCGGCGAGTTCACGATGGCGACGGTGCCGGAGCGGTACCGCACCGCCGGTGACCCGGAGGCCACGATCGACGACACCGCCTACTCCCTGGCGTCGCTGCTCGAGCTGGCCGCTCGGGACGAGGCCCGGGGGATCGGCGACGCGCCCTGGCCACCCAACTTCCCGAAGGCACCCGGTGAACCCACCCGTGTCCCGCCCAGCCGGGCCCGTCGGGCCCAGCCCGGGAGCTGACCGGCCCGGCTCAGGATCCCGTCGCCGCGAACACCTCGGCCAGCCCGCAGGAAGCGACCGGCTCGAGCTGGTCGTAGGTGCACTCCCCGGGACGCTTGTCGGGGCGCCACCGCACGAAGCGGGTGGGGTGACGGAACCGGTCGCCCTGCAGCTGGTCGTAGGCCACCTCACACACCCGTTCCGGGCGGACCGGGGTCCAGGCGCCGTCACGGTCACCGCTCCAGCGGCTCACCGTTCCCGGCATGCGTCCGGTCGTGGGGGTCGCCGGGTCGGCCCAGGCCCGCCAGGGGTGGTCGGCGAGCGCGTCGTCGAGGTACGGCGACAGCTCGGCGATGAGCTGCACCCGCCGGGTGGCGCTGAACGAGGTTGCGACCCCGACGTGGTGCAGGATCCCGGCGTGGTCGTGGAGGCCGAGCAGGAGCGAGCCCACCCCGTCGCCGGTTCGGTGCATGCGGAACCCGCCCACCACGCAGTCGGCGCTGCGGCGGTGCTTCAGCTTGTACTGCACCCGGCGGCCGGGTTCGTAGGTTCCCTCGATCGGTTTGGCCATCACCCCGTCGATCCCTGCACCCTCGAAGCGCGCGAACCAGTGGGCGGCCAGGGCCCGGTCCGTGGTCGCAGGACTGCGGTGCAGGCCGGTGCGCAGGTCGGCGAGGTGCCGGTCGAGCAGAGCCCGCCGGTCGCGCAGGGGCGCCTCGAGCAGTGCCCGGTCGTCCAGGGCGAGCAGATCGAACGCGACGAACGACGCCGGGAGCTCGGCGGCGAGACGTCGGATCCGGGACCCGGCCGGGTGGATCCGCTGCGAGAGGAGGTCGAAGTCGGCGCGGCCCTCTGGGCTGGCCACCACGATCTCGCCGTCGACCACGCAGCGCTGCGGGAACCCCGTGCGGATCGCCTCGACCAGCTCCGGGAAGTACCGGGTGAGCGGTCGCTCGTTGCGCGAGCCGAGGACCACCTCGTCGTGGTCGCGGAACACGATGCAGCGGAACCCGTCCCACTTCGGCTCGAACAGCAGGTCGCCCTCGGGCAGCTCGGGCACCGGCTTGGCCAGCATGGGCGTGATCGGTGGCGCGACGGGGAGGCGCACCGGCGCAACCCTAGGTGGTCAGCCGGTCGACGAGGCGCAGAGGGTCGTGGTCCACGACGACGATGGCGCGGTTGGCGGGACGCAGCAGCGCCTCGTCGACGGCATGGTCCAGGAAGCGGAGCAGGCCGTTGAAGAACCCGTCGACGTTGAGCAGCCCGCAGGGCTTCGTGTGCGCTCCGACCTGGACGGCGGTGACCGTCCCGAACAGCTCCTCGAGGGTGCCGAAGCCGCCGGGCAGGGTCACGAAGGCGTCCGACAGCTCGCTCATGCGGTGCCGGCGTTCGCCCATCGAGGACACCACGTGCAGCTCGGTGAGGCCCTCGTGGGCGATCTCGACGGCCACCAGGTCCGCGGGGATCACCCCCACGACCTCCCCGCCCGCAGCCAGAGCGGCGTCGGCGAGCACCCCCATCAGCCCGACGCGTGCGCCGCCGTAGACGACGGTGATGCCCCGCTGCGCCAGCAGCCGGGCGAGCTCACGGGCGGCGGCTGCGTACACGGGTCGGGCACCGGGGCTGGAGCCGCAGAACACACAGACACGGCGGACTCCCGGCACGGCCGGGAACGCTACCGGCGCATTCGTGCCCGCGAACAGCCCCTCACTACAGTTCGATGCGATGACCGAGCACACGATGGCCGAACGGCTCGCGGACCTCGCCGCCCGCAAGCAGGAGGCGCTCCAGCCCGGCTCAGATCGGGCAGTCCGGCGGCAGCACGAGAAGGGCAAGCTGCTCGCCCGGGAACGCATCGACTACCTCCTCGACCCCGGCTCGTTCCACGAGCTCGACATGCTGGCTCGGCACCGGGCGTTCACCAGTGGCATCGAGGAGCGGCCCCCCACCGACGGCGTGGTCACCGGCTGGGGCACCATCGACGGCCGCAAGGTGTTCGTGTTCTCGCAGGACTTCACCGTCTTCGGGGGTGCGCTCGGGGAGGTGTTCGCCGAGAAGATCCACAAGCTGATGGATCTCGCGCTCTCGGTCGGTGCACCGGTCATCGGCCTCAACGACGGCGCCGGAGCCCGCATCCAGGAGGGCGTCGTGTCACTCGCCTCCTACGGTGGCATCTTCCACCGCAACGTCAAGGCCTCGGGGGTGACGCCGCAGATCTCGGTGATCCTGGGGCCCTGCGCCGGGGGGGCGGTGTACAGCCCCGCCATGACCGACTTCATCTTCATGGTGGAGTCCACCTCGCACATGTTCATCACCGGCCCGGACGTGGTGAAGACCGTCACCGGCGCGGAGGTGACCCTCGAGGAGCTGGGCGGTGCCACCACCCATGCCACCCGCTCGGGGGTGGCCACGTTCGTGGGACCCGACGAGAAGGCCGTCCTCGACGACGTGCGCTACCTCATGTCCTTCCTCCCCTCGAACAACCTGGAGGAGCCGCCGTACTTCCCCCCCACCGACGATCCCGGGCGTCTCTGCCCCGAGCTGCGGGACATCATGCCCCCCAGCCCGAACCAGCCCTACGACATGAAGGCGGTCATCGAGGCCGTCGTGGACGACGGGGACTTCTTCGAGTACTTCCCCCGGTGGGCATGCAGCATCGTGTGCGGCTTCGCACGCCTCGACGGGCATCCGGTCGGGATCGTCGGCAACCAGCCGATGGTGCTCGCCGGGGTGCTCGACATCGAGTCATCGGAGAAGGCCGCACGCTTCGTGCGCACCTGCGATGCGTTCAACATCCCGCTGGTCACCTTCGTCGACGTCCCCGGGTTCCTCCCCGGCGTCGACCAGGAGTACGGCGGGATCATCCGGCACGGGGCGAAGCTGCTGTACGCCTACTGCGAGTCGACCGTGCCCCGGATCCAGATCATCACCCGCAAGGCCTACGGCGGTGCCTACGTGGTGATGAACTCGAAGTCCATCGGGGCCGACCTGGCGTTCGCCTGGCCGTCGGCCGAGCTGGCCGTCATGGGCCCGCAGGGGGCGGTCGAGATCCTCTACCGGCGCGAGCTGCAGGAGGCGGAGGACCCGATCGCGCTGCGCAACGAGCTCGTGGAGGACTACACGGAACGCTTCGCCAACCCCTACAACGCCGCCGAGCGCGGGTTCGTCGACGACGTGATCGACCCGGCCGAGACCCGGGTCAAGCTGGTCGCCGGTCTCGACCTGCTGCGCTCCAAGCGTGAGGAGCTCCCGAAGCGCAAGCACGGCAACATGCCGCTGTGAGCACAGGCGGCTCCCGGGTCAGCACCATGGACGACACCACTCCCCCTGCCGAGCCTGCCGCGAGCGGGCCGGACCCCACCGAGGAGGAGCTGGCCGCCATCGTGGCCGCCATCGAGGTGGCCTGGCCCCGGGCCACCGGCGTTCCGACGCGCCCGCCGACACCGCGGTGGCGGTTCAGCGGCCGGTGGTGGTCCAAACCGGTCCCGGTGCGGCGCGACCGTCCCTGAACCGGCCCGGGTAGGGTCCTGTCGATGGAGCTCACCACCGTCGCCCACGACCACGCGGTGATCCACGACGGCCTCGACGTCCGCCGCTACGACGACCTCGAGCCCGATCACGTCTACGAGTACGACGGGTTCGCCTTCCGCACCCTGGCGCAGCCACCCGGCGAGCACCTGTGCACCTTCGCCACCGTCAACGACGTCCACTTCGGCGAGGTCGAGTGCGGGATCATCGAGGGGCTGGAGGTCGGGCCGGTCTTCAGCGTGGCCGATGGCGAGGAGCCCTACCCGGAGACGATGAACCGGGGGGCGATCCACGAGATCGAACAGCTCGATCCGGCGGTGGTGGTGGTCAAAGGGGACCTCACCTCCCGGGGCACGCCCGAGGAGTACGAGCTGTTCCGGGAGTACTACGGCGAAGCCTTCGGCGAGCGGCTCGTGGCCGTCCGGGGCAACCACGAGTCGTACTACGGCGCGACCTTCGCATCCGATCCGGTCCAGCGGGTCGACCTCCCCGGGGTCACCCTCGCCGTGATCGACACCAGCGTGGAGGGCCACGCCTGGGGTCGCGTCCCGGCCGAGACCCTCACCTGGCTGCGCGACCTCGCGTCCGAGGTCGACGGCCCGGTGCTGGTGTTCGGCCACCACCACGTCTGGAACCCCGAGGCCAGATCCCGGCCCGAGACCTACTTCGGCATCAATCCCGACGACTCCGAACGCCTCGTCGAGGTGTTCGCCGCTCACCCGAACCTGCGCGGCTACTTCGCCGGTCACACCCACCGCAACCGGGTGCGGCGGTTCGGGCTGACCCACGAGGTGCCCTGGGTGGAGGTGGCCTGCGTCAAGGACTTCCCCGGCGCGTGGGCCGAGTACCGGGTGCACGAGGGAGGTGTCTTGCAGATCTTCCACCGGATCTCGAACCCGGACGCCCTGGTGTGGACGGAGAAGACCCGACAGATGTTCGGCGGCACCTACTTCGACTACGCCTTCGGGGATCTCGGCGACCGGTGCTTCGCCATCCCCACGACGTGAACGAGGCCGCCGCCCCCCTCGCCGACCTGCGCGTGGTGGACCTGTCGACCGTGCTCGCCGGCCCCGGGTGTGCCCGCTACCTGGCGGACTTCGGCGCGGACGTGATCAAGGTGGAGCGACCCACCGGCGGCGACACGTTGCGCAACATCGCCTGGCGCGACCCCCGCGACGGGGTCTCGCTGTTCTGGAAGCTGGTCAACCGGGGGAAGCGGACCGTGGCGCTCGACCTGCGCGACCCGGGGGAGCTGGAGCTCGCCCGCCGGCTGATCGACACCGCCGACGTGGTGGTCGAGAACCTCCGTCCCGGCAAGCTCGAGGCGCTCGGGTTGGACCCCGGGGACCTGATCGACCGCAACCCGCGCCTGGTGGTCACCCGGGTGTCGGGGTTCGGCCAGGACGGGCCCTATGCCCACCGACCGGGCTTCGCCACCCTGGCCGAGGCCATGTCCGGGTTCGCGGCCATCAACGGCGAGCCCGACGGTCCCCCGCTGCTGCCACCCATCGCGCTCACCGACGAGGTGACCGCGCTCGTGGCCGCGTTCGCCACCATGGTGGCGGTGCACGCCGGCGGCGGGCAGGTCGTCGACGTGAACCTGCTCGAGTCGATGTTCCAGCTCATGGGGCCGCTGGTCTCGGCGTACGCGCTGCTCGGCTACGAGCAGCCCCGCCTCGGTGCGGGCATCCCCTACACGGTGCCCAGGGGCACCTACCGCTGCGCCGATGGGCGGTGGGTGGCGATCAGCACCTCGGCCGACTCCGTGGCGCGGCGGGTCATGGCGCTGGTCGGGGTGGGCGATGACCCCCGGTTCGCCACCTTCGAGGGACGGGTCGCCCACCGTGAGGAGGTGGAGCGGCTCGTCACCGACTGGGTCGCCGCCCGGCCTCTCGACGAGGTGCTGGCCGCGTTCGAGGAGGCGCAGGCGGCAGCCGCACCCGTGTACTCGATGGCCGACATCCTCGCCGATCCGCACTACCTCGCCCGCCGGGCGGTGATCGAGGTGGACGGCGTGCCCATGCAGGGCCTCGTCGCCCGGCTGTCGCGCACCCCCGGTGCCGTCCGCTGGGCCGGCCGGCCGCTCGGCGCCGACGACGCCGAGGTGCGGGCCGAGCTCGACGCTCAGCCGGGCTGAGGGGCGGCGTCGTCGCAGGAGCCGGCCCGGTCGGTACCACCGACGGCTCAGCTGTCGGCAGTGGCGACCTCGATGCGGTCCTGGCGCCACTCCCGGGCCATGTCCAGCGCGAGGTCGGCCCGGTCGAGGACCTCGTCGGTCGACAGGCCGTGGGCCGGGTAGCACGCCACCCCGGCCCACAGGGTCAGGTTCGGGTGCTCCCCGGCCAGCCGGCGCCGGATCCGCTCGACCGTCCAGATGGCACCGTTCTCGGTGGTGTCCTCGAGGACCAGGGCGTAGCCCCCGTCGAGCAGGCGGCAGGCGGTGTCGGCCTCGCGGATCGTCTCGAGGATGCTGCTGGCCACGTCCCGGGGCGCCGCCGGCCGGGGCTGTCCGCTGTCGAGCCCCTCGATGACCTCCATCAGCACGACGGCGACCGGGCGGAGGTTCCGTCGGGCCGCGGCGATGCGGGTGTCGAGGGCCACCGTGAAGTAGCCCTCGCTGAACAGGCCGGTGGAGCCGTCGGTGAGGGCGTCGCGCTCGGTGCTGCGGCGCATGGCGGTCAGCTTGATCCGCGACGACAGCTGCGCCTCCAGCTCGGCCCGTGCCGCCGACTCGCGCCGCAGCGTGGCGTCGAGCTCGGCGACCCGGGTCTGCAGCTCATCCCGCTGGCGGCAGGCGGCCCGCTCGGCCAGCGCCGCCCACGTGGCCGTCGCCCCGGCACCGAGCGCCACCGTGCCGGCGACCAGCGCCCAGACGGCGGCGGTGAGGGTTCCGGCCAGCCCTGCTGCGAACCCGGCCACCCCGAGGACGATCCCCAGCACCGCACGCCGCTCCACCCGTCCACCATCGGACCGGGACCGGGCGAATCAAGGGGGCACGGGTGGCTTTTCGGTCACGTGGCCCCTGACGGGGCCAGATCCGCGTCAGGGACGGCGGTCCGCCTCCACCAGCCCGACGATGTCGGCCATGATCCGTCCGAGCTCGAAGTCCTTGGGCGTGTAGACGGCGGCCACGCCGGCAGCGAGCAGGCCCTCCCGGTCCTCCTCGGGGATGATGCCGCCGACCACCACCGGAGCGTCGACGCCGGCGTCGCGCAACAGGCCGAGCACCTCGGGCACCAGCTCGAGGTGACTGCCGGACAGGATCGACAGCCCGACGACGTCGACGTCCTCATCCCGGGCGACGGCGGCGATCTGCTCGGGGGTGAGCCGGATCCCCTGGTAGATGACCTCCATGCCGGCGTCGCGGGCGGCCACCGCGATCTGCTCGGCGCCGTTGCTGTGACCGTCGAGGCCGGGCTTGGCCACGAGGAACCGGGGCGGGCCCCCGGGCAGGGCCCGCACCCGCTCGGTCACCTCACGCAGCCCGGCACTGAGACCACCCACACCCACGGCGGCGGCCACCCCCGTGGGGGCGCGGTACTCGCCGAAGACCTCGCGCAGCACCCCCGCCCACTCCCCGGTGGTCCCGCCGGCATGGGCCAGGTCGATGGTGGCGGGCATGATGTTCTCGCCGGTCTCGGCGGCGCGGCGCAGCGCGTCGAGCGAGCGCTTCACGGCGTCGTTGTCGCGGGCGGCGCGCCAGGCGGCCACGTCGGCGATCATCTCGTCCTGCACCGCCGGGTCCACCTTCAGGATGTGCTCCTCGCCACCGAGGGGGGAGGGTTCGGTCTCGGTGAAGGCGTTCACGCCCACCACCACTTGCTCGCCGGTCTCGATGCGTCGGGTGCGCTCGGTGTTGGAGGCCACCAGGCGGCCCTTCAGCTCCTCGATGGCGGCGAACGCCCCACCGAGCGCGAGCACCTCGTCGAGCTCGGCGGAGGCCGCGTCGACCAGCTCGGCCGTGAGCCCCTCGATGACGGTGGACCCGTCGAGGATGTCGTCGTACTCGAGCAGGTCGGTCTCGAACGCCAGCACCTGCTGCATCCGCAGTGACCACTGCTGGTCCCAGGGTCGCGGCAGCCCGAGCGCCTCGTTCCAGGCCGGGAGCTGGACGGAACGGGCCCGGGCCCGCTTCGACAGCGTCACGGCCAGCATCTCCAGCACGATCCGCTGCACGTTGTTCTCGGGCTGTGCCTCGGTCAGGCCGAGGGAGTTGACCTGCACGCCGTAGCGGAACCGGCGCAGCTTGGGGTCCTCGACCCCGTAGCGGTCCCGGGTGATGCGGTCCCACAGCTCGGTGAAGGCCCGCATCTTGCAGGTCTCCTCGATGAAGCGGATCCCGGCGTTCACGAAGAACGAGATCGACCCGACGACGGCGGGGAACCGCTCCTCGCTCACCTGACCCGAGGCACGGACGGCGTCGAGCACGTCGATGGCGGTGGCGAGGCTGTAGGCGATCTCCTGGACGGGCGTGGCCCCGGCCTCCTGCAGGTGGTAGCTGCAGACGTTCATCGGGTTCCAGCGCGGGATCCACTCCGAGCAGAAGGCGATCATGTCCACGATCAGCCGCTTCGAGGGCTCGGGCGGGAAGATGTAGGTGCCCCGCGAGAGGTACTCCTTGACGATGTCGTTCTGGGTCGTGCCCCGCAGGTCCCGCGAGGCCACGCCTTCGTGCTCGGCGTTGGCGACGTAGAGCCCGAGGAGCCAGGGTGCCGTCGCGTTGATGGTCATGGAGGTGTTCATCTCCCCGACCGGGATCCCCTCGAGCAGCTGACGCATGTGGCCGAGGTGCGCCACCGGGACACCGACCTTGCCGACCTCCCCCCGGGCGTGGGGGTCGTCGGGGTCGTAGCCGGTCTGGGTCGGCAGGTCGAACGCGATCGACAGCCCGGTCTGCCCCTTGGCCAGGTTGGTGCGGTACAGCTCGTTGGAGGCCCTGGCGGTGGAGTGTCCCGAGTAGGTCCGCATCAGCCAGGGCTTGTCGCGCTCTGCGCGCCGGATGGAATCCATGACATCCATCGTCCCGCGCGGACGCTCCGCTGACCAGCCCGCTCAGACGAAGGGTTCGGTGGGCGTGGCCAGTGCCTCGCGCAGCAGCTCGAGGTAGCGGGACCGGGGCACGTCGAGCGCGCCGAGCGAGCGCAGGTGCGGGGTGGTCCACTGCACGTCGAGCAGGGTGGCACCGATGGCGACGAGGCGCTCGACCAGGGCGACGAGCGCGACCTTGGACGCATCCCGGGCGTGGTGGAACATCGACTCACCGGCGAACAGCCCGGCCACGTGCACCCCGTAGAGACCCCCGGCGAGCCGGCCGTCCGGTGTCCACGCCTCGACGCTGTGCGCCCAGCCGAGCTCGTGGAGCCGGACGTAGGCCGAGCGCATGGCATCGGTGATCCAGGAGCCCTCCCGGGAGGGGTCGGCGCACGCGGCCACCACCGCCTCGAAGGCGGTGTCGACCCGGATCTCGTAGCGCCGGCACGAACGGCGCAGCGACCGGCTGATCCGCAGTCCGTCCAGTGGGAGGACCCCGCGGGGATCCGGGGACCACCAGACCAGCTGTCGACCCCCGCCCACGGGCATGGGGAACAACCCGGCGCGGTAGGCGGCGAGCAGGGTGCCGGGCTCGAGGTCCGCGCCCACGCCGACCACCCCGTTGGCATCCGCGCTCGTCGCCGGCGGGAGGGCCCAGGTGGTGGGAGGTGGTTCGGTCGGCACCCTGCGCCTGGTGCTGGTGGCGGCCGTGCGACAGCCGGTGCGCCTACGTGTAGTCGTAGAAGCCCTTGCCGGACTTGCGACCGAGCATGCCGGCGGCGACCATCCGCCGAAGGAGTGCGACCGGGGCGTAGTTGTGGTCCCGGGTCTCCTGGTAGAGCGCGTCCATGATGGCCACCGAGGTGTCGAGGCCGACGAGGTCGAGCAGCGCGAACGGGCCCATCGGGAAGTTGCACCCGGCCTTCATCGCCGTGTCGATGTCCTCCTTGGAGGCGACGCCCTTCTCGTACATGCGCACGGCGTTGTTCAGGTAGGGGAACAGCAGGGCGTTGACGATGAAGCCGGCCCGGTCCTCCACGAGCACCGCCGACTTGCCGCAGGCCTCGACGAAGTCCTTCACCCGCTCGATGGTCTCCTCGGAGGTGGTGATCGCCCGCACGACCTCGACGAGGGCCATCACCGGTGCCGGGTTGAAGAAGTGCACGCCGCACACCTGCTCCGGTCGGTGCGTCTCCATGGCCATCTCGATGACCGGCAGGGTGGAGGTGTTGGTGGCCAGGATGGCGTCGTCGCGACAGATGTGGTTGAGCTCGCCGAACAGCTCCCGCTTGGTGGGCAGGTCCTCGACGACCGACTCGATCACGAGGTCGCAGTCGGCCAGGTCGTGGAGGTTGCCGGTGGCGGTGACCCGGGCGAGGGCGGCGTCACGGTCGGCCGGCTCGAGCCTGCCCTTGTCGACCTGCCGGTCGAGGGACTTCTCGAGCGCCGCCACCGTGGCTTCGGCGGTGCGCTGCTGGCGGGACCGCAGCACCACCTCGAAGCCGCTCCTGGCGGCCACCTCGGCGATGCCGGAGCCCATGATCCCCGAACCCACGATGCCCACGCGCTTGATCGTCATGGCGGCAGGGTACCGGTGCCGCGCGCCCCGCTTCCAGAACGCGCCGCCACCGTCGGAACGGCGCCGGTCGCTCGGTTAGGTTGCGGTCCGTGCCCGACCTGCTCGAGGCCCCGCACCGCTCCCGCCGCCTGCCGGCACCGCTCGCCGCGGTGCTGGCGGCGCGGCGCACCCGCCTGCTGGCCGACGCCACCGGCCGGGTGCTCGACCTGAGCAGCCCCGGGGCGCTGGCGCTGGTCGAGCGGGCCGCCCGGGAGGTCGATCCCGTCGAGGGCTGCTACGACGTGGTGGTCTCCGTCGCCGAGCTCATCGGTCTGCCCGACCTGCACCGGGCCGTGGTCGGGGTCGAGCGCCTCCTCGGTCCCGGCGGTGAGTTCCGCTTCGTCGAGCCGGTCCAGCACCCCGGCATGGCGGCCACCGTCGTGGCCACCGCCTGGTGCGCACACCCGACCCTGGCCGGCCTGCACCTCGAACGAGACCTGCCCCTGGTCGTGCGGACCGTGGGGCTGACGATCACCGACCTGGAGAGGTTCACCATGCCCACCCTCCTGTGGCCGATGCGACCCTTCGTCGACGGTCGCGCCCGACGCATCCCCGAGACCCGCCGATGAGCGGCCCGCTGGCGCTCGTGGGTGGTGGCGAGTGGACCGCCGGGTGCACCTTCGACCGTGAGCTGCTCGCCGCCTCCGAGGCTGACGAGGTCCTCGTGATCCCCGCCGGGTCGGCGTTCGAGAACCCCCGACGGGCGCTTGAGCAGGCCGGGGCCTGGTTCGCCGAGCTGGGCGCCCGCGCCCGTGGGCTCGACGTGCTGACCCGCACCGACGGGCTCGTGGCGGAGCACGTCGACGCGGTGCGTGCCGCCCGGTTCACCTACCTCATCGGCACCTCGCCCATGCACCTGCGCTCGGTGCTGAAGGACAGCCCGTTGTACGACGCGCTGGTCGGGGCCTGGCACGACGGCGCGGTGCTCGCCGGCTCCGGGGCGGGAGCGGACGTGCTGTGCGATCCGATGGTCGACACCCGGGGCGGGGCCTACACGGTCGGTCTCGGCCTGCTGCCCGGCCTGGCCGTCATCCCCCGGGTCAACCAGTGGTCCCCGGAGAAGGTGCGTCGCACGGTCGAGCTGGCGCCTCCCGGCGTGCCGGTGGTCGGGATCCCCGAGGCGACGGCGCTGATCCGGGATCCCGATGGGACCTGGCGGGTCGACGGGGTTGGTGAGGTGACCGTGTACCTCGACGGTGCCCTCGCCCCGCTGGAGGTGCTGGGCGGGATCGTCCCCCGCTGAGCGGTGGGACTCAGCTCTCGGTGATCGTGACCCTGTTGACGACCACCGGCGGGTTCGGTGCGCCCCCGAGGCCGCTGGTGGGATCGGCCACGTGGCTCGCGAGGATCCGCTGCACCACGTCCAGCCCCGCGGTGATCCGGCCGAACACCAGGTAGGTGCCCTGGGCGTCGAGGGCGGAGACCTTCGGGCCGCCGGTGAGGAAGAACTGGGCGCCCGAGGAGTTCGGCTCCGAGGTCCGGGCCATGACGAGCTGGCCCTCGGTGTAGGTGAAGGGTCCGCCCTCGTCGGGGATCGTGTAGCCGGGACCGGGGTCCGACGCCGAGTTCGTCGTCGGGGAGCCGCCCTGGACGATGTCGATCGACGGGTCGGTGCGGAAGATGGCGGTGCCGTCGTAGTAGTGGTACCGGGCCAGCACGACGAAGTTGTTCACCGTGGATGGCATCGCAGCGGCGTCCAGGTCGACGGTGATCGTGCCGGCGGTGGTGTCGAAGGTAGCCGTGTAGCGCTTGGTCGGATCGATGCAGGTCGGCGGGGGCCCGGCGAACGTGGTGGTGCGGGCCGAGGAGCCGTCGGTCGCCGGGCAGGGGGTGGGGCCCGACAGCGACGCTCCTGCACCCGGAGCCGGCGGGACGGAGACCGGGGTGGCCGCGGTGGTCGTGGTGGTCTCACCGGGCGGGGTCACATCGACGAGCTCGACGACGAACACCAGGGTCTCACCGGGTGCGATGTCCGGTGGTGACCCGCGGTCGCCGTAGGCCCGGTCGGGCGGGATGACCAGGAGGCGCCGGCCCCCCACCTTCATCCCGGGGATGCCCTCGGCCCAGCCGGCGATGACCTGGTCGAGGGCGAAGGTCGCCGGCTCGCTGCGCGAGTAGGAGTCGTCGAAGATCACCCCCGTCGAGCACGACACCCCGATGTAGTTCACCGTCACGGTGGCACCGGCGACCGCCTCCTCCCCGTCTCCGACGACGAGGTCCTCGGTCACGAGCTCGGTGGGGGGCGGACCCTCGGGCACGGGGACCTCCGGGGCCCCGGCGGGCAGTGGCTCGGACAGCGCCACGCACGGCTTGCCGGCAGCCGACTCGACCGGCGCCGACGTGGAGGGGCCGGCGGCGGTGTCACCGTCTCCTTCCCGGGACACCAGGGTGAACACCACCGCGACGAGCGCCGCGAACCCGGCGATGGCGGCGATCAGGATGATCCGTCGCCGTGCCTCGGCCCTGCGCTGGGCGGCCCGGGCCGCCTCCACCCGCTGCTGTCGGGCGGCCTTCTGCCGCTCCCGCTTCTCGGTGCCCATCGGCGGCGCACGCTAGCGCGGCCCGATGGCGCACCGGGGCGCGCTCAGCCGTCTATGGGGATCGACTCGGTGATCCGGACGTCTTCGATCGTGATCAGCTGGGTGGGATCTCCGCTCGTGCTGGCCGCCTTGTCCATGGCGGCCAGGGTGCGGGCGCCGTCGAGCATGATCCCGAACTGGGTCAGGTTCTGCGGCAGGCCCGCCGAGGCCTCGAAGGTGGCCAGCAGGAACGCGCCGCCGAGCGAATCGGGCTGGCCGTCGCGGGGGATCATGGCGATGGCACCCGGGGTGAAGATCTGGCCCTGCTCGGGGTACTCGTCGGGGATGGTGTAGCCCGGGCTCTCGACCCCCGGCGGGTTGTCGAACGCCCCTGCGAACAGCACCGCCTGGCGGGGCAGGGCGTTGGTCATCGGCTGGCCGTCGAAGTAGTGGTAGCGGGCGAGCACCACGAAGTTGTTCACCGCCCCCGGCGCCTGCTGGGGGTTGAGCTGCAGCGTGAGCTCACCCACCGAGGTGACGAGCACGGCCTCGTAGAAGCGGCTGGTGTCGATGCAGATCGGTGGGGGTTCGGCGAACGTCGTCGTGCGGGGCGAGGACCCGTCGGGCTCCGGGCACGGCGTGGGACCGGTCAGGGCCCGGCCGGCGGGCGCTGGGGGGACCTTGATGCCGGTGGCGGGGAGTGTGGTGCTGCTGGATGCCGGACCGGCCCGGTTCGTCTCCCCGACGGACGCCCGGTCGCTGCCGTCGAAGGTGGCGGCCAGTCCGGCGAGGAGCGCGAGCAGCACCACGAAGCCCACCACTGCCAGGGTCCACCGCCGGCGCCGCAGGGCGGCGGCGTGGCGCGCCGCGGCCACCTCGTGGGCCCGCTGGTGGGCACGGCGGCGCTCTCGTTGGGTGCGCGGGGCGCCGCTGGTCACCGTGCTGACTCCGCTGGCATGGCGTCGCGACGCTACCGGGTGCGCGGTGAGCCGCGGGCGCGCCCCGCCGGTCGGAGCGGCGTTAGCCTGCCGTGCGTGGCCACCCTCGTCCAGAAGTTCGGCGGCACCTCGGTCGCCGACCCGGAGCGCATCCGTGCTGTCGCCGACCACATCGCCCGCACCGTCCGGCGGGGCAACCGCGTCATCGTGGTCATCAGCGCGATGGGCAAGGAGACCGACGAGCTGCTGCGCCTCGCCGCCGAGGTCTCCGAGACCCGACCCGGTCGCGAGATGGACATGCTCATCACCGCCGGCGAGCGCAAGGCCATGGCCCTCGTGTGCATGGCACTCCACGATCTCGGGGTGGAGGCCGAGTCCTTCACCGGCAGTCAGGCGGGCTTCATCACCGACACCACGCACACCAACGCGAAGATCCTCGAGGTGCGGCCCGACCGGGTGCGGGCGGCGCTCGAGGCCGGCCGGGTACCGGTGGTGGGCGGCTCCCAGGGGGTGAGCACCGAGCGGGACGTGACCTTCCTCGGCCGGGGTGGCTCCGACACCACCGCGGTCGCGCTCGCGCACGCCCTCGGCGCCGACCTGTGCGAGCTGTACACGGATGTCTCGGGGGTGTTCACGAGCGATCCACGGATCGTTCCCGACGCACGCAAGATGGAGCGGGTGTCCTTCGACGAGCTGCTGGAGATGACGGCCAACGGCTGTCCCAAGCCGGCGATGCGTTCGGTCGAGTACGCCAGGACCCACGGGGTGGACCTGCACGTGCGCTCGGCGTTCACGTGGGAGCCGGGAACCCTCGTCACCAAGGAGGACGACGACATGGAGCAGGCCATCATCTCGGCGGTGACCCACGACGTGGACGAAGCCAAGATCACGCTGGCCGGCGTTCCCGACCGCCCCGGCATCGCCGGGCAGGTGTTCCGGGCGCTCGCCGACGAGGGCATCAACGTCGACATGATCGTGCAGAACACCTCCGAGGCCGGGGTGACGGACATCTCGTTCACGGTGCCCCGGCGGGACACGGCGGCAGCGACACGGGTGTGTGAGCGGGAGGCGCCGGCCCTGGGAGCGGCGGCGGTGCGGGTCGACGACGCCATCGCCCGGGTCTCGGTGATCGGTGCCGGCATGAAGACCCACCCGGGCGTGGCGGCGACGGTGTTCGAGACCCTGGCTGCCAGGGGGATCAACATCGAGATGATCTCCACCTCGGCGATCCGCATCAGCTGTGTCGTGCGCGAGGATCGGGTGGAGGAGGCCGTGCAGGCGCTGCACTCGGCGTTCAACCTCCACGAGGGCCCCGCCTACGTCGGGTGAGCCGGTTCGGTGCCCAGCGGCTCTGCCGGTAGCCTCTGATGCCTATGCGGATCGGAATCGTGGGTGCGACCGGCCAGGTCGGGGGCGTGATGCGCGCCGTGCTCGCCGAGCGCCAGTTCCCCGTCGACGAGCTACGACTGTTCGCCTCGCACCGGTCGGCCGGACGGAAGCTGCCATGGGCGGACGGTGAGGTCCCGGTCGAGGACGCCGCCACCGCCGACTACGCCGGCCTGGATCTCGTGCTCATGTCCGCGGGCGGCAGCACCTCGAAGGAGCTGGCCCCGAGGATCGCAGCCACCGGCGCCATCGTGATCGACAACTCCTCGGCGTGGCGGATGGATCCCGAGGTCCCCCTCGTGGTCCCCGAGGTCAACGCCCATGCGCTCGAGCGCATCCCGAGGAACATCGTCGCCAACCCCAACTGCACGACGATGGTGGCCATGCCGGTGCTCAAGCCTCTCGACACCGCCGCCGGCCTGCGCTCGATGGTCGTGAGCACCTACCAGGCGGTCTCCGGCGCCGGTCTGGCGGGGACCGCTGAGCTCGACGAGCAGGTGCGCAAGGTCGGAGACGCCGCCCCGGCGCTGGCCATGTCGGGCACCGCGGTCGACTACCCGGAGCGGCACGTCTTCCCCGAGCCGATCGCCTACAACGTCATCCCCTTCGCCGGGAAGCTCGTCGACGACGGGCTCGGCGAGACCGACGAGGAACAGAAGCTCCGCAACGAGAGTCGCAAGATCCTCGAGCTGCCGGACCTGCAGGTGGCCGCCACCTGCGTCCGGGTTCCGGTCTACACCGGCCACTCGCTCTCCATCAGCGCCGGCTTCGCCGAGGAGCTCACCCCGGAGGAGGCGCGCAGGCTGTTGTTCAAGGCGCCCGGCGTCGAGCTCGTCGACGTACCGACCCCGCTGAAGGCGGCCGGGGTCGACCCCACCTTCGTGGGGCGGATCCGGCGCGACCCCACCCGGGAGCACGGGCTGAGCCTGTTCCTCAGCGGGGACAACCTGCGCAAGGGCGCGGCGCTCAATGCCGTGCAGATCGGCGAGGCCCTGCTGGCCCGCCGGGGCGCATGACCCTCAGGTCGGCGGGTCGGTGACGTAGCGGCGCGCCGCCTCCTCGAGCGACAGACCGAGCTGGTTGGCCAACGACGCCACCCACGCCAGCACGTCCCCCAGCTCGTGCAGCTGAGCGGCGGTGTCCCCCTTGCGGACGGCTTGGGCGAGCTCACCGACCTCCTCGCAGAGCCAGGCCACCGTCGCCGCCAGTCCGCGGTCCCGGTCCGCGTCCCCGTAGAGACGCTCCATGAGCGCCTGGAACTCGCCGATGTCCATCGGCGGGCAGCCTACGGGGGCAGGAACCGTCGAGCGGGCAGGAGGCACCGGAATCCGACGGCTCCTGCCCAGGCGACGCTCCCTGCCCGCAGGACGTGGGGCGGCCGTCCCGGACGCGTGACGTGGGCCTGCGGCGCAGGCCCACGTGGTCGGGGTGGCGGGATTTGAACCCACGGCCTCTTCGTCCCGAACGAAGCGCGCTGCCAAACTGCGCTACACCCCGGTGCGAGACGTTGATCGTATCGGAGCCGGGGTGGGCTGCCGAACCGGTTCAGGCCCCGCTCGGGACGTCCTCGACCCGATCAGCTCCGGCGTCGAGCCCCTCGCAGTACGAGCCGCCCTCGATCAGGGCCTGGGCGGCCCGACGGAGCCGGACGGGGTCGAGGGGCTTGATCAGCCAACCGTCGGCATCCGCCCGGCGGGCCAGGAACACGTCCGCCTTCCGGTCGAGCAGCATCAGCACCGCCGTGATGGGCAGCCGTCCGGCACCCTCCTCGTTGCGGATGGCCATGCAGGCGGCCATCCCCCCCATGTTGCCGATCTGCAGGTCCAGCACCACGAGGTCCGGCTCGAGCTCGCGCACCGCCGGGACCACGTCGATCCCGGCGCGGACCCGCAGCACCCGGGTGTCCTCGGAGGAGAGGGCGGCGTCGACCTCCTCGAAGATCCAGTCGGCATCGGTGGCGAGCAGCACGGTGGGCACGAGCACGCAGGCTAGTTGCGCCCCGTCGCCGCTACCATCTCCGGACCCGTCATCCGGAGGGGAGCCGAGTGCTCGAGATCCACGTCGAGGAGAACGACGACTACGTGCTGTGCCGTCCCGTCGGCGAGCTCGATGCGTACACCGTCGGCCAGTTCCGGGACGCGCTCGCCCAGCTGTCGACCGCCCGGCGTCTGCTCATCGACCTGTCCGAGGTGCCCTTCATGGACTCCGCGGGACTCGGGGCGTTGATCGGGGGGATCCGCCGTACCCGTGAGGCCGACGGGGAGGTCAGCGTGGCCTGTAGCCGGCCGACGCTGACCCGGCTGCTGCACACGACCGGCTTCGACCGGATCGTCCCCGTCGTCGAGACGGTGGACGAGGCGGCCGCCGCCCTCGAGCAGCCGCGCTGAGCCCGGCGGCCCGGCACCCCGCTCGGCGGCCCGGGACCGGCTTCAGCGGAACAGGTGCGAGGCCACCTCGGCCAGGCCGTCGAGGTCGTGCACGTCCGAGCGGAGGAACGGCACCCGGATCACGGGCGCGGGAGCCACCCGCTCGGCCAGGCCCCGCAGGTGGGCTTCCTCGTTGTCGGCCACGGTGAGGAAGTCGGCCAGGTTGGCGTACAGTCCACCCAGGTCGGTCCCGGCGAACGTGCGTGCCCGCTCCCTGACCGCCTCGGGACGGGCGCTGCCGAAGCGGGGGTGCATCCGGTTGACGATCAGGGCCCGGACCGGGATGCCGGCTTCGTGGAGCTTCTCGGCGAAGAACGTCGCCTCGTCGACGACGTCGGCGCGGGGTGCGGCGACGAGCACGAAGGCGGTCTCGTCATGGGTCAGCAGGTCCAGCACCAGCGCGGCCCGGTCCCGGAAGCCCTGCTCCATGCCGTCGAAGGCCTGGAAGAAGGTGATGGCATCGCGCACGACGTCCCCGCCCACCACCTTCGACACGGTCCGCAGGAACGCCTGGGCCGCCACGTTCACCGCCTTGACGAAGCCCCGGGTGGGAGCCATCAGCACCTTGTAGAGCCGGTGGTCGAGGAAGCGGGTGAGCCGGCGCGGCGCCTCGAGGAAGTCGAGGGCGTTGCGGGTGGGCGGGGTGTCCACCACGATGAGGTCGAAACCGCCCTCCTCGTGGAGCTCGTACAGCTTCTCCATCGCCATGTACTCCTGGGTGCCCGACAGCGCACCGGAGATGTTGCGGTAGAAGCGGTTGGCGAGGATGTTCTCGGCCTGCTCGGGGGTCTCGGCGTGCTTGACGACCAGCGC
>Ga0308411_10000834_pt1 | contig 20788 bp, 22 predicted proteins | sample HotsprottomLayer_2_FD_203530 | JGI IMG/M metagenome (GOLD analysis project Ga0308411, IMG submission 203530) | Hot spring phototrophic mat microbial communities from Octopus Spring, Yellowstone National Park, Wyoming, United States -... | ecosystem: Environmental > Aquatic > Thermal springs >...
GTATACAAATCAAGTGATGGTGGACAAACCTGGTCAAATATTTTTCCACTTCAAGCAAATGTTTATGCCATAATCAAATCAACAAATGGGAGTTTGTTGTTAGCTGGTTATGATGCAGGCTTAGCGAGAATTTATCGCTCAACGAATGAAGGGGCAAGTTGGGAGACTTATTCATTCCCAATAAATTTTACGGCAACAGATTTTGCGATTTCACCACAAGGAACAATTTTTCTCTCAACAGCTGGTTATGGGATTTATCGTTCTACTGATAATGGTTTGACTTGGAACGCAATTGGACAAATGACAGGTCCAGGTATAAGTTGTCTATTTATTAATGGCAACAATATTTATGTGGGAACACGAGGATACTGGGTCTATCTTTCAACAAATTCAGAAAATAGTTTTAATTTGATAAACAGTGGGATGGGACAAGATAAATATGTTTTAAGCCTTGGTGCATCTAAAAGAGGATATTTATTTGCAGGTATGGATTATCAAGGAGTTTATCGTTCTGTCAACAAAGTTATTACATCGGTTAATGAAAATTATAAGATTGATAAATTCGAATTGAAGCAAAATTATCCCAATCCATTTAATCCGAAAACCAATGTAGAATTTCACTTACGGATGAAGTCAAAGGTAGAATTGAAAATTTACAACTTAATGGGTGAAGAATTAGAAAAGATAATTGATGAAGAAAGAGAAAGAGGTGTTCACAAACTTAACATCAATATGCAAAATTATTGTAGTGGAGTTTATTTGTTATACATAAATGCAAAAGGAATTGATGGAAAAACTTATACTATGACAAGAAAAATGATGTTGATTAAATAATCAAAAAAATTTTCCATTTAAAAGTTGAAAACAAATCAAAGGTAGGAAAAATAAATTCTGAATTATTTTTTATTGATTAATCCTAATTAATTTCATCCTAAAAAGAAAAAACCGAACCAAAACTTAAAACATTTGTGTGCCCAAATCCACCTTCAGCTACAAGACTTAATTTTCTTGATGGGCTGAATCTTAAACCAATCAAGGGAGCTACATTCCCTTCTTGCTTTCCAAAGTATTTAACGCCTAAAGTATTATCTTTTAATTGATTTTTTCCAGAATAAATCCGTATTCCACTATAAATTGCAAACTTGTCAATAACTTTAATTTCGTTCAGAAGAAGTAATTGAAATTCAGATATCATAAATGTTCGATCAATCTTCTCATTGTCTAAGTGACTTAAAATCCCGTGTGAACTTGAAAAGTTACCAGCTACATATAACTCTACAGGTTGAATGACTTCAGGTAATTCGTAACCAAGACTTACTCCATAAATCAAACCATAATTGCCTAGCATTTCAGTTGAAGCCTGATTTGATAGTTTTGTGGAGATAGGCAAACCTATTTGCGCCTGAATAGTAAGATTTTTCATAATAGGGTATCCTATTTTTAATAAGAAGGCACTTTGAACAAGATTGTACTGGATACTCTCTATAGTCTCGTGGCTCCGAGCTGATGCAAATGTTCCAGAAAAATAAAATCGATTCTTTTCTGCTTTAGTAATCGCACAACAAGACCCAGTTGAAAAAGCAGTTGAATAAGATAACAACAAAAAAATTGAAATTAGAATTATTAAATATCTAATCATCTTAAGATTTCTCCTTTTAGTTTGAGTTCGCTTTAAATTACAATTTATTTCTAACTGGGAATAAAAGAATTTTAACCATATTAGAATTAAATTACCATGAATTTTTGTATGAAATTAAATAAATTTTGAAATATGTGGAAGGGTTAAAAAAGTTTACTTCCATTTAATAAAATTTTATTCATTGCTCTAAGCCTTTAAATCATTATTTCAACAATTTCCCCTTTAAACATAAACAAGTTATTAACTCAAGTTTACCGCCTATTATTAGAAGAAAAAATTTATAAATTGATATTTAGGTTAAGGAAAAAAGTTGGTAAATATTCAAGATTAAAAGAATACCATTTATAGTTGATAATTTAATAATTGAATTACAGATGTTCTTTAAAGAATATCAATGGCTTCATTTCAAAAGTATCTTGTTAGGACTATTGGTAACTCCATATAAAGATAGATTAACAAGAGTAGTAAAAGTTCTAAGTTTGGGAGGCCATATAATTAAACAAAATAAGTCTTTGAAGTTTATTGATCCTGTCGAAGTATAATTGTTCTGTAATTTTAGGTAAAGTGTTAAAGTTTCAAGCAATGCTAATATCGAATTTTCTTAAGAAAAAGCCGCAATTAGATATTCTAAAAGGAATTTGAAGCAGACGAAAGCCAAGAAGTTTTTGTAGTTGTAGATGACTATTATGCATCACCATCAATAATGAAGTTATGTCGAGAGCGTAAATACAATTTTGTTTCAAAGTTAAAGAAAATTAGGATATTGAATTTATCTAATGAACAAATGAATGTTTCAAGTTATATAAAACAATATTTTTTAAGTAATATCCGAAAAAATAAAAAAGCACTTACCTTCTAAACGAAGATAAGTGCTCGATAAAAAATTTAGTTAACTTTTTATTCTCTTTCGTAAATATCCTTAATTAAATTAGCATAACGCTCTTCTATAACTTTTCTTCTAACTTTCAGAGTTGGAGTTAATTCACCACCTTCGATGGTAAATGGTTTATCAAGGATGACAAATTTTCTAATTCTCTCATAGCTTGCCAGATTCTTCTGTAATGTTTGAATATCTTTTTCAATTAGCTTATAGATTTCAGGATGATGAGCTAAATCTTCAACCTTTTCGTAAGGAATTTTATGAGCATCTGCATATTCTCGAATTGCTTCAAAATCAGGAGTAATTAATGCTGAAAGAAATGTTTTGTTATCGCCAATTAAAACAAACTGGTCAATAAATTTACTTCTAGTGAAAAGACTCTCAAGTTGTTGCGGTGCAATATATTTTCCACCTGATGTTTTGAAAAGATGTTTTTTCCTATCTGTAATTTTTAAGAAGCCTTGTTTATCAAATTCACCAATATCTCCAGTGTGAAGCCAACCTTCTTTGTCAATTGCTTCTTCTGTTGCTTTTTTGTTTTTGTAGTAACCTTTCATAATGTTTGGACCGCGGGCAAGGATTTCACCATCCTCAGCAATTTTCACTTCTACACCAGGAATTGGTTTGCCAACAGTTCCAAATTTATAATCATCAAGTCGATTGCAAGTAATAACTGGACTTGATTCAGTCAAACCGTAACCTTCAATAATTAGAATTCCCATTGCCTCAAAAAATTCACCAATTTCTTGTGGGAGTGCTGCACCACCACTTACAAAAAATCTTAACCTACCGCCAGTAGCTGATCTTATTTTATGGAATACGAGTTTCTCAGCCAATTTATATTTAGCAGAAAGAAATGGATTTGACTTTCTTTCCTTCTTTGCCTGATGATATTTTTTACCAACTTCAAGTGCCCAATAGAATATTTTTTGTTTTACTGGAGAAGATGAATCAACATTCTTCATTACTCTTGAATGAATTCTTTCAAACAATCGAGGCACCGAAGTCATTATTGTTGGTTTTACTTCCTGCAAATCTTTTGCAACAGTATCAATTGACTGAGCATAAGCAATTAAACATCCAGCAGAAAATGCAGTGTAATATCCTGCCATTCTTTCAAATGAATGTGATAGAGGAAGGAACGAAAGGAAGATATCATTCTCATCTGCTGAAATTACCTGCAAAGCAGACTTCACATTACTAACAAAATTGTTGTGAGTTAACATAACACCTTTTGGTTCACCAGTTGTCCCTGATGTGTAAATTAGCGTTGCCAAATCATCAGGCTTTACTTTTTTCATTTCATCATCAAGAATTGATTCATACTTTGGAGCTTCCTGCTTACCTTTTTCAATTATTTGACTAAAAGAAAAAACACCATCTTCAGCGTCTTTTTCATTCATCACTATAATATATTTTAGCGATTTAACATTATCTTGAATTTTTTGAACCTTGGTCAGTTGAAGTTTATTCGAAACTATTACAGCTTTACATTCAGAATCGTTCATTATGTATTCAATTGTATTGGATGTTGAAGAAGGGTACATTGGAACACCGATAGCCCCAATAGAAAGAATTGCCAAGTCTGAGAAAACCCATTCAGGTCTGTTCTCAGAAATTATTCCCACCATATCACCTCGCTTTATCCCGAGAGATAATAAACCCATTGCAAAATTTCTTACAGTTTCTCTCAGCTCTTTGTATTTTATCCCCACCCACTTATCCTGAACTTTATGCATAAGAGCTGGTCGCTCAAGATTTATAAAATGTTTTGAAATTCTATCGTACATTTCTACGATAGTTGTGAAATCAGTAACTATAGGCATTTTAGCTCTCCTCTTTTATTTGGCAAAATAGTTTGATATAAGTTGATTATCAAGAACTTTATCTCTTTTATTCTTTGAATTTCTAAATTCAATACTACCAAAAATTATGCTTTAGTTTAAGCCTTCTTTTTTATCTTTGTAAAAATGGAGGTCATAAGTTTATGAAATATTTAAGGTCTTTCTTATCAAATTTTTTTAACAAAAGTCTTGATTTAATAGAATACATTGGCAATAAACTTCCGCATCCCGCAACTTTGTTTGCACTTCTCGCATTAACGGTTGCTTTACTTTCAATGATTGGTGATTTTTTCCATTGGACAGCAATTCATCCAGCCAATAAATCTATAATCAAAGTCCAAAATTTATTGAATTCCGATGGTTTCAGATGGATTTATACAAATGTAACTTTCAATTTTGTAAATTTCCCGCCTCTAGGATATGTGCTTGCAGTAATGATTGGAATAGGTGTTGCTGAAGGTTCCGGACTTTTTACTGCATTGATTAGAGCTCTGGTATTAAGCGCACCAAAAAGATTAATAACTTTTTCTCTTGTCTTTACAGGAGTTCTCTCTCATATTGCCTCAGAAGCTGGTTATGTAATTTTAATTCCTCTCGGGGCAATGTTATTCCACGCTCTTGGTCGTCATCCAATGGCAGGACTTGCAGCAGCTTTTTGTGGCGTTAGTGGTGGTTTTGGTGCAAATTTTTTAATTGGTTCAGTTGACCCGATTTTAGCTGGACTTTCGCAATCAGCTGCACAAATTCTAAATCCAGATATTAAGATTAATGCAGCGGTAAATTTTTATTTTATGTTTGTTTCAGCAATTCTGATAACTTTATTAGGAACATTCATTACTGAAAAAATAGTTGAACCGAGACTCAAAACATATTCTGGTAATTTAGAAAGAGTAAATGTTGAAACTATCACATTAGAAGAAAAGAATGGTTTGAAATGGGCTGGTATCAGTGCTTTAATTATAATTGCTCTTTTAATTCTAAGCATTGTTCCTGAAAATGGCATTTTGAGAAATCCAGAAACAAAGGAAGTACTTCACTCACCATTTTTTGATGGAATTATAACTGGTATACTTTTATTTTTCTTTATTCCAGGTTTGGCTTATGGAATTGCTGTTAAGTCCATCAAAAATGATAAAGACTTGATGAAACATATCATAAAATCTATGGGAACATTGGCAACATATATTGTCTTGGTTTTCTTCGCTGCACAATTTGTTTACTTTTTTAAGTATAGCAATCTTGGTTTAATTTTAGCAATCAAAGGTGCGGAATTTTTGAAGAGCATCGAACTAACAGGGATAAGTCTCATTGTTGCTTTTGTCTTATTATCTGCTTTTATAAATATGTTTATGGGGAGTGCATCTGCTAAATGGGCTATAATGGCACCAGTCTTTGTGCCAATGTTTATGTTATTAGGTTATCATCCTGCATTAACTCAAGCCGCTTTTAGAATTGGTGATTCAGTTACGAATTTAATTACTCCTATGATGAGCTATTTTGCATTGATTGTTGCATTCGCACAAAAGTATGACGAGAAATATGGTATCGGTACAATTATCTCGACAATGCTTCCTTACACAATTCTATTTACAATCTTCTGGATTCTTTTATTAATTATCTGGATGTTAATTGGATTACCAGTAGGACCTGATGGACCTTTATATTTGAACTAAAAAAATTTTTTCATCATCAAATAGACTAACGATTATTATTACTCAAAACTTATTTCAAAAAAACAAATTGCAGTTTGAAAAAAATATTTTCTTTTGTATAAAAGATTATTAAGTTTGAACAAAATTTAAAGACAAACTTTATATTTTTTGTGTTGATTTTCAGTTTGATATTTTTTATTTAGTCATAAATTCTCACTAAAATTTTTTTAGTGAAGTCGGTCAATATTAAAAACAATAAAGGAGAGCTATATGAATCAATCAAATTTAAAATTAAACGATAGCGTTACTATGAATGAGAATTTATTCAAGCAGGGAGCACTAAAGTTTAAATATGTTTTTTCAAAAAAAGGGATACATCCTTTTGATGAGATAGAATGGGAACTCCGTGAAGCAAAAATAACCAATGAAAAAGGCCAGGTTGTATTTCATCAAAAAGATGTTGAAGTCCCTAAAAGCTGGTCAATGACAGCAACCAATGTAGTAGTCTCAAAATATTTCCATGGACAAATTAACACACCTGAGAGAGAACGAAGTGTTAAACAATTAGTCAACAGAATATCAAAAACAATCACTGAGTGGGGAATCAAAGATAGTTATTTTGAAACTCCCGAAGATGCTCAGGCTTTTTATTCAGAACTGACATATCTTCTTGTAAATCAATATGGAAGTTTTAATAGCCCTGTTTGGTTCAATGTTGGAATTGAAGAAAAACCTCAATGTTCAGCTTGTTTTATTAATTCAGTTGAAGATACGATGGAATCAATTCTTGAACTTGCCAAAACGGAAGGAATGCTATTCAAATTTGGAAGTGGAACAGGCTCAAACTTAAGTGTTTTAAGATCTTCAAAAGAACCATTGAGTGGTGGGGGAATGGCATCTGGTCCTGTTTCTTTTATGAAAGGATTTGATGCTTTCGCTGGGGTAATTAAAAGCGGTGGAAAAACTCGACGAGCCGCTAAGATGGTGATTTTAAATGTTGACCATCCTGACATTATTGATTTTATTAATTGCAAAGCTGATGAAGAAAAGAAGGCTCACGCATTAATTCAAATGGGATATGACCCTGGCTTCAATGTTCCCGGAGGTGCTTATGATAGTATCGCTTATCAAAATGCAAATCATTCTGTTCGCGTTCCTGATGAGTTTATGAAAGCAGTAATCGAAGATAAAGAATGGCAAACGAAAGCTGTTAGGACTGGAAAAATTGTGGATACTTATCGAGCAAGAGATATTATTGACCAAATTGCTCACGCAGCTTGGATTTGTGGAGACCCTGGTATGCAATTCGATACCACTATTAATGATTGGCACACCTGTCCAAACACTGCAAGAATCAACGCCAGTAATCCTTGCAGTGAATATATGTTCTTAGATGATTCTGCATGTAATCTTGCTTCATTAAACTTAATGAAATTCAGAAAAGACGACGGCTCATTTGACATTGAAAAATTCAAATACGCATGTGATATCTTTATCACTGCTCAGGAAATTATTGTGGATAATTCTTCATATCCAACTAAAGCCATTGAAAAGAATAGTCACGAATATCGTCCACTTGGTCTCGGGTATGCAAACCTTGGTGCATTATTGATGGCAAATGGCATTGCCTATGATAGTGATGAAGGCCGTGCTTTTGCTGCCGCAATTACTTCAATAATGACAGGAGAATCTTATAGACATTCTGCTGTTATTGCAAGTAAGATTGGTCCGTTCAAAGGTTTTGTAAAAAATCGTGAACCATTTTTAAGAGTGATGAACAAACATTTATCAGCAGCAAGAAAAATTGATGGTACTTTAATTCCACTTGACCTTTACAATGAAGCAGTTGCTGTCTGGGAAGAAGCAATCAAACTAGGTGAACAATATGGTTTCAGAAATGCTCAAACAACCGTGTTAGCTCCAACAGGAACAATTGGTTTTATGATGGATTGCGATACAACTGGAGTTGAACCGGATATTGCACTTGTTAAATACAAAAAATTAGTTGGTGGTGGTGTTTTCAAAATTGTGAATAATACCGTTCCATTAGCTCTTGAAAAACTTGGTTACGATAGTGAACAAATCGAACAAATTGTTGCCTATATCAACGCAAATGATACAATTGAAGGGGCACCTTATCTTTTAGAGAAACATCTTCCGATTTTTGATTGTGCTTTTAAACCAGTAAATGGTAAGCGCTCGATTCATTATATGGGCCACATCAAAATGATGTCAGCTGTTCAACCATTTCTTTCAGGTGCAATTTCAAAAACCGTAAATATGCCAAATGAAGTTACACCTGAAGATATTAAAGATGCCTACATCGAAGCGTGGAAACTTGGACTGAAAGCAATTGCAATTTATCGTGATGGATGCAAATTAACTCAACCACTCAGCACATCATTAAAGACGGATAAGAAAGTAAAGGCTGAAGAAAAATCATCGACTTTGGAACAAAAACCGAAAAGAAGAAGATTGCCAGACGAGAGACAATCAATTACTCATAAATTCAGTATTAGTGGCCATGAAGGATACATCACAGTTGGAATGTATGAAGATAGAACTCCAGGCGAAATCTTCATTGTAATGTCAAAAGAAGGAAGTACAATTTCTGGTGTGATGGATGCATTTGCAACGGCAATCTCTCTCGCCCTTCAATATGGTGTACCTCTAAAAGTATTGGTTGATAAATTTACTCACACACGATTTGAACCATCTGGTTTTACAAACAATAAGCAAATTCCAGTAGCCAAATCAATAATGGATTATATATTCCGCTGGCTAGCTCTGAAATTTTTGCCAGAAGAATCAATTAGTTATTCATCTGTTGTTGATACTCCTACAACCGTAAAAGAAGCAATTGAAACTACCCCAACTCAAACATTAAATGCAGAAAAGCCATTGAATTCAATCGAACAAACTGAAAAGCTGATTTTTGTAAGTCAGGCCGATGCTCCACCTTGTCCAGAATGTGGTTCAATTATGGTAAGGAGTGGAAGTTGTTATAAATGTTTTGAATGTGGACTAACGAGTGGTTGTTCCTAATATTAAATTGCAAAAGAATAAAAAAGCCTCGCGATTGCGAGGCTTTTTTGAGCTGTCCAAATAGCTAAAAATTGTCAGGCTGAGTTCGGATTTTGTGTCATAATTCAAAATCAAAAGGATAGAAATTAAAATTCTCTCAAAATATGGAGATCAAATTTCAAAAATTTTAATTGTGACATAGCCTCTTGCCGATGCCTGACATTTTATTGAAAAATCGAACAGCGTAAGTCTAAGTTTTGTATTAAAAATTACTTTTTAGACTGTTCCTTTTTTGTTTAAGAAAAATTCATAATGTCACTTTCCATTAGTTAGCGCATAAATCTCCTCGATTCTCCTTGCACCAACATATCTTCTATCGTAATAACCCTCTGCCATTGAACTTACAATAACCCCGTATTTTGTAGAAGCGTGAACGAAATAATTCTCCCACAAATAAATTCCAACATGTCCGGGATTTTGTCTTCTTCTAGTATTGAAAAAAACAAGGTCACCAAATTGCAATTCATTTCTTTCCACCGGTTTGCCAATTTTTAATTGTTGTAAAGTTGAACGAGGTATTTCAAGATTGAATGTTTCTTGAAAAACTAATTGAGTGAAAGCACTGCAATCAATTCCCTTTCGTGAATTACCACCATATTTGTAAGGAGTCCCAAGATAATTAACAACTGTCATTAAAAACTTTTCATAATTCGTTGGCTTGCTATTAAGTGTATCCAGATTGTCTCTTTGTGTAAGAATTTCTTTCATATCTAAAATTGGTCTGGATTGGTCTTCAAAAATAATTTCTCTCAATTCTTCTTCTGTAAATTCAAGGTCAGTTGCGAATCTTTGTGTTGTATCGTTTTGTTGATTTGTCAAAGCTCTTGCAATTCTAAGAGAATCTACATAGTGATTTTGTGAATAATCTGAAGATTTAGTTGCAAAACGGACGGGACCATAACAAGATGAAAAAATCAAAGTAGTTGAAATTAAGAGTAAAACTCTTTTCAATCTCTCTCCTCTCTTTTAATAAAAATAAGAAAAGGTATGATGATTTTCACATCATACCTATGAAAAAATTCTGAATTAACCTAAGTAGGCCTTTAGCGCTTTGCTTCTGGAAGCGTGGCGTAATCTTCGGATAGCTTTCTCTTTTATTTGACGCACTCTTTCTCGCGTAAGATTAAATTTTTCACCAATTTCTTCAAGTGTTAGTGAATGCTCATGATTTAAACCGAAATATAATCTTATAACCTCTGCTTCTCTTTCAGTTAAAGTAGAAAGAGCTCGTTCAATTTCCATTTTGAGGGATTCTTTCATTAGGCCATGGTCTGGGGCTGGTTGTTGTTCATTACTTATAACATCAAGTAATCTATTCTCTTCACCAGGTGCAAATGGTGCATCAACAGAAACATGTCGACCGGAAATTTTTAAAGTATCAGAGATTTCATTTACAGGAATGTTTAATTCTTCAGAGAGCTCTTCAGCACTTGGTTCTCGCTCAAATTCCTGTTCAAGGTTACTGAATGCCTTTCCAATTTTATTCAGAGCGCCAACTCTATTGAGTGGTAATCTAACAATTCTCGATTGTTCAGCTAATGCCTGTAAAATTGATTGCCGAATCCACCAAACAGCATAAGAAATGAATTTAAATCCTCTTGTCTCATCAAATCTCTTTGCAGCCTTAATCAAACCAAGATTTCCTTCGTTAATTAAATCACCAAGAGATAATCCTTGATTTTGATATTGTTTTGCAACACTAACGACAAATCTAAGATTTGCTTTGACAAGTTTTTCCAGAGCTTTCTGATCACCTTTTTTGATTCGTTGAGCTAATTCAATTTCTTCCTCAGCAGTAATTAAATCTACCTTGCCAATTTCTTGTAGATATTTGTCTAAAGATTGACTTTCACGATTTGTGTATTGTTTAGTTATTCTCACCATAATTAACCCTTTATTTTATTTCTACATCAATTCTATCAACAATGCCTACAATGGAGGCATCGACAGGAGCCATATCAACTGGTAAGGGAATAACTGCTTCGGACGCAGTAATATACATAACAATTTCTCCTGGACCTGCGCCCACAGTATCGATTGCAACTATTGGCTCCCCCGTTTTCTCCAATTTTGAATTAAGTGGCTGGATAAATTGCATTTTTAATGATTGCAGGGCTGGATACTTTCTTGTAGCCCAGATTGTTCCAATAACTTTAGCGAAAAACATTAATTCTTTGCTGTCTCCAATTTTTCTTCTTTAATTACGATATCGAGTTTATCAACAATTGCCATTATGACTGCATCAATAGGTTTATTTCTTGTAAATGTCGTCTGTCTGGCTGAAGAACCTGTAGCGACCAGAACAACTTCGCCTACACCAGCACCTACGCTATCAACAGCAACAACAAAGTTTTTTGTTTCAGAATAATCCAGATTGATTTGACGAACTATTAAAAACTTGGCACCAACAAGATTTTCGTCTTTTCTTGTTGCCCAAACGGTTCCGATAACTCTTCCTAAAAACAAAATCCCACCTTTATTTGTTAATTTTTAGCAATTTCACATAACTATAATTTAAATATTTTTTTTCATTAAAAGTAGTGAGGATTAATTTATTTTGAACAGCCATCATAACAATTATTGCATCACGCAAGTTCCAATCAAGATTTCGAGTTTTCGCCTCAGAAATTAATTCTGCAACTTTTTCTGCATATCGGCTATGAATACCTAAAATTTTAAATCCATAAAGCATCATGTCTGCATATTTTTTATTTTCTACACCCGCCATCTCATAAATTTCAATTGCATTTATAACTGTTGTAAAGCAATCGTATCTGGACATCAATTTCATCAATGTTGATTCTTTTTTTTCAGTAGTTAGATGTTCGAAAAGTATATCGGTATCTATCAGAATTTGTTTCATTTTTTAATTTTTCCTTTGGCTCTAACAACTCCAAGTGCGATTTCAATTGGAATTCTCTGAGTATTTGCTATCTTTTCAACAATTTTGGGGGAAATTTTCTCTTGCTTACAGATTTCTTCAATGTCAGGATAAACTTTTACTTTGAATGATTTAATATCAGACGAGCGGAAAAAATCCAATGCTTCATCTGAAAAAACTGGTTTTCCATCTATAAATTTGATTGTGAATTCTATATGCATCATAAAAGTATCTCACTTAAAAAACTTTTTCCAGCAAGACTATTTTCGAGTTTATAAAATTCGCAGATTGTTTTTGCAAGGTCGGCATAAGTATTTCTCAATCCGAGATTTACATTTTGTTTTATTCTTTTTCCATAAACTAAAATTGGAACTAGTTCTCTTGTATGGTCGGTGCCTGGATATGTCGGATCATTACCGTGATCGGCGGTAATAAAAAGCAAATCTTCTTCATTTAATAAATTCATAAGTTCAGGTAAATAATTGTCAAATTCTTTTAGTGCATTGTAAAATCCTTGAACATCATTTCGGTGCCCATAAAGCATATCAAAATCAACTAGGTTGGTCATAATGTAAGCTTCCTTCTCTGATTTTATTGCATCAATAGTTTTAAGAATTCCATCAAGATTATTTGTAGTTTTAATTTGCACATCAATGTTTCGATAGGCATACAAATCATTAATTTTTCCAATACCAATTGTTTTGATTTGATTTCTTTTTAAAACATCAAAAATCACATCTCCATTTGGTTCAAGAGCAAAATCTTTTCTTCGATATGTTCTTGTGAAATTTCCATTTGAACCAATGAATGGGCGAGCAATGATTCTTCCAACTGCATGTTCACCAATCATAACTTGTTCTCTTGTGACTTTACAGATTTCATATAATCTCTCAGGTGGAATAACTTCTTCATGAGCGGCAATTTGAAAAACTGAATCAGCACTTGTATAAACAATTGGATAACCTGTTCTAATATGTTCTTCTCCAAGTTCTTGAATTATTTCTGTACCAGATGCAGGTTTATTGCCCAAAATTCCTTTTAAATTATTCAATCGAATAAATCTTTCTATAATTTCATTTGGAAATCCATTAGGATAAATTGGAAATTGTTTTTCTGAAATTAATCCCCCAAGTTCCCAATGACCTGTCGTACTATCTTTACCTTTTGATGCTTCTTTCATTTTACCAAAACATCCAATTACTTCTCTCTCAATTGAATTAAGTTCAACTAATTTTCCAAGACCTATTTCTTCAAGATTTGGAAGTTCAATACCATTTAATGCCTTTGAAATATTTCCTAAGGTATTTGAACCTTCATCATTATATATGCTTGCATCTGGTGCATTTCCAATTCCAACTCCATCTAATACAATTACAATAACTTTTTTCATTTTTGTCTACTTAACAGTTCTAATTTTATTTCCACCATCAATTATAGCTTTGTTTAATGCAGTTTCGGCTGATTGTATTAAAGTTTCAGCACGAATGTTTTTTGTTCCACCAGCGTAACCAATACTTACAGTGATACCAAATTTATCGTCCTCATAATCGATGAATTCACCAGAGATTTTTTGGATAATTTTTTGACACCATATATTATCTACAGAAGGCTCACGATTAATAAATAGAATTCCAAATTTCAAAGTATCCAATCGACCAATTACCATTAAATCTTCAGCTTCCTTGTTTAATCGCATAGCAATATGTTTAGCGATTTTTGGAATCACTTTCTGAGAATGTTTTCTGATGAGTTTATCAACACGGTCAACTGAGATTAATGCAAGCCCAATATGTTTATCACCAGCAGTGATTTTGGTTACTTCATGAATTTTTCTCTCAAAAGTTTGACGATTCAAGAGCATTGTCTCAAGATCAATACTAAGGTATTTTTCAAGAAGATTTTTATTCAAAAGATTATCCAATTGAAATGCAAAGTAATTGGCTACTTTTTCAACTAATCTGACATCGTCATCGAAATATCTTTTCTTCTTTAAGTTTTCCAAAACAAAAGCACCATGAATTCTACCACTCGAGTTAATTGGCACAATCATCAATGAACCTTTAATATCTGACAAAGCATTTTTCCGATACAGGAAATATTTATTATAACTTGAATCATCAATTTTTACACTATTACCTGAACGAATCGCATTACCAATCAAAGTTTCGAGACTGATATCGACAGGCAAACCTTCGCCCATATAATCAATTGAAGTTCGGTTGACTACTTTTTTTAGAATGTAGGTTTTTGCACCTGCATCGTAAAGAACAATTCCAAGAACATCCCATTCAAGAAATTTATCAAGAACTACAATGAAATTTTGTATCAGCTTTCTATCATCATACTCCCTAGTTGAATTTCCAATCAATTCAAGTAATGCATCAAATTTTTGATTAACGAGTTCAATATTAAATTTTTTATCATAGATATTTAAAATAAGAGTAATCATTCTAACAAATTTTCCGAGAGTGTAGATCGTTTCTGGACCGAAGGCATCTTCGCTTTTACTATCAATTGCAAGAACCCCAATTACTTTATTATTTATAAAAACTGGAACAGCTGCAATTGATTTTATACCAATCGGCATTTGATAATACTTAATTAAATCTGCTTCAACATTTGAATTTATGTTGCAAGTATAATTTGGATTTCCTGTAAGAATGACTTTGCTTATGATATCTGTTCCAAGCTCATATTTTAATTTTTGCAATTCATCTTCATCGGATGAGTGGATATGAAAAATAATTTGATTTTTATCTCGTCTATACCAAAAAAATATTGCAGAATGAGCCATAAACACATATTTAATTACATCAAGTGTCTTTTCGAGATAAAAATTAAACTGGACATCTTCGCTTGCACTCGCCGGTATTTCTTCAAGAACTATTTTTCTATAATTAGTATTTAAATCCTGCGGGACAAATTGCGTAACTTTTTTAGTTAATAATCTTTCTCGAATATCAGCCTCTGTCAGAATCTTATCATTTGTTTCAAATTTTTGATTTTGTTTTTCATTATTATCAGGGGAAAATTTTTCTTCATCAGTCTCATCAACTATTTCGTTAACTTTTTTAGTTTCATCACGGACAAATATCAAAAGACTAATGATAATAATAGTAAGTCCAATAAGAATTAATTTGATTACAATTGAATCTATCAAAAACGATGCAACAAGAAAACCAAGAATTAATACAAAAATTATTATTCTTTTAAGATTAAATTTAATCAATCTTTGTTCTCTCTACTTTCAATCAATTTTTTGATTAGAAAAGAATGAAATTCCTTTTTACCTTCACCAGTTTTAGACGAATAAAAGAAATAATTAAATCCTTGATTTGACATTATTTGTTGTGATAGATTTTTCAATTTCGATTTCTCTGATTGATTTAATTTATCAACTTTTGTGAACAAAATGCAATAAGGCAGGCTGAGATCAAGAATAAAATCTTTTGCAATTTCATCAAGTTTAGTAAAAGGGACTCGGGCATCCATTAAATGACAAACAAGGAAAATTTTGTTACTTAATTTGAAGTAATCTTGAATTAATTTGGAAAATCTAAAGCTTTCTTCTTTACTGGTCGATGCAAAACCAAAACCTGGCAAATCAACAAGATAAAATTTTTCATCAATCACATAAAAATTAATTGAACGAGTTTTTCCGGGAGTTTGACTTACTTTTGCAAGATTCTTTTTGCCTAAAATAGAATTAATTAAAGAAGATTTACCAACATTAGAACGCCCCATAAAAACAACTTCGGGCAAGTTTTGAGTTTTGAGTTGATGGAGATTATAAACTGTTCTTTCTAACCTTACATTATTAAAATCTATTTTCATAAGTAATTCAAAAAACTCTTGTCCAAAATAAAAAAGGAGTAGTCAGATTGCTCCAACTACTCCTGATTGTTAATTAAATAAAATTTAATTTTCTTTTTTATCAGTTTCACTTGAAGGTTTATTTTGAGGTTCACTAGTTTTTTTAATTTCTTCATCTTGCTGAACCTCTTCGGACATCTCAGCTTTTATTTCTTCTTCTTCTACCTCAGATTTTTCTTGAACCTCTTTCTTAGTTTGAGTGACCGGAGCTTCTTTCTTCTTTTGTTCTTTAGCAACACCTTCATTATAATCAACTAATTCCAAAATTGCTAAATCAGCACCATCTCCTCTTCTTGAGCCTAGTTTTACAACTCTCGTATAACCACCTGGACGGTCTCCGACTTTCACAACAATTTCATTGAACAATTCTTTAAGAGCTTCACGGTCTTTAATAAATCTGGCAACATAACGTCTTGCTGGGATATCGCCCTTTCGAGCTTTTGTTATTAATCTCTCTACAAATATTCGTGCTTCTTTTGCTTTAGCAACCGTTGTTTTAATTTTTTTGTGTTTAAATAAAGCTGTAGCAAGATTAATCAATAAAGCTTTTCTATGTTCTGCTGTTCTTTTTAATTTTCTTCCTTTGACTGCATGTCTCATTTTTCAATTCCCGATTATTCTTTTTCATCTTCAAGGAATTTATCCACATCCATACCAAATTGAAGTCCGAGATTCTGAATTTTTTCTCTTATCTCATCTAATGATTTACGACCAAAATTTCGAAATCTCAACAATTCATTCTCTTCTCTTCTCACAAGGTCAGCTATTGTACTGATGCTTGCACCTCTTAATGAATTAAATGATCGAACTGATAATTCAAGTTCTTCAATCGACATTTTGAGGATTTTCCGTATTCTCTCTCTTTCGGCATCTCTTGGTTTTTCAGCAGCCGGTGCTTTTGCTTCAAATTTATAATTCAAGAGGAATTCAAAATGTTCTTTTAAAATCTGAGTTGCCAAATTCAAACTATTTTCCGGAGTTATTGAACCATCTGTTGTAATTTCAATGGTTAATCTCTCAAGATTGTCTCTATTTGCATAACGAATTGTTTCTACAGTGTAATTAACATTCTTAATTGGAGTATAAATACTATCAATAGGAATTACACCAATCGAGAATTCTGGACTTTTGTTTTCTTCAGCTGGCACATAACCAAGACCTTGACCAAGCCACAATTCCATTGTAAAATTAGCTGTTCTGCCGAGTGTTGCAATGTGTGCATCAGGATTTAATACTTCAATATCGTTGGTTTGTTTTTGTATATCGCCAGCTTTGAACTCACCTGGTCCTTTTACCTTTAATGTTATTTTGTTTGCACGATTATTCAGGATTCTTATTCTAACCTGTTTGAGATTCAAAATAATTTCAGTTACATCCTCTCTAACACCTTCAATAGTGCTGTATTCATGGAGGATATTATCAATTTTAATGGCTTTAAAGGCAGCACCTGGAATTGACGAAATAAGAACTCGCCTTAAAGCATTTCCGATAGTAATCCCGTAACCTCTCTCAAGTGGCTGGATAATAAATTTCCCGTAACTTGGAGAATAAGAGGATTGATCTAATGTAATCTTTTCAGGTAATTGCAATAATGATAAACTCATCTCTTCAACCTTTCCTAAGGTTATTGATTATTTAGAATACAATTCAACAATTAGCTGTTCATTTGCATTAAGAGGAATGTCAGCTCTTTCAGGAATATGTAAAAATGTTCCTGAAAGAGTTGCCTTATCAATCTGTAACCAGGGATAAGTTCCCTCTTTAACTCTCTTAAGAGAATTATGAATAATATCAAGAGTTTTACTCTTCTCTTTAATTGAAACAACCTGTCCGGGTTTTAATAAATAAGAAGGAATATCAACAATATTTCCATCCACTAGAATATGTCTATGTCGAACAAGTTGTCTTGCAGCTTTCCTTGATGGAGCAAAACCAAGTCGATAGACAACATTATCAAGTCTTCTTTCAAGAAGTTTAATTAGGTTTTCACCAGTACGACCTTTTTGTTTAAGAGCTTTTTGAAAATAATTTTTGAATTGTCGCTCAAGAAGTCCATAAATTCTTTTAACTTTTTGTTTTTCTCTTAATTGAATTCCATATTCACTTATTTTAGTTCTTCGAGAAGTACCGTGTTGTCCAGGAGGATAATTTTTCTTTTCGAGAGGACATTTCTCTGTATAGCACTTAGTTCCTTTCAAGAATAACTTTTGTCTTTCTCTTCTGCATAATTTACATACAGCGTCGTGATAAACTGCCATTTACTTTTTCTCCAATAATTATACTCTTCTTCTTTTTGGTGGTCTACAACCATTATGTGGAATTGGTGTAATATCCTTGATCGATTCGATTTGAATACCAACATTAGAAAATGCACGAATAGCTGCTTCTCTGCCAGCACCAGGACCTTTGATTAAAACATCAACTTTACGAATCCCTGCATCATAAGCTTCTTTAGCCACAGCTTCAGCTGTTACTTGAGCAGCATAAGGTGTATTTTTCTTTGAACCACGAAATCCATTTCTTCCAGCTGATGACCAAGCAATTGTATTTCCATAAATATCCGTTACTGTCACTATAATATTATTAAATGTTGCCTGAATATGAGCAACTCCCTTTGGATCTATATGAATTTTTTTCTTTGACTTTTTTTGTGTCTTTGCCAAGATTATATCTCCTCTAAATTACTTCTTAGCTACTGCTTTTTTCTTACCAGCCACAGTTTTTCTCTTACCCTTTCTTGTTCGAGCATTTGTTCTTGTTCTCTGACCCCGAACTGGTAAGCCCTTACGATGTCTTAAACCACGATAAGTTCCTATGTCCATCAATCTCTTAATATTCATTTGCACTTCACTTCTTAAAGCACCTTCAACTTTATAATCAGAAGTAATAACTGAACGAATAGCTGCAACATCATCTGGAGTAAGGTCACTAACTTTTTTATTTGGATCAACATTAGCAGCTTTAAGAATATCCCAGGCATTAGAACGACCAATTCCATAAATCAATGGTAATGCGTAAGCAACTTTTTTATTTTTTGGTAAATCAATTCCAGCTATACGTGCCAAGTTTAAACTCCTTTTTTATCCTTGTCTTTGCTTATGTTTTGGATTTTTACTGCAGATAACTCTAACCTGTCCTTTTCTTTTAATTATTTTACAATGCTCACATCTTTTTTTTACAGAGGCTCTCACTTTCATAAAAACTCCGATTTACTTATACCGATAAATGATTCTTCCTTTTGTTAAATCGTATGGAGAAATTTCAACCTGAACTTTGTCTCCTACAAGAATGCGGATAAAATGCATTCTCATTTTGCCGGAAACATGGGCAAGTATTTCATGACCATTGTCAAGTTTAACTCTGAACATTGCATTGGGCAATGTTTCAGTAATTTCACCATCCATTACAATTACATCTTTCTTTGCCATCAGGCTGTCAAAATTTCTGGTTCGTTATTAGTTATTAAAATTGTGTGTTCAAAATGAGCTGATGGTTGACCATCTTCTGTTACGATTGTCCAACCATCCCTTAAAGTTCTCACTCTATAAGTTCCAGCATTAACCATAGGTTCAATCGCAATTGTCATTCCTTCTTTTAATCTTGGACTTGGACCACCAACAACATAATTTGGTATTGAAGGATCTTCGTGCAAATATCTACCAACACCATGTCCAGTTAATTCTTTGACAATACTGAATCCATTACTTTCAACATAAGTTTGAATGACTTTTGAGATATCAGAAACTCGATTACCTATTTTTGCTTTTCCAATTCCTTTATAAAGAGCTTCTTCGGTTACTTTCATTAATTTCTTTTTTAATTCAGAAACTCTACCAACTGGAAAAGTTCTTGCTGCATCTCCATAATAACCATTCAATTGAACACCAACATCAATTGAAATAATTTGACCTTCTTTCAAAGGCTCATCATTTGGAATACCATGAACCACAGCATTATCAATAGATGCGCAAATTGAAGCTGGAAAATTAAAACTTCCTGCTTGTGAATAACCTTTGAAAGCAGGGAAACCACCACGAGATCTAATTAAATCTTCCGCTGCTTCATCAAGCATCTTTGTTGTAATACCAGGTTTTATCAAAGAACTCATTAATTTCAAAACTTCTGCAACAATCTGACAACTTTTTCTAATCCCATCAATTTCTTGGGCATTCTTAATAAATATCATTCAAATTATCTACGACCCTTAATTCTACCAGTTTTCAAAAATCCATCATAATGCCTCATTTTCAAGTGAGTTTCAATTTGCTGGAGTGTATCAAGTGAAACTCCAACAACGATTAACAAACTTGTACCACCGAAGAATTGTGCAAAACTTGGTGAGACTCCAAATCTAGAAATAAATGCTGGAAGAATTGCAACAATTGCAAGGAAGATTGAACCAGGTAAAGTTATTCTTGTTAAGATATTATCAATGTATTCTGCTGTTTGATTTCCAGGCCTAATTCCCGGAATAAATCCACCTTGCTTTTTCATGGTTTCAGAAACATCTTTTGGATTAAAAGCAATTGCTGTATAAAAGTAAGTGAAGAAGATAATTAACAATGCATAAAAGAATGAATAGACAAATGAATCATAAGTAAAATAACTAGCAATAGAAGCCATCAATTCACTTTCAGGGAAAAAAGTCAAAACTGTATTTGGAACGAACATAATTGATTGAGCGAAAATTATTGGCATAACACCTGCAGTATTAACTCTCAAAGGAATGAATTGAGTTACACCGCCAACAACTTTTCTTCCAACAACTCTTTTTGCATATTGGACTGGGATTCTTCTTTCTGCCCTTGTCATTAAAACAACTGCTGCTATAATGAAAACCATTAAAGTTATAAAAATCAATTCAACGATTAGATTTGTCTGACCAGCAGAGAGTAATCTATACTCATCAAGAAATGCATACGGTAGTCTATCCAC